>MTLE01003682.1_pt1 | contig 9933 bp, 9 predicted proteins | sample 1982461 | NCBI WGS metagenome assembly MTLE01 (sample SAMN05712605, study PRJNA340218) | biofilm metagenome | isolation source: sample SPL anode biofilm adapted to -200 mV | place: USA | collected 2012-02-03 | reverse complement strand
ACGCCGGGGGTGGAACTGAACACCGGCGCATTAGGGCACGGTCTGCCGGTTGCAGTAGGGCTGGCGCTTGCGGCCAAGAAAAACAACAGCAAAAAGAAAATCTATGTGGTGACAGGCGATGGTGAACTGGCAGAAGGCAGTAACTGGGAAGCGGCTCTGGTGGCTGCGCACTACAAGCTGGATAACCTGGTCATCATCAATGACAAAAACAAGCTCCAGCTGGCCGGTTATACCAGAGAGATCATGAATACCGATCCGCTGGATGAAAAATGGCGCGCCTTCGGCATGGAAGTTACCGAATGTCAGGGTAATGACATGGCATCACTGGTCTCAACACTCGAGAGCCTGGAACAGAATGGCAAACCGAATGTGGTGATCGCGCATACGGAAAAAGGTGCAGGCATTTCATTTATTCAGGGACGGCCAGAGTGGCATCACAAAGTTCCTAAAGGTGAAGAAGTTGAATTGGCGTTAGAGGAGTTAGGTGATGAATAAGGCAGAACATTTAGCAAATGTAATGGTTGAACGACTGATTGCTGCGGTAGATAACGGCATTGACGTGGTTCCTGTCGTGGCAGATTCAACATCGACAGCCAAGATTTCACCCTTTATCAAGAAATTCCCGGGTCGCTTGATTAACGTCGGGATCGCGGAACAGGTGATGGTTGGTACGGCTGCCGGACTTGCACTGGGCGGAAAAGTCGCCGTGACCTGTAATGCGGCGCCGTTTCTGATTTCCCGTGCCAATGAACAGGTCAAGGTTGACGTTTGCTACAACAATACCAACGTCAAACTGTTCGGCCTGAACTCAGGTGCCAGCTATGGCCCGCTGGCCAGCACGCACCATGCAATCGATGATATTTCGGTGATGCGCGGATTCGGAAATATTCAGATCTACGCCCCATCTTGCCCTGAAGAATGTCGACAAATTATTGATTTTGCTTTAACAACCACAGGCCCGGTTTATATCCGGCTGGACGGCAAGGAACTGCCTGTCCTGCATGATGAAAGCTACCGGTTTGAGCCGGGCAAGATCGATGTTTTACGTCAGGGCTCGGACATTGCACTGATTGCACTGGGCTCNNNCGTTCATGAAGCTGTTGATGCGGCCTCACAGCTGGAAGCGAACGGTATTTCGGCCACCGTGATCAGTGTTTCTTCAATCCGGCCTTGTAAACGGGAAGATCTGCTGGCGGCTGTTCGTCATGTGAAACAGGCTATCACCATTGAAGAGCACAACATTAATGGTGGATTAGGCAGCCTGGTTTCTGAAGTTCTGGCCGAGCATGGCGCTGCAATTCCACTGCATCGTCTTGGTATTCCGGATGGCGGCTACGCGCTGGCGGCAGGGCGTTCCGCGATGCGGGCACATCATGGTCTTGATGCGAAGAGCATTGTTGGTCAGGCACTCAAACTGCTGGGCGAGGTGGCGCATGCCTAATCCGTTTTTAATCGCTATTGACGAAGGGACAACCAACGCCAAAGCGATCACCGTCGACAGCGGTGGTCAGATTTTGTCGAAAGGCAGTGTGCCTGTTGCATTGACCCATCCCCAGCCGGGATGGGCAGAACAAGATCCGCTGGTGATCTGGCAGGCTAGTCAGGCCGCCATTGCTGAAAGCCTGGTTTCGCTGGATACCGGGTTGCTGAAAGGGATCGCGATCAGTAATCAGCGGGAATCGGTGATGGTCTGGGAACGGGCAAGTGGCAAGCCTTTGACCCCGATTGTCAGCTGGCAATGCCGGCGTTCCGAAAGCATCTGTCAGCAGATTGCTCAAAAGCCGGAAGCCGGCCGGGTAATTGAATTAACCGGACTGGCATTAGATCCACTGTTCCCGGCAGCCAAAATTGTCTGGTTGCTGAATAGCATTCCGCATGGTTTGGAAAAAGCCGCGGCCGGTGATTTGTGCGTCGGCACGGTGGATGTCTGGTTGCTGTGGAATTTAACCGGCGGCGAATCATTTGTGACCGATCATTCAAATGCGTCCCGTTACCAGCTTTTCAACATCCATACCATGCAGTGGGATGATGAATTACTGAGCGTGTTTGGTATTCCTAAAGCTTGTCTGCCCAAGGTTTTACCTTCATCTGAACTGCGGGGTTATACCCGCAATTGTGGCGTGGTACCTGATGGAGTGCCAGTGCTGTCGCAGGCCGGTGATTCCCATGCAGCGTTGTACGGACAGGGCGGATTTAATCCCGGCACGGTCAAGGCAACGTATGGCACAGGCAGCTCCCTGATGACCCGTATCAACCAGGCACCGAAAGAGGATTTTGGATTAAGTACCACCGTTGCCTGGCATGACGGCGAAGCCAGTCTGGCGCTTGAAGGCAATATTACCCATACCGGAGCCGGGTTAGCGTTTGTTTCCCGCATTCTCGGTATCAACGATTTCGACAAACTCAGTCAGATGGCGGAATCGACTGCGAATAACGCGGGTGTCTATTTTGTGCCGGCGCTATCCGGATTGGGCGCACCCTATTGGGATACTCAAGCCCGCGGACTTTTCTGTGGACTCACCGATGCCACGACCCCGGCGATCATGGCGCGAGCTGGTCTGGAGTCGATCGCCTATCAGATCGCGGATGTGTTTTTTGCCATGGAAAAAGCAGCCGGAACCCACCTGAACGCATTACTGGTGGATGGCGGCGCAACCAAGAACCGCTGGCTGATGCAATTCCAGGCTGATCTGTTGCAGCGCACCATTGTGCGTAATCAGGTTGCAGAAATTTCGGCATTGGGAGCGGCCTATCTGGCGGGTAAGGCTATCGGATGGTGGAAAGACCATTCCGCACTGGCGGCATTACCACGTGAAGTTGAACGCATCGAACCGAATTCACAAACACAAGACATGATGAATAACTACCAGGCATGGAAAGTCGCGGTTGCACGCGCACGTTTCCAACCAAAATAAATGACAGAGGATAATACAAATGGCTAAAACTACAGAGAAAGTGACCGTTGCAGCATTATTCGGTAACCGCGGATTTTTCCCTAGCTACCTGGTAGGCGATGCGCGTCGTGAAGCGGCAGCATTATTCGAAACTATGGGCATTAACGCCATTATGCTGTCTGAAGATCAGACCGCTTATGGTGGTGTGGAAACCTATCAGGACGCCAAGATCGCTGCTGAACTGCTGAAAAAACACCGTGAAGAGATTCAGGGGGTTGTGGTATTCCTGCCGAACTTTGGTGATGAAAAAGCTGTTGCGGAAGCGATCCGTCTGTCAGGTCTGACGGTACCGGTACTGATTCAGGCAGAAGAAGACTCACTGGATAAAATGGGACTGGCAACTCGCCGTGACAGCTTCTGCGGCAAGATCTCGCTGTGTAACAACCTGCGCCAGTGCGGTATTCCGTTCACACTGACCACACAGCATGTATCCAGCATCAGCAGTGACATTTTCAAACAGGATCTGAGTCGTTTCTCCCAGTTATGCCGTCTCATCAACGCGATGAAAGGCTGCCGTGTGGGGGCGATTGGTGCGCGTCCGGCCAGCTTTAATACAGTGCGTTACAGCGAAAAACTGCTGGAAAAAATGGGTATCAGCGTTGAAACCATCGACTTGTCTGAAATCTTCACTCGCGTAGAGAGCATTACTGATGATGATCTTCGCATTGAAGAGAAACTGGCGTTACTGAAAGCTAATGCCGATACCAGCGCGATCCCGGCAGATAAACTGCATCTGATGGCAAAACTGTTTGTCGTGATCAGCCAGTGGATTGTTGAAAATGACATTCATACCACCGCCATTCAGTGCTGGACATCATTACAGAAAACACTGGGTATCAACGTCTGCTCTATCATGAGCGTGATGTCCGGTCAGCTGATTCCGAGCGCGTGTGAAGTGGACGTGATGGGCGCACTCTCCATGTATGCACTGGCGGTGACAGCACAGAAACCGGCATCAATTGCCGACTGGAACAACAACTTCGGTGATGATCGCGATAAATGCGTACTGTTCCATTGCGGTAACTTCGCGACCGACGAACTCGAAAACCCAGCGATGGGAACTGCAGACATCATCGGTACAACCGTGGGTTGCGAGAACACCTGTGGTGCCATTCATGGTCGGATGAAGTCAGGTCCGCTGACCTATTTCCGCCTCTCTACCGATGATTTTACCGGTAAAGTCAAAGCCTATGTCGGTGAAGGTAAATTCGTGGATGACAGACTGGATACCGTGGGTTGCCGTGCAGTGGTTCAGGTGCCACATCTGGAAGATCTGCTGTCCCATATTTGCAATAACGGTTTTGAACATCACGTCGCGCTGAATCATTCATCCAGCGCAGATGTCCTGAACGAAGCGTTTACCAAATATCTGGGCGTCGAGTGTTATTACCACAAATAAAATTCACTGTTACCAAATACGGAAAAGGCACGATGGAATAGTCGTGCCTTAACCAGTTCTTTGAATTTTATCCGAGGATACAACATGTTGAAAAACATTCCGCCATTCATGGATGCCGAATTGTTGTGGATATTGGCAGCGATGGGGCATGGTGATGAATTGGCTGTGGTTGATCGTAATTTCCCTGCAAGATCGATCGCAAATGAAACTACATCTGGCAAGCTGGTTAGTTTGGAAGGAATGGACGCACCAACCTGCATCAGCGGTATTCTGGAATTGATGCCTCTCGATAACTTCGTACCCACACCAATTGGCTGGATGGATCCGGTTGATCAACCGGGGACAATGCTGTCAGTACACAATGACGTATTGACTGCCTGCAAGAAGGCCGAAAATGGCGACGTTGGTCACTATGTAATTGAACGCTTCGATTATTACGCCGCAGCAAAAAAATGCTTTGCTGTTGTGCAAACCAGTGAAAACCGGCCTTATGGATGTTTTATTCTCAAGAAGGGCGTTGTTTTTGATTAATGTAGAATGCAAAAATAATGAAAAAGCCGGACGTTTTGCCGGCTTTTTCATACCTGATAGGCTCGATTCGTTAGTTCAATTAGTCCTTGAAATGCAATATTATTGTCTTCTTCATGCATAATTCTAATGGAGTGATTTTTCTGAGGATTATATTGAATTAACTGCTCAGAGATCTTTTCCTTCAAAAAAGAAAACAGTCGGGAGGTTTCACCATTAAGGATAATTGTTTGTACATCAAAAAAATTTGTCATCTGGATTAATATATGTGTGATAACTCTAGAGACACGTAACATGACTGAAGTACAAGCTTCATCTTTTTGTTCTAATAACGTAGCAATATATTTAAATTTCTCATCAACAGATGCATCAGGTAGGGAAACGCCTGCCATTTGTAGATCATGAAAAATTGCCTGATATGTCACATAAGTTTCGGTGCAGCCGAGAGCTCCGCAATGACATGAACGACCTTCATATTTATAAGTCAGATGACTAACTTCAGGTGTCGAGCCATCTGGCCCCAGTACAATTTCTTTGTTGATTGCAACGCCAGCTCCTAAACCATAGCCAAGATATAAACCAATAAAATTTGGAGTCTGAGGAAGCTTTTGCATGAGTTGGAATGTCGAACAAAACGCGATATTAAATAAATGAACCGGGATTGCTGTTTTCTCAGATAGAACATTAGCAAAAGGGTAATTTTCATTTTTTAAAAGCTGGCTGTTGTGGATGATACCCGTCTTCTGTGATATTTTTCCCTGTGTTGCAATTGTAATGACTTTGATTTTTTTAAGGCATGCTTATGCTGCAATCTTGTTATTACATCCAAAATTTTCAGCATGAGAGTGTCTGCATCAAACAAACCACTAGTTTCCATAGGGAATGTCCAATGTTCTTGGATTTGATCGTAAATCCGATTTGTTTGATCAATCAATAAAGCTTGCAATCCTTCGATTGATATATAAAAACAAATGCTGAAATGAATCCCTTTAGTTAATTGTAAACGCGTTGTTGGTCGGCCGTATTTCCCGTTAGAGTCTGCTTGTTCAAATTCTTGAATCAAGCCCTCTTGAATTAATTGCTGAGTGATTTTGGTTAGCGCAGATTTGACCAGACCAGTTTTTTTAGCTAATTCTACCCGAGATAAATCTTGATGACGTAATAATGTAACAACTCTGTTTTTACCATTTTTATCAACATTCATTAGATTATTATCAATTCGATACAATTTGTTTCAATTATACGCTAACTGGCCTGCAATGTAATTTATTTATTTCATTTAGGTATGAATATATATTCATGAATGTAGGAAATATTCGTGCCAATAATATAAATATTTTGTGAACCAATTCTAAATTAAAACAAATGCTTATATGTAGTTTCATTAAGATACTCCACGTTAATTCTGGTTTATGTGCCGAATTTGATCCATATCGAAATTTTGAAATCTAGATGGTGAGAGCTTTTGACTTTGTTCACCAGGTGAACCAATATGGTGACAGTTGATTCGTGGTTGAATATATATTCATGAATTAATGGGTGGCTCAGCATTTGTCAAAATTTGATCATATCCCGTTGTTATGAGCTCTTTGAGTATTTCTGGCCAGAAATTAAGAATTCACTCTGATAGTAGGCAGGAACGTTATGAAAAAAACACTAGCATCGATTGCTGTTGGTCTAACGATTGGTATTTCTGCAGTCGCAAATGCACAAGACATCAAATTCTGGATGGTGACGCCAAGTAATGAAGCTGCATCTCAAGCACTTCAGGATATCGCAAAAGAGTTTAATAAAAATAATCCTGGAACGAAGGTCGTTGTTGAAGGAAGAAGTATTGATCAGCATAAAGCCTCTTTAAGAATTGCTGCAACATCGAATGAGGGCCCGGATATCTTTTTTAGCTGGGCTGGGTTTGGGCTCGGTGGTGAATACGTTAAGGCTGGCTTAAGTGCACCAATGGGCAAATACTATGATGAATATAAATGGGCTGACAAGTTATTGCCTACAGCAGTCGCATTTGCAGATCAATATGGTGGTGAAAAACACGGCATCCCTTATACATTCCGGGGTGAAGCACTTTATTATAACAAAAGCTTATTTAAGAAAGCGGGCATTACTGAAGAGCCAAAAACATATGATGAGTTGCTCGCTGCAGCGGAAAAGCTAAAAGAACAAAAAATCCCGGCAATAACATTCGGTGGTTCTGTTAACTGGCATCTAATGCGTTTGATGGATGTTATTTTAGAAACGAAATGTGGTGCGGAAAAACATGATGCTCTCAATGCTTTGAAATTAAAGTGGAACACAGAGTCATGTGTTAAAGACTCATTTAATGAATTCCATAAATGGACATCAGAATATATGCTAAAACCATTTATGGGTTTTGCAGAGGATCAATCATACAATTTATTTGCAGCGAACCGAGCTGCGATGATGTTAGAAGGTGATTGGTTAGTCGGTAAAGTTGCAGCATCAAAAAAACTTGATGAAGTTGGTTTGTTTCCTTTCCCGACAGGTACAAACAGATTATATGGATTTGCTGAATACCTGTATGTAAGCTCAAAAAGCAAAAATCCGGATATGGCAGCAAAATTCCTTGATTATCTGTCATCTACAGAAGTTCAGCAGAAATATCTTGGTGTATTAGGATCTACGTCAGTAAACAAAGCAGTTGTTTATAAAGATCAGAACCCACTAGATGCACAATGGGTTAAGATTTTTAATGAGTATTCCAAGACATTTGTCAATGGAGACCAGGCATTCCCATTACAAGTAACTACAGAATATTTCCGAATTGTTAATAGCGTAGCTACAGATCAAATAACTCCAGATCAAGCTGGTATCGAATTCCAAGCGTTTATAGATAAACAATAATTCGCATGCTGGCCCCGTGGCCAGCATATCTTATGTACCTGTGATGTATCGTAGTTATGGGTTGGGAATATGAGTGTAACTTATAAATTGAATGGAATGAAAATGAATGCTTACGCATTTATTATTCCTGCAACTTTGGTGTATTTGGCATTTTCACTTTATCCTCTCATTGATGTAATAAGTCTGAGTTTTATGAAGTGGAATGGTTTGACGGAAAATAAAGAATTTGTTGGTCTGGTAAATTATGCTGCAATATTTAAAGATGATCCTGTTTTTTGGGGTGCATTTAAAAATACTTTAATATGGACTGTATTGTCAGTATCAATACCTCCACTGGTAGGTTTCGGACTGGCATTGTCTTTAAACCAAAATATTGCAGGGAAAACACCATTAAGAGCTATTTTTTATTTGCCGGTAATTATTGCTCCAATTGCAGTGGCAACAATGTGGCGTTGGATGTATGACCCTTTCTTTGGTTTGTTTAATTCAATGTTCACATCTCTTGGCATGGAGTCGGTTATACAGGATTGGTTGGGCGATAAAGACGTTGCTTTATATTCAATATTCGTTGGGTATATATGGCAAACTGCTGGATTCTCAATGGTTTTATTTTTGGCAGGATTACAGAATGTTTCGCAAACATTGGTAGAAGCGGCGAGAATTGATGGTGCAAGCAGATTTGAAATATTCAAGTATGTAACATTGCCGGCATTAATTCCTACCATAACTATTGTTGTAATATTGTCATTAATTAACTCTCTTAAAGCATTTGACATCGTATATGGGATGACGGGTGGCGGTCCGGCTCAGTCCACACAGATGCTGGCGTTATGGGCTTATACCCAAGCTATGCAAATTTATGATTTTGGTAAGGGGAGTGCGATATCAGTTGTACTTTTGATTATCACATTACTGATTGTAATCCCATATATCCGCTGGAGTCAGAAGAGAGAGGAGTCAAATCAATGAGTATTCTAAGTGGATATTTTCGTCGCGCAGGTTCTGATAAATATGATCCTGTTCTGATTGGGTTGTGGTTGGCACTTGTTATTTTCGTGGCAATATGGATCGCTCCATTTATCTTTATTGTTTTCACATCCTTAAAATCTAATGCAACAGTAATGGGAACTTCCGCATTTTCCCCTCCTGCTGAATTAGATTGGAGCAACTATGCTAAAGCATGGGTTAGAGGCAACTTCAGTACTACATTTTTCAATAGTGCTTTTATCACCATCGTTAAAGTTCCGTTAGGGCTGTTAATATCATCGATGGCTGCGTATGCACTGGCCAATATGAAGTTTAAAGGCAAAAAACTAATATTCCTTGCAATTGTATTTGGAACCATGATCCCTTTCCAGGTGATGCTAGCCCCATTGTTTGCGGTTGTTAATGGACTGGGCCTGTTAAATACATATGCTGGTGTTATTTTACCATATTTGGCTTTTGGCGTTCCCTATCAGGTTTTTATATTGCATGGATTCTTTAAAAGTGTGCCTAAAGAATTAAGTGAAGCTGCGTATATTGATGGTGCATCTCACTTTACTATTTTCTGGAAAATATTTTTACCAGTCTCTTTGCCAGTGTTATCTGCATTATTAATTCTTGATTTTGTTGCAACCTGGAATGAATTTGCAATGGCATTGGTTCTTTTACAGGACAGTAGTAAATGGACGCTTCCATTAGGCTTGATGTCTTTTCAGGGGCAGTTTGCAAGTGACTACGGGCAATTAAATTCAGCGATCATTATGACCGTACTACCTGCAACTTTAGTGTACATGATTTTTCAAAGATATTTTGTCAGTGGTTTAACATCAGGCGCAGTGAAGGAGTAACCATGAATAACATTAATGTAGTAACAAAATGGGATGTATTTGAGCTTGTTTTATCTGGGCCTGCAAGTGGTAACCCATATGTTGAAGTAGATTTGTCCGCTACTATTTCTTTTAAAAATCGTATGATTCAGGTGCCTGGTTTTTATGATGGAAATGGAATCTACAAAATTCGATTTATGCCAGACACGGAAGGTCAATGGCTCGTTTCGACCCATTCTAATTGTATGGAATTAGATAATATTGAATCTTCATTTGAATGTATTTCTGCTCGCGAAGGGTTTCATGGCCCTGTGAAGGTCAATAATAAATTTCATTTCTGTCATGCTGATGGTAAGCCTTACTTTCC
>MTLE01002684.1_pt1 | contig 9943 bp, 6 predicted proteins | sample 1982461 | NCBI WGS metagenome assembly MTLE01 (sample SAMN05712605, study PRJNA340218) | biofilm metagenome | isolation source: sample SPL anode biofilm adapted to -200 mV | place: USA | collected 2012-02-03 | reverse complement strand
TCTTCCTCGGTGTTGTTGAATACTTCAAAGCTAATCGAGACAGTGCTTCATCCGTACATATCAATTTTTATGACGATAAACTGCAATATAATGATCTAGACCGTTTTGCCGAAACCGCTTCATATGAAAGTCTCAAGGAATGGCTAAAATTAAATCGAGCAGATGCCGACTTACTAATTGATTTGGTTCGCAGCCGTTTAACCTACAGTAAATTCCAATCACCAAAAGCGGATGAAGTTTTTGCTTATGCTCATTTAGCATTTTTCAGTAACAATGCGCCCGTTGATTGTCGCCATGTAAATCTTACAGAAGCATTGAGTGGTGTTTTGTGCCATGGATTGATTGCTGGAGAAGCGGCGGAAACAAAAGGTGATGCTTATTTCACTGCTTTCGGATTGCGAAATATCGAAATAGCAGATAACCAACCACTGCGATTGGCTTACCAACTGGGTTGCTTGTGGCAACCAGCGAAACAAAGCAATACGCCATACCTTGAAACCGGATTGGGATTAGCAGTCAGCGCAGATTTTAAAGATTTACTGATTCGCTCTTATGATAGTGCGCTTTGGACCACAATTATTGATCCAAAGGTAACGCTCGACTTTTTTGCAACTCAAAAAGATGTCGTACTCATTCATTATTCTGATCAGTACACCAGCGCAGCCGGATATGACGCCATCACAGTGACAAAACAGGTAGATTTGTTTACTCGCGTCCTGCAATTGGAAAATAAAACTGGCGCTAGTCACTTACTTTCTGAGTTCAACGCATTCAATGGTGAATGGCTGTTAGGAATGTTGACTGCTAATGCGAAAGAGCGGAAAGAGAAAAATGGAATTATCGGCGCATATAAGTTTATCCGTGCCGTGTTACGTGATTCAGATATTTGCTGGATTCCGCTCTCTGTCGCAGAGATGATCCGGGTTTCTGGTAACGTCGGTTTGAAAATGAGCGACAGCGAGTTTTCTCGTAATGTTCATGGTTACAAAAAAGGCGCCATTTCAGATGATGTGTTGTTTGTTGGCTTTAAAGATGAACAGGTTTATTTGTTGCCGTTAGAAGTCAAAACAGGAGTCAGACCTGATTACGCTTATGCAGGAAAACAAGCAAAAGAATTAAAACGTTACTTGCAAGAAGAAGTGATTGGTCCGCAATCATTATCTTCTCATCTCTACCGAGGATTATTTATTCGACAAGTACTGATGCAAGTAGAAAAATTCCGTCTGTATGACGTTTTATCTGAAGCTGCATTAGCACCATTACTTGGCAAAAGGGAGTGGTGGTTAAAAGGGGATTATCAGGTCGTTTCAGTACCAGATTATGTCGATGGATTTGTCGTTGCACATGTTGAAAATGACAGTTGTTTTGAACCAGATTACAAACTCACAAAAGAGAATATTCTTCAGATAGAACTACCTTACTCATTGTTGAATTCACTGATTAATACGAAGTCTGATCAAGAATTAGATAATTTAGTACATACCTGTAAAGTTCCTCAAGAATATCTGCTTCAACCTTTTGTTGAACAGTCAGCAGAGAACTATGAATATGCACAACTTGAACAAACCAATAAGACTGATAATGTTCAAGGAATCACTGAACAAGAAGTAGACAACTATATTCCATTGGATTCGCCATTGAGAGTTCTATTCGGTCATGACGCTCTACATAAAAAACCGCTGCATTGGGAACCAACCAACACAGCTAGGTTCATGAACACGAATACCGGTATTATTGGTACGATGGGAACGGGTAAAACACAGTTCACCAAATCGTTGGTGACTCAGTTGATAAAAAATCAGCATCAGAACGTTAAAGCCGCCCCCATAGGAATGCTAGTTTTTGATTATAAATCTGATTATGTCGATGATGCTTTTCAAACAGCTAACAGTGCCAAACGATATAAATTATATCGTTTGCCTTATAATCCATTGAGTCTTTTTGGTGACATGCCAATGTTACCTGTGCATACCGCAACAAGCTTTTCGGAAACAATGGCAAAAGCATTTGGATTGGGTCAGAAGCAACAACTGAAATTACGAAAACTTATTCTTGATGCTTATGAGTTATCTGGTATTTATAAACATGATCCTTCAACTTGGAATAGACCGGCTCCAACAATAGCTCAGGTATGGGATTTATTCCTCAATCAAGAAAAAGTTGAAGAAGATTCGTTGTATGCAGCTCTTGATAGCTTAGCAACCTATGAAATCTTCGAGGCTATTCCAGAAGATGTACAGCCGCTTTACGGACTAATCGATGGTGTAACTGTCATTGAACTGGCTGGATATTCACCTCAAATTCAGAATTTAGTGGTTGCACTGACTCTTGATCTGTTTTATGCGCAAATGCAGAAGAAGGGGAAACCAACAGTAGTTGGTGATTACCGACAAATCACGAAGATGATTTTGGTAGATGAAGCCGATAACTTCATGTCGCAGGATTTTTCGAGCTTGAAGAAAATTCTGAAAGAGGGGCGTGAGTATGGCGTTGGCGTCATTTTATCAACTCAGCAGATGACACATTTTAAAACTGCTGAAAATAATTATGCATCATACATTCTGACGTGGATTGTTCATCGTGTATCTGAGATTAAAAATGCCGACATTCAGTTGGTATTTAATCAATCTGATAAAAATGAACAAGATGCATTAAAAATTAACATTGGAAAACTGGATAAGCATTTTAGTCTTTATATTGATGGCGATAAAAAGGTGACGAAGATGCGAGATAAAGCTTTTTGGGAGATCATCAATGAATGATAATTTTAGTGTTTTGTGGAAAACACTTGGAATGGATATAAAATCTTTTTTAGTAAAACCTTTACATCCGAAATTTGTTTTTATTGCTATTTCTACATTGGTTTTATCTACGTGTGGCATTTGGATTCCCCCATTCTTTCTCAGTGATTACACACAAATCGGTTCATCATTTTTTACATTTATCGTCGCTACCCTTGGTGTATTGGCTGCTGAAAATTATTTCAATGGAGATGATTCAGAAAAATCCCAGTTTGAGAAGTATAGATGCCAAGCTAAAAGTTCATTTGTAATTTTTTTATGGCTAATTGCATTTATTTTGTCATTTACTGGTGTAAAAAATGAATTTAGTATTTTATTGCTTATTTCTTTCATCATGACACTACTGTTATGGCTTATAATATCCTCAACAAAGAGTGAGTATGATTTGCATTTCACTCCTGAAGATAATATGAAAGCTCAACTCAATAAGAATACGGCTGAACCTGGAGATGGTCTTGAATGAAAACATTTTATGCAATTAAGGTGAATCAGCCATATGGTGATTTTTTTCAGGTTTCATTACCTGCAAGTTTATTATTAGATGTTTGTTTTACCAACGAAGCATATGAAAATGAAAATAAAATATTGGGAATTCAGCGTGTAGAATCTATATCGAGAGTCAAAGAAATTAGCACTTATATTGATTCAGATGACGCAGCATTTCCAAATGCTATAATTTTATCAGTTAATTTTGACCAGGATGATCATCTTGTTGATGAAGAGTATAAATGGATATTTTCGCCTGTACCTGATCATGATAACTTATATGAATTAAAAATACCCAATAATAAAATTCAGGTTTGCTCTGTAATTGACGGCCAACATAGATTATCTGGCTTTAAATACTCCTCAAAAAAAGATATGTACTTAGCTTGTTCGATTTATGATTCTCTCCCATCATCAGGTCAGGCAACTATTTTTTCAACTATAAATTTTAACCAAAGAAAAGTTGATAAGAGCTTAGCATATCAATTATTTGGCTATGATTTAGAAAAGAAAAATAGGGAAGATTGGTCACCAGACCTTCTAGCTGTTTACTTTTCTAGAAAATTTAATTTAGATGAAAATAGCCCATTTTATAAAAAAATTGACTATAGAGTTTCATCTCAATCATTAAGTGAAGGATGGTCTGTTTCCTCCGCTGCATTTATAGATGGAGTTTTATCATTGATTTCGAAAAAGCCTAAATTAGACAGATATAGAATCAATGGTTCATCAATAGATAAAAACCTGAACCGAAGACAATTATTAAACTCTGATGATGATAGCCCACTCCGACAGTTCTTTATATCTGGCAATGATAAAGCTATAGAACAAGTTATTTTATCCTACTTCCAGAAAATAAGTGAGTTATTTTGGGATGACCAATATGTAAAACAGACAGTTTTAGTTAAAACTATAGGCATCTCTGCATTGTTCAATATTTTAAAAATAAAGCTAAAGGAAATGCCAAAAATTAACAATGATAATTTAAATGCATTTTTAGAAACGTTGAGTAAAATAGAACCACAAGAATTTTGCAAAACAGAAAAATATCCGGCAAGCTCAAGAGGAAAGAAAGCTATTACTGATTTTTTCATAGAAAACACGTAAAATTAATAAAAGACGACACAGTGCCTTTATTTTTGTGTCGTCTTTTAATTTTATATAATTGAAGAGCTGAATTGCTTTAAATCTTTGTGATTTCTAATACTTGCTAGGCCATCCTCAACATGAGCAGCCCAAGCTTTTGTCATTTCTTTCTGGTCTAAGTCAGGATATGTCATTGATAAGACTAATTCAGTCACATGAGCGGTATCACCCAACCAAGTGATCTTATCCAACACTAAAGAACCATCTAATTTCCGCTCATCGCCATGATATCGAAACCCGCTTTCTATCGAGCGAAAAAAGGCGAGGCGGGCGGACACATTCGGAGTGATTCCTGTATAAATTTTAAGACGCTTCAGTTGTTCTTCAGTCTGCTTCGTCAATTGCATACGGTTTGGTAACATCTGAGTGCCTCTTAATTTTTCCAAAAATAACCATCAACCAACCGAGATGATTTTGTTTTGCTATCAAAGCTAATTTGATAGGCATGTGAAATATCATCCTGGAGACGTGTTGCAAAATACTTCTCATCTACTTCAGTATCAGTTGATAACAACACAACTTGATGGCTTGCAAAAGGGAAATAGTGCTCTATCAATTTATCGCGATGATGAGAGTCTAGACGACCCAATGGCGTATCAATAATTACTGGTAACTGACGACCCGATGTTTTAGCCAATGCTTCGAGAATCGCGATGGCATAAATCTGTTTCTCACCAGCAGAAAGCGATTTACGGTTGATAGCCGTACCATGCTCATCAATCAATTCAACATCAAAGTTGTCTGGATTAATTCGCGCTGAAATCTGTAGGTCTTCTTTCCGTGCAAGCTTTTGATAGGCAGCAGCAAAAATCGTTTCTAACTTTCTGACACGAGCCAAAGTTAAAACTTTACTGTATTCTTCCAGTAGATTGATTGATTCCGAAGCATATAAAACAGCATTAGTTTCACCATACAAGCTACGCGCTTTGTCATGTTGCTTCTGTATTTGTCGGGCGATATTTAATGCCTCGACAGTCGCACTTTTCGCATCATTTAATAGCAGCTTATACGTCTGCACTTCAGATTGGCGTTTAGTATCTAATTCGCGGATACGGCTAAAAATTGTCATTAGCTGTTCATCATCTGGAGCACGTTGAATATTGGTTGATGCCTGTTCCAATGAATGTTCAACTTCAGCTAAACGAATTTTTGCTTGATCAAAACGCTCCCATGACCGAAGACTATCGACTTCAATAGCTTGCTGAATCATGCCTGTTTCGCGTTCTGAGATATCTAAAATGACTTCACCTTTAGGTTTTTCATTCAAATATTCAGTCAGTTGATCTTCGATGGCCTCTTTCGCAATGGCATATGTTTCTTTCGAACGAAAAGCCATATCTTGTTTAAGCTTTTCTAAAAAAAGGTTTAACTCTTTCGTAAAGTGCTTAGTTTGTTTAATTTCAGCTTCTTGCTTTAGTTGTGATAACAAGTTTCCAAGAGTGTTTTTTGCTAAAGAAAAAGGTAGCGTACCTTCAAATTCGTGACGAATTTGTTTTTCCAACATATCTTTTTCTTTGACTAATGCGTTCACACGATCTTGTTCTTGACCTTTGGTTAATGCAAAAGCACCACCTTCGGCAGCAAGTTGGCTTTCATATTTAGAGATATCTGCATTCAAAAGCTCAATACGAGCTTTTACAAGATCGGCTTCATAACGAATTTTTTCAGCAGATTTTAAGAACTCTGATTTTTGATACTCAAGCTGGGTCAATTTTTCTTGATGAGAAGCACCTAATTCTTTTGCATCCTGACGTTTCAGGTAGATTGAAAGGTCATCTTTCAATTTGGAGACAACATCTAGACCGAGCAAACGACGAACAGCAGTTTGTAATACTTTTCCACTGGAGTCTTCCGCCAGAGCTGCAATTTTTTCGCCATCAAAGAAGAATAAATCAGCAATACCGTGTGGTATTAGCTCGTTTAAGAAACCTTGGCATTGATCGTAATTCAGCTCATCTAATGATTCATTATTCTGAATGAGTTTTAATCGATCTTTATGCCCGCGTTTCCAACTTCTGACAATGGTAAATTCTGATTCCTGACCATCTTTGTTATATGTAAATGTCAGCTCAATCGACGCTTCAACAGGTCGGTTTGTTTCACTCGTGCCGTTATGTACTAGGGCAGTAAGTTGATCGATATAATCCTGATTTTGAATCATATTTTCAAAAGCTAATCGACCGTATAACGCTAACCGGATAGCTGTCAGCACAGATGTTTTACCTGCACCATTTAAGCCACCAAAAAGAATGATAGGACGCTCAACAAAAATGCCTTTCTTTTCGTTTATGACATTCCGTTTTGGAGCTAAATCGATTTCATGAGTGCCACGGAAAACACGGAAATTATGTAATACTAATTTTTTTATAATCATGGCTGGGGCATCTCGCTGAATAATGCTGCGATATCATCTGCTTGTTCTAGCTGGAGTGTAATGTCTTTAATTGATGCTTCAATTACATTTATCTCATCTTGGTGAACATCACGTTGATGCCGTTTTTGTAAGTTAGTCTGCTTTTGCTCAATGGCCTCTAAAGATCCCCAATCCTGACGCAAGATAGAACCAATCTTATCGAAGATGCCTTGTCTACGGCTCAAACCTTCCATGGAGATTTCTAGCTCAATCAGCTTCATCAGCATTTCTGGTTCAGCATCATAATGCGAAGCAATTTGTTCCAATAATTCAGCGTCCGATGCATCAAAACGAGACTGATCATCGACAACCCATTCAAGATCATGATCATGCACTTCACGATAAATTTTCGGGAGTGTATCGCTCCAGTCTGGCTCATTAGGGTCTTTGAGCCACTGTTGACGAATTTCATGTAATTCAGGTTCAGTAATCAGCTTGATGTCATGTCCTTCTTTATTTAGCTGGACTTCCATTTCCAATAGCTCTTTGAGCCATTGTTGTCTGTACTTTAGCCAATATGGACCTGGAACATGCTTCCGTTCAGCATTTAACTCTTCGCCATCTTTTGCATACTGATAACTAACTTTGCCAGTCCGACGTTTGTAGTTACGGTAGATATCTTTTTTTTCTGGATCGGTCGTATTCGACAAAACATCACGGAAACGTAGAAGCGGCAACATCCAATCTTCACCGTTTTTAACCAAACTTTCCATGGCTCGATCTTTTGTTACCACCGTACAAGTCCAGCACCCGAAACGCGAATTGCCGCAAGATGGTGTGCTTTCATCTATTACAAGAGGGCATTCACCCTGACCAGATGAATCCATATAAAGCGTCCATAATGGGCGGTTATTTCCTCCCCATGGAGATTCCCATTCTTCTATTTCATCTGGAACATAACGATAAGCACCACGCAATAATTTCCATACATCTTCAACATCCCAAGTATCAATGGGTGTATAGATGAATGCATTTGCAAGTGTCGTATGCCGAGCTAAACGAGAGCCATCAATCTTATGTTTTGCAATAACTTGAGCTCGAGAAGCACTTTCACTGCTACGCGAGCCAAGTACGACAATTACTTCATCGAATTGACTGACTTTTCTTTTGATAAAATCACTGACCGGATTGATCTTCATTCGTTCTGTACACCAACGGAAACTTCGCGTTGGGGCAGGGTAGCCTTTACCTAGCAAGTTAACCCAGAAGGTTTCATTTGTTTTCGGAACGACAGGGTGAGCAGTGATCGGGATATGATCTCGTTTCGCGCCTTTTTCGATTTGCTGCATGGTTTTCGAGATCAGATCAACGACAACAGGTGTTTCAACCAAAGTATCTGAAGAAACTAAAAACACTGGTTTAGACCGCAATTCTGGCTCTAAGCCTAACAATGCAAGATAAACAAGGGTAATTACTGCTGAAGAATCTTTACCACCACTATAACCGATCACCCACGGGCGTTTATCTTCGCAATATAGGCGTTGTACTTCAGAAACGAAATCAGCAAGTGGACGACCAGCAAAAATCTCTTCGTTAATAAATTCTTCGTAATCGCCTAAATCATAGGCCATTTTTAATTCTGACATGAGTTATACAACCTGTTCTTCCTGCTGTTTTTCTTCAGGATTGAGCGGAAGATTGAGAGCTAATTTCAAACCGTTACTGGTGAGCTGAATAGCCGTGTTTGATTTGCTGATTTTCCCATGAAGCATTGTACGGCGTAACCACATTCCATTAGTTTTGCGCCAATCGATGCCTTTTAAACCAGTCAGTATTTGTTTCCAATCATCCGGATGTTCAGATAATAAACAATGACCTAGATTACCTAAAGCTTGTAAACCAACACCGTGAGAATGAATATAATCTTGACGTAAATCAGCGGCAGAAACTGACTTTTTAACAGCAAGTTTCCAGTCAGGCATATTTTCATAAACTTCATGCCAATACTGACGAGCAACTGCTTTTTCAGTATCAGAATATCCTTCTCGGGAACCTTTACCGAATAAAGCTCTAGTCGCTTGTTTGATACTGCTCAACGTGAATAATTTGCTTGAAAGTTTGGATAAACTAGACTTCTCCATCTCAGTTAAACCAATGAAAGGCTCTGTGGTCGTTGCCAAATGTCTAGCCATTTCAGAAGCTTGGTCTCGATGATCATACAAAGTTGCTAAGGATGTACTTGGCTTTACAGCATATTTGTTCAAGTCTGCAAACATTTGCTGACTGCGAACCAAACCTTCATCCACAAAGAATAAGACAGGAATATTGTCTTGTCCTAGTTCTGGTTTTTCCTGGATAGCTTCTTCAATCGCTTTACGTCTGTGCTGACCATCATTGATCAAAATCTGTGCGTCCATTGGGATCTTCAGATAACCCAAATTATTTGCTCGATCAAATTCCGAAAACTCAACTTCAACGGCAATAGACGCAGTTAAAGCAGAAAACACATAATCTTTAGGGTTATCTAAAAGATAACGAACCATTTCAGGAATACGCGATTTGTTTAATGTGCGCTGTGCTCTCAGTTCTGGCGGAACTTCACTTTCGTCAAAACTGAAGATCTTCGGGATGATCCGAAGCGGGCAGGTGGCTATGTAGAATGGGCGGCCAGCTTGTATTCCCCGAACAGCCGGGAAAGAATAGCAATAATCAGAGTCGATTGATGTCATATGAGAGCCGTGCTTAGGTTTACGTTATTTATTACGTTAATTTTAACGTAATAAAAATCAGTGTAGCAATCCGAAAAAACGTAAAAAATCACATTTTTGAGTGAATAGTGCCGATTTTAATGACCAATCAGATTGTTTTTTATACAGAAACTAAGAATCACATATGATCTGATTAACAGTTCAAAGAGCCGAATATTGATAGTCATATATTTTCGGTCAGTAAGGTCATCATGTTTTTGGGTATATCAATGGCGCGTGTACGTGAAAAACTCAGCACAACCATAGCCAAACTTAGAAACTTTTCACGTAGGAACACGTCAGATATTTGGCAAACATTGCAATCCAGGAAGAATCAGAATGATTGGGGACAGAATCAGAGAAGGAAGGATGTGCCGTTTTTAACTTTGATAGTTAATTTAACATAATAT
>MTLE01003432.1_pt1 | contig 9965 bp, 4 predicted proteins | sample 1982461 | NCBI WGS metagenome assembly MTLE01 (sample SAMN05712605, study PRJNA340218) | biofilm metagenome | isolation source: sample SPL anode biofilm adapted to -200 mV | place: USA | collected 2012-02-03 | reverse complement strand
GAATATACTTTTTTACTGACGACCTGGTATTTGTTTATGGTTCGTTTGGAGTGTGGCAGTATCAGATAAGTACAAAGTCATTTCATGAAATAAAAACTTTCAGCAGTCTGAGTGTGGTAACAATCACACATTTGGATGGAAATAAATATGCCGTTGCAACACATAAGGGACTCTATATTATAAATCTGGCTATTTCTCTTACTTCAACTTCAGAACATGTGCAAAATATAATTGCAAAAAACGAACGGATACAATGTGTTTATTATGACAGACAGGATTATTCGTTAATTTTAGGGACGTTTGGAGGTAAAGTTTTGTTTTACAATATGTTTAATAATTCGTTGGAATTTTCTTACGAAACGGTTTCTGCAATACGCGACATCATAAGTGTTAACAACATCGTTTATGCTGCAACTGACGGTTCGGGTATAATATGCATTGATAAGACAACCAAACTTCTGGAGCAGGAAAAAACAGAACAACTGCAAAAGGCTTTTAATAAAGAGATTCTTTCAGCCTACAATATGTTGTTTGACAATAACAGGTTATGGATTGCAACTTATACAGACGGTGTATATAAGTTTGATGAAAATCCTTCTCAGTTTAAAATACTGAGATATAATGCAGAAAGCAATTCTATTGCGAGTACATCCGCAAACAGTGTACTTGAGGACTCTTCAGATAATTTGTGGTTTGGTACGGGAAACGGGATTTATCACTATTCTGTAAAAGCAAAACAATGGCAGCATATACTTGGAAGTAACGGAAATGCCGTTCAATACCGATATAATATAATGGCATTGTGCGAAGATAATAAAGGGAATGTCTGGGCGGGAGGACATCCCAGAGGTGAAATTCTTTGTATTGATAAAAACACCCTGCGTATTAAAGATCGCTTTTTACTGAACGAAACAGCCGAGAATCAGAGAATAGGGCGTATTTATGTTATTTTTTGCGATGCAGATGGAAATTTGTTGATAGGAGGGTTACATGGTCAGCTTGTAAAATACAATCCGCAGACTAAAGCTGTGAAGAAATACAACATCAGTTTTGTTAATGCAATCTACGAAAACGAATTAGGATTGTTTGTGGGCACAACACAGGGCTTTTATAAATACCGTAAAAGCGATGATACTTTTGTCGAACTGCTCCCACAGAAACATAATATGCCGGGGATGCTTATTTTTATTAACACTATCTATGCTGAAAAAGACAGTATTATATGGCTTGGAACAGAAGGAGGATTAATCAAATATGATTTGAATAGAGACATTTTAAAAGTATATACCAATAAAGACGGTCTGCCTTCCAATAGTGTATATGACATACTTCCTGATTCAAGAAACCGATTGTGGATTGCGGCAGACAGAGGGCTTGCCTGTTTTTTACCCGACCAGAATAAATTTATGGGATTTAGTGCCGATGAAGGATTACCGAGTACAAGGTTTTTTCCACGTGCATCCATAAAAGATCACACAGGAAATATATTTCTTGGCACTGCAAATGGAGCGGTATATTTTAAACCGGAAGCAATTGACCAGATAAAAATACAGAGTCATTTAATATTTACAGAGTTTAGCATATTTTACAATCCGGTTTATCCCGGACAAAAAAAGTCTCCATTGAAGAAAAATATTGATGAAACCTCGGATATACATTTGGCTTATAATCAAAATACATTTTCTTTTAAAATTGCATCCATAAATTTCACTAATCCTCATCGCGAGCACTTTGAATGGCAATTGGAGAATTATGATAAGAGTTGGGTACACCAGGAAGATTTTCACAATGCGTATTACACAAACATACCCCCCGGAAGCTATGTTTTTACGGTTCGTTCTATCAACAACGACAATTCGGAAGTAATAGCTGAGCGGAAAATTAAAATAGAAATAGCGCCACCTTTTTGGAAAACTATTTGGGCTCGACTTATATATTGGTTGATCGCTTTTGTGCTGGTGTGGCTTATAATTCAAACGATTAAAAGCAGAATTGAAAAAAGGACCTCTATTGAAAAAATTCATTTCTTCACTAATACTGCTCACGAGTTGAAAACGCCAATTACTCTTATTAAGGGCCCTTTGAACAAGCTGCAGGAAACGAATAATATGAGAGCCGAAGATAGAATGCTGCTTGATCTGGCTGCAAAAAATACTGAAAAATTACACAACCTTGTTCGTCAATTATTTGATTTCCAAAGGACTTCGGCACGATCGGTGAAATTAATGTTTTCGGAAGTTGATGTGGAAAAATATATTCAAAACAGGCTTTCGTTTTTTGTTCCGGTAATTTCTGAAAAAAAGATTGACTTAAGAACTGAAATTAAGATGAAAGAACCTAATGTTTGGTTTGATGTGGATAAAATGGATAAAATTCTCAATAATCTTCTTTCCAATGCAGTAAAATATACTCCTGAGGGAGGGAGGATTTTAATAAATGTGAAATCGAATGAGAGAGTTTGGATAATTGAAGTAATTGACAACGGAATAGGGATCCCTAAAAACCTGCAGAAAGAAATATTTAAACCATTTTTCCGTGCCGATAATGCAGTAAATACTGTTGAATCCGGGACCGGAATAGGACTGTTGCATACAAAAAATCTTGTCCAGCTTCATCATGGGAAAATCTACTTTGAGAGCGCTCAGGACAGAGGGACAAAATTTACGATTTCATTTCCAATACATTATTCTCACATGAATAAGAAAAAAACTCTGATAAAAATAATGGAGAATGAAAATTCGGACATGTTTACTGACGATGAACCTGTTGAATCGGACATTCAACATAAACCATCCATTGTTATTGTTGAAGACAATGAAGAAATGCGCTTGTTCCTGAAACAAATTTTAATTGATAAATTTGTGATATATGAATCGAAAAACGGAATTGAAGCTCTGGGATTGCTCAAAATAATCAATTGTGAACTTGTTATTTCAGATGTAATGATGCCGGTGATGGATGGGTATGAGTTGTGCAAACAAATAAAAGCAGATCATGAAACATCCCACATTCCTGTTATTTTGCTTACTGTTTTAAATGACAAAGAAAACATACACAAGGGATATAAATTCGGAGCCGATAATTATATTGTAAAACCCTTTGAAACTGCGGTACTCAGACTTACAGTAGAAAACTGTATAAAATCGCGTCAGGCGTTGCGAAAAAATCTGATGCTTCCATTCGGACACGAGTCCGACGAAGAATTACAGACAAATCCGTTAGATAAATCATTTATTGATGAATTAACCTCTATTGTAGACAATAATCTGACAAATCCTGATTTTAATATTGACGAATTAAGTCGGGAAATGGCAATGAGCCGGTCTTCTCTGTACAACAAACTAAAAATCCTCACCGGACAAAGTCCAAATAATTTTATCAGGATTATCCGCCTGAACAGAGCGGCTAAGATGCTGAAGGACGGGAAATATAATGTTACCGAAGTTGCATATTCTGTTGGCATAGGCGATGTAAAATATTTCAGTACTGCGTTTAAAAAGCAATTTGGAATTTCTCCAAGCAAATACAATGATAAATCATAAAAAATATTTGAAACATAATTAGTTGAAAACAATACGATTAAAATAATTCTTCAGCTCATGAAAACAAAAATTATTCTTTTATTATCTGTCTTAATTACAGGAAATACTTTTGATGTGAACGCTAAAAAAGGGACTATGCTTTATTCACAACAAATGGTGGAAAACAGAGCATTAAAATCTTTCTACAACAATAAAAACGAATACCAGTTAAAAACAGCCAAATGGGGATATGTTACGGGGTTGGTAGCATACAGTGTTTTGAAAGCATGGCAACAATATCCTGACAAAATGGAATATTATAATTCTGTAAAAGCCTATGCCGATTATGCTTTGGCTGGAACCGATACTGTTTATGTGGAAGATAGTAATATTGATGATTTGGCTGCCGGAAAGATATTCTTCACTCTTTATCAAACAGAATTAAAAAAAGGAAATATATCAGATGCAGAACGATATAAAAGATGTGCAACCTATTTACGCAACACGCTAAAATATAAACACAAGAGAATTGAGGCCGGAAAACCTTCAGCAGGAAGTTTTTTTCATAAAGGACATTATACAAATCAGGTCTGGCTTGATGGTTTGTATATGGGACCGGCTATGTATGCCGAATGGCAGGCCAATTTCGGATTGGACGAGGGACCTGAATCCAATATTGATTCATGGTCGGATATTGCAATGCAGTTTAAAAATATAAACCACTATACCTATGATTCAACTAAAAAACTGAACTATCATGGATGGTCGGCAACACCGACAGATTCAAGTTCATTTTGGGCAAAACAAAGCGAACCCCATTTAGGATGTTCTCCCGAATTTTGGGCGAGAGGAATGGGATGGTATTTTGCGGCATTGGTAGATGTTCTTGAAATAATGCCTGAAAATCGTGCAGACTATTCTGAACTTGTAAAAATAGCCAATCAGGTTGCTTACGGATTAAAATTTTATCAGGATAAAAAGTCAGGCTGCTGGTATCAGCTCTTACAATATGACAATACATTCAACGCAGATGGCAAAGGAGATGAGGTGAATGGGAAAAAATATAATGCAGGGGATAATCCGAATTATCTGGAGTCGTCCGCTTCTTCGATGTTTACCTATGCATATCTGAAAGGTATCAGGATTGGAATTTTAGATAAAGAGCAATATATTCATGTAGCAATAAGAGCATATAAAGGTTTATTGAAGCAATTTATCCGTGATAATGGTTCAGATTTAGACATTATTCAGTCTTGTGCTTCTGCAGGCCTGGGCCCTGCTAAAGATAAATTTCGCACAGGAACAACGAATTATTATCTTTGTGGAAAAGATACCAGAATAACTCAAAATGAAGGAAAAGCTATTGGTCCGTTTATTATGGCAAGTCTGGAATATGAATTATTGGACAATAAAGAAAACTGAGCAGGAGATTTACATTAAAATAGTGTTGTTTTCTGACTTTTTTATAGCATAATGGATAGTCAAATTGTCAAAAAAACAAGTTTATATATACGCAGTATTATATAACTTTGTATACCTTTATTTTGTGCAATTTATCATAAGGTTGATAGGTGGGACTGAATCAGAGTGTGAACACATAAAATAATAAAAATGAAACAATTAGATGTAAATTTAATGCATCCGGTGGAACAAATCAATGTGATTATCGGACGTATTTACAGAAGTGGAATGACAACCACTTCGGGTGGAAATATCTCCATAAAAGATGGAAACGGAGATATCTGGATTACTCCATCGGCTGTCGACAAAGGCTCGCTGACCACCAAAGACATTGTATGTGTAAAAAAAGATGGAACCATTGTAGGATTACACAAACCTTCATCAGAATATCCTTTTCACAAAGCTATTTATGAAGCCCGTCCTGAACTGACCGCCGTAATTCACGCGCATCCTCCCGGACTGGTGGCTTTCAGTATTGCCCGTCAGGTGCCCGATACAAGCATTGTTCCGCAGGCCCGTACCATCTGTGGCGAAATAGGTTTTGCTCCATATGGTTGTCCCGGAAGTGAAGAATTGGGCGAAAAGATTGCCAACGAATTTAAAAACAGCAAATTCAAGGCTGTTATTATGGAAAATCATGGTGTTGTATTGGGCGGAACAGATATGATGGATGCCTACCAGCGTTTTGAAACACTGGAATTTTGCTGCCGGACCATTGTCAATGCCGGTCGTATTGGCACAGTCAACACACTGACAATGGAACAAATTTCAAAATACACCACTCATTTCCCGAAAAATATCACTCCCTTTATGGATGTGGAATATCCGTCCGATGAGCGTGAAATTCGTACCGATATGGTGAATATTATTCGTCGTGCCTGCGATCAGGGATTGATGATTTCAACCTACGGAACAGTTTCTGTACGTTGGAAAGATAACGATTTTCTGATTACTCCGCGCGATGTGGCACGTTGGGATATTTTGCCTAAAAATATTGTGCAGATTAAAAACGGTATGGCCGAAGCCGGTAAAGTTCCGAGTCGTTCGGTAGCTTTGCACCAGCGCATTTATCAGCTGAATCCGCACATTAATTCTATCATTACCACACAGCCCACAAACCTGATGGCGCACGCGGTAAGTCATCAGAAATTTGATGTTCGCACCATTCCTGAAAGCTGGATTTTCCTGCAGGATGTTCCGTCTATTCCATTCGAAAGCCTGTACGGCGACACAGAAAAAATTGCTAAAATGTTCAATAAAAACCGTGTAATTATTGTCGAAAACGATTCGGTAATTGTTACGGGAAATAAATTAATTAATACCTTCGATTATCTGGAAGTAGCTGAATTTTCGGCTAATTCGCTGGTGATGGCGTCTTCTATCGGACCGCTTCAGCCAATGGGTGATAAGGAAATTGATGAATTAAGAATCGCATTTAATGTAAAGTAAAAATTCAGAAGCCTCAGTTTGTATTTAAACTGAGGCTTTTTTATTAATAATTTTTTCATAACTAGATTAACTATTAATGGGTACAAAAAGATTTATTTTAAATGAAATGTCCTATTTTGGGGCAGGATGTCGGACTGTATTGGCGGATGAAATTAAAAAAAGAGGTTTCAAAAAGGCATTTGTTGTAACAGATAATGATTTGGTGAAGTTTGGCGTAGCCGGTCAGGTAACAGTAGTTCTTGATAATGCGGGCATTCCCTACCAAATGTTTAATGACGTAAAACAGAATCCGACAGTAGATCAGGTTAAAGCCGGAGTAGAAGAATATAAAGCTTCAGGCGCTGATGTGATTGTAGCAATAGGTGGAGGTTCACCGATAGACACTGCAAAAGCAATCGGAATTATTTCGAACAATCCGGAGTTTGCCGATGTGGTTTCACTTGAAGGAGTTGCCGATACAAAGAGTAAATCGGTTCCGGTGATAGCATTGCCTACAACAGCGGGAACAGCTGCTGAAGTAACCATCAATTATGTGATTACTGACGAACAAAACGTGAAGAAAATGGTATGTGTTGATCCCAATGACATACCTGTATTATCAATTGTTGATGCAGAATTGATGTTGAGCATGCCAAAAGGTCTGACTGCCGCTACCGGTATGGATGCTCTGACACATGCGATTGAAGGATATATTACCTTGGGAGCATGGGAAATGTCAGATATGTTTGAACTGAAAGCAATTGAAATGATCGCTAAACATTTGCCGGCAGTGGTTGAAAACCCTTCAAATGTGGAAGCACGTGAGGGAATGGCTACCGCTCAGTATATTGCCGGAATGGGATTTTCGAATGTAGGTCTTGGACTTGTACATGGAATGGCACATCCACTCGGAGCCTATTTTGATGTCCCTCATGGCGTGGCGAACGCTTTATTGTTGCCTACCGTGATGCAGTATAATATGTCTGCCGCCATTGACAAATATGTTGATATAGCAAAAGCAATGGGTGTAAACGTATCCGGAATGACGAAGGAAGCTGCAGCACAGTCAGCTGTAGACGCGGTAAAAGCGTTGGCGATAAAAGTCGGAATTCCTCAGAGTCTGAAAGCACTGAATGTTCCTGAAGACAGTTTGGTAAAATTATCATTATCAGCTTTTAATGATGTATGTACACCCGGAAATCCACGTGAAGTGAAACAGGAAGAAGTTTTGGAGTTGTATAAAAAAGTGTATTGACTTTCTGATATTTCGCACCAATAAAATTTCGTCTGATGGCCTTGTACCATCAGACGTTTTTGTTATTTTTGCTCTGATAACAATTGAACTGCACACCAAATAGAAAATGCAAATCATATTTTCCACTTCTGATTCATCCACATTCAATATGGCTGCCGAGGAATATTTATTTTCTAAACGGCAGGAAGAGTTTCTGCTTTTTTATGTCAACAGACCGAGTGTGATTATCGGGTGTAATCAGGCGATAGCAAATGAGGTGAACCTTTTGTTTTGTAAAGAAAATAATATCCGGGTTGTGCGTCGTATGTCGGGTGGAGGAGCTGTTTATCACGATTTGGGCAATCTGAATTATTGTTTTATAACCAATCAGAATGCGGACAAATCCGCATTAAGTTCCGATTTTTTAGAGCCGGTTGTGAAGGTTCTGCAAGATATTTCCATTCCTGTGGATATTGGGATACGGAAAGACTTATGGTTACCGGATGCATTTAAAATTTCAGGGACTGCCTCGCATGTTAGTAAATCGCGCGAGTTGCATCACGGAACACTTCTTTACGATACAAATCTTGATTTTCTTGAAAAAGCCCTTACAGCTGAAATAATTGATCAGAATAAAAAAGCGATTGCCTCTGTAAAAAGCAAGGTAAGAAATTTAAGGAGTTATTTAACTGACAGAGATTGGGATACTTTGGATGCAAAGGATTTTTTTGAATTTATTATTCAAAAAATTGCTGATTTATACGAAACGGAAGAAGTGTCAATTTTGTCGGAAAGAGAAATGGGATTGATTGAAGAGATAGAAGAAAAATATAAATCAACGGAATGGATCTTCAAAAAATAGAGGGTGTCCAATAAGTACTTTTTAGAACACAAATGACACAAAAAGCACGAATTTACGCAAATGACATTTTTATAATCGTCTATATAATAATTTATATCTTGCGTTGATTTGCGTTTACTTGCGTCCCAATTCTTCGGGATTTGCGTTCTATTTTCTTTTTAGACACCCTCTATTAAAAATAAGTATCTGATTCAATTGAAAAATTTATTCAATTGAAACCACCTCGTAACCGACATTATCAACAGCGGTTTTAAAAGTTTCATCGCTTACTTCCTTGCTGAGTTTCACGCTTGCAGAGTTAGTTTCGAGATCAACTTTCGCTTCCACACCATCGATGCCATTAAGAGCTTTTTCTACGCGAGCCGAGCAGTGTCCGCAACTCATTCCTTTAATTTGCAATGTTTTTTCTACCATAATTGTATCTGTTTTTATCGTTAATTGTTCTGTGTTTACAGGATTTTCATTTTCTTTTTTTATAGAAACGGTTGGTTTAAACCGCATTAAACGTAAAGCATTCAGCACCACCGTTACCGAGCTGAAACTCATGGCTGCAGCGGCGAACATGGGATTCAGTTTCCAGCCGAGTGCAAAGTAAAAAACTCCTGCAGCCAGCGGAATGCCGATAATGTTATAAAAAAACGCCCAGAAAAGATTTTGTTCAATGTTTAGTATCACAGCTTTGCTTAATCGCAATGTAGTAACTGCATCCAATAAATCGCTGCGCATCAGTACTACATCGGCCGATTCGATAGCAATGTCTGTTCCCGCTCCAATGGCAATTCCAAGGTCTGATCGCATCAGGGCTGGTGCATCATTGATTCCGTCGCCTATCATAGCCACTGTTTTCCCGGCCGACTGAAGTTTGGTGATTTCTTTGTCTTTATCCTGCGGCAATACTTCTGCTATAACCGACGAGATTCCAAGTTGCATTTGGATCGCTTTTGCCGTTTTCGCATGGTCGCCTGTAAGCATAACCACTTCTAATCCGAGTTTTTTCAAATCATCAATCGCTTCCTTACTGGTTGATTTTACCACGTCGGCTACAGCGATTATTCCGAGAATCTCTTTTTCGTGCGCAATAAATAGCGGAGTTTTACCTTCGTCGGCCAGCTTATCGGCCAACGCCGGAAATTCGTGTAACGAAATTTTACGGTCGGTCATTAATTTCTGATTGCCTGCCAGATAATTTTCGCCATTAATCATGGCCTCAATACCCAATCCCGGAATAACTTTAAATTTTTCTACCGCTTGTACGTTTAATTTTCGTACTTCTGCTTCGTTTAAAATAGCTTCTGCCAATGGATGTTCCGATGGTTTTTCCAGAGTGGCGGCAATTTCCAGGAGTCTGTTATTATCTATCGTGGCAACATTAATTATATCTGTTACACGGGGTTTGCCTTCTGTTACAGTTCCGGTTTTGTCCAATACCACAGTATCAATTTTGTGCGCCATTTCGAGC
>MTLE01003194.1_pt1 | contig 9968 bp, 9 predicted proteins | sample 1982461 | NCBI WGS metagenome assembly MTLE01 (sample SAMN05712605, study PRJNA340218) | biofilm metagenome | isolation source: sample SPL anode biofilm adapted to -200 mV | place: USA | collected 2012-02-03 | reverse complement strand
AAATGGCTTGTGGATGTAACCCCAATTCAGGTTCATCAATTACAATTACCTCGGGAGGATTGGGTTGCATTAATACCGTAGCCAGCGCAATAAATCGAAGGGTACCATCGGAAAACTGGTACGCAGAAAAGTTAGACTCAGCATCACTTTTTTCTTTCCATCTTAGCTCTATTTCTGTTTCCGTTAAAGAATCAGGCTCCAAAATAAACTCATCAATATAGGGAGCAACTGATTGTATGATCTTAAACAACCTCATGAACTTCTTTGGATGTTTAACCTTCATCAGATATAAAAAAGCGGGCAAATTCCTTCCATCTGACCTCAATACACTATTATCCCTAACATCACAACCTCTTCTCAACAACGAGGTGGCTGAGGTGTCATGAAAGTGATAGATTTGAATATTTGACAAATAATAACGAAGATAACTATCTCTAGTGGCCATAGACCGTGGGATAACACTCTCTTCACTATTGGCATAAATCCTATAACCAATTTCATCATTCGTTCTTTCAATCTGATAGCCTGACGCATCATTTTCAATAAACAAACCGCCTGATGAATCCTGAGCCAATCTGAACCAGTAGGCATTGTTGTACTTGTTATTGCGAGAAAAAATTAGCTTACCATATATTTGTTCAGTAAATTTTCTCCCAAAATGAAGTAAGTTATCAGCCTTTTCTTCAATAACAAAACGCTGCAAACGCAGATTAAATATAGCATGGAGTAACCTGAAGAACGAGATAAAATTACTCTTCCCTGCACCATTGCTTCCAATAAACACATTGATTGGCTTAAGTTCCAACTCTAAGTGCTTTATAGATTTAAAACCTTCTATTTTTATATATTCAACCATAACTATTAAGGTTAAAACCAGGCTTCCCCCTTTGGGATTTTCTTAAATGTAATACAATTTATTCGCATCAAATGGTCATCTAATACACAATTGAGTTTACCTTATTTTTCACATTTAGTTGATACAATCAGTTCTCTGGCATCAACATTGAGTTTCGCAGCTATTTCAATCATAGTTTCAATTCCGGGTTGCGATTCATTAGTACACCACCTCGAAACCGTAGTTAAGCTTTTCCCCAACTGCTCTGCCAACCATTTATTTGTTTTATTCTGCTCGGCAAGAACAATCTTCAACCTATTTATCTGCTTTCGTTCAATCATAATACGCATATTACGTGTATTTTTTAAACCGTAAGGCTAATTTATGAAACTAAAATGTAATTCAACAGTGTCTTGGTAAAAACCTCACTGCCTCATTAGTTATCCCATAATGTCTTTATAAACGTCTTTTTCGTTACCTAATGACGCTTAAGTAATTATCCCTACTTACCAAATCAAATCTGCAGTTGAATAAGCCTCCTTAAAAGCAACCGGCATATTTAGTTATTATTATCCAACTTAGGTAACAATGCTATATGTGTATCTATGTTCTCTACTTGAAGACCAATTTTAACCCACTTTGCAGCTATCCAGACAAAAAAGAAGATAGTTCAACCAATTGCGTTTCATTGAGTACGGATTTGTGTACTACAGATTTTTTCTTTACAAATGGGTCATACTTCCAGCAGTTTTCGTGCCTTTCGTGTTTCTTTACTCCTTTTTTACCACGAAAAGCACTAAAAACACGAAATTCTTCTTCTCGCCATTTTCGTGCCTTTCGTGCCTTTCGTGGTTTAATATTCCCCCTTTTCGAATGATTCAATTTAAGACCCAAGTGGTTAAAACAAGATCCCGACACCTAGGCTCAGACTACCTCCATTATTATAATAGTAAATAAATGACTGATTCTCATATCCCAGGCTGACATTTAACCTTGCCCCATCACAAACCTTGAAAGAAAAACCAAGAGAGGGATGTAACATCCAGCCAACTTGCTCAAAATCTCTATTAACCCAAAAAGTGTAACCAACAGACATTCCCAGATAAGGAGTAATCGCTCTATCAGAAAAATAGCCTCTCAGATCAACAAAAACGGGACATAACCTCATTTCCTGATCATATAAATAATACCTGAGCCCAAGGCCAACGCCCGCAGAGAAGTAGGGATTTATCTGATATGCATTAATTACATCAAACTGCAACCTCTTCATCTCCCCTTCCTTCGGCCCCTTTTGATATCCAAATTCACCAATAAAAGTGTAACCCTTCTTTAAACCGGCACCATTTGAAACACTACCGGCTTCTTCAACTAAAGGCTCTTTTGTAAATTTCTCAACCTCATTAATCTCATAAGAAAAGACCCTTTCATCGGCTGTCTTTATCTTGAGACTCTTTTTAGGAATCTGCTCGATGATCATTCCTTTAACAATGGTTCCATTTTTCAGGTATACTACATCTATAAACCCATTCTGAGCAAATGAAATCATAGAGAAAAGAGCAAATAGAGACACGAATAACAGTTTTTTCATTTTACCTGTTTTATAATTTGTAAATCAAAAAAAAGCTCAATTCAACCCAAATGCACTGCCAGAATAAATCATTAAATTGATGCACCTAACGTTATACTAAATGCTGTAAGACTTGCCCTAAACATATTAAAATTAGGATCATCAATATAATAGATCTCTGCATCTTGAACATCATAACCTAAACTAAGACTAAGGTTCAATCTTTTCGATGCCTTAACAATAAGACCAACACTTGTATTATATAAAAAGCCTAATCCTTGGAATCTATGATTGGCACTAAATGAATAACCAAAGTCTAATGCAAAGAAAGGCGCAACTCTGGAAAATGGAACCGTTAACCTAAAATCAGCCAGTAAAGGGATAAAAGTCTCCTTCCATGGAGAATAAAACCTTAGCCCAATCCCACCACCCGATGAAATATAAGAATTAAACTGATACAGATGTAGGGTATTGATGGCAAACCTGTTTACTGCAAACTCACCCATTCCTCCTTGCACACCAAGCTCACCAAGAAACTTGTAACCCGAATTAATTACTTTCTTAACCACCGGTCGGTCTATATAATCAAAACTAGCTACTCTCTCAATTTTTTCTACATCTTCCATCAAAAAGACGAGTATGTTCTGATCCAGCGTTTGAATCTTGATCATCTTATTCGGTATCTGCTCGACTATAACTCCTCGAATCACACCACCTCGCTTTAGTGTTACAACATCCATAGCACTATTCTGACTAAAAGCGATAAGCGAAATCATTGACAAGAACGTAACAATAAAGATTTTTAGCATTTCAATACTATAACATAAACAATTATGAATCTCTACTCTTCAAACCAATTCTATTCAGCAAACACCTCTAAAGCGAGAAGCCAACCTTCAACGCCAAGGCACCAACGGTAACCCATGTCTTATATCCGTAATAATAATCATACAAAAACACCTCCTTCTTCTGTAACTCATATCCAACGCCCACATACATTTTCGACTGATCTGTCAGCCAAAATTGTGCACCAATAGATGGATGTATATAGACTCCTACTCTTTCAAAATCATCGGTGGCATTATAGGAAAACCCGCCTGCTAATTCTAAATACGGGGAGACTTTCGATCCTATAAAAGTAGTCCTGAAGTTTAGAAAAACAGGTATCACAGCCTTCTTATCATCGGTATAATAGCGCAATCCCACGCCAACTCCTGCATAGATATAGGGATTAAACTGATATCCATTTACGATATTTAAAGAGAGTCGATCCAAATTATAATCTCCTATACCAATCTGATATCCAAAATCACCTAAAAATCGATATCCACTCTTTATGCCATTTTCCATCTCTTTAAATGCCTTAAGGACTTGAACGGGTTCTTTCGTAAATTTCTCGATATCATTTATCTCGTATACAAAAACAGACCTGTCAATCGTCTCAATTTTAACGATTTTGTCGGGAACCTGCTCTATAATCTCTCCTCTTATGATACCTCCATTCTTCAGGTAAATAACATCCTGATATTCAGTCTGACCGAAAGCAACTATTGACATTATTCCAAACAACATAAACACCAGTATCTTTTTCATTTGATTAAATATTTGATTGATTTATCGTTTAATTAAACACTTAATATCATCATTTACAAAGTCCTAACTCTTTAGGACTGTCTTCTCATATTGACAAATCGGTACTATCAACTATAACTTACGCTTCGCTGAACAGCACCATCATCAATCATCAATATTACAAATATTCTTGAAACCACACAACCAACAGATGTTTTTAATAACTACCGGAAATCTTATTCTAACTCAATCGGATTATAAGGCCAACTAAGATTCTTTGGATTTAAAACTACTTTACCATCTTTCTTGGTTGCATACGTGACACCCATAGAATTATAATACTGAGTGGGATTACTATGTCTTTTAATCTCAAACTTGCTTAATGCCTCTCTAGTGGTTGTGGTACAAGGAAATTTTTGAGATATAATCGGAATGATCGTAGTCATTTTTTTAAGCCCTATACATGTAAAAGTATAATGATGTTTTGAATCTTGTACTTCGAGGATTAACCCCGGTAGCCCACCGAACTTAAACGGACCAACACTAATCGGAATTGCCGTAGTAAACCACACTTCATATTGACGACCTCTAAACGTAACCAATGCACTCTGGCAGGGATAATTCGCAATCACTTTATGCTTGTTTTGTATCACCCAATTAAATTCAAGCTTATTCTCCTCATAACAAAACTGAGTGCCATCAATCCGTTCTCTAACTCTTAATTCACCAGTTCGAAGATCCTTGAATATCTCCCTATTATCAGCACCTACCGGAGGAGATGGAAAATCGCCATCTCCCTTTTCCAAAATTGTGCATAATGAGTCATTCTGAAACTGAAGATAACTAAAGGTCTTTGACATCCTTCTACCGATCTGAAGCTTTTGTATATCAACTATAACATCATCTAGCTTCGATGAATCAACCACCTTTTTAACCTCATAGGTAATCTCATATCTTGCCGTATCATAGGTAGTAAATTCATCATTAAATCGAAGTCTTTGCATTTGACCAAAAGAGCCTGAACTGATCAAAACAAGGCCAATGAAAATAAAATCCCTCATTATAATTTGTGAATATTTCATATCATTTAGATCATTTATTTACAGACAATTCTAATAAATCTTAAATCGTGCACTAAAAAGAATAGATGATGGTCTTATCCTATACTCCGAGTAATAGCTACTGAGGTTATCAAAATAGGCATAAATATAATTTTCCGTATTCAAGATATTACTATAGTCGATAGCAACCCGAACCCTTCTCCATGTATATGAAACACCAGAATCTATCAGATAAAAGCTTTGTTTCTTATTGCCAGTCCGAGTATCATAATACTCCATGCCCAGATTAAAAGCGATACCATTAGGAAAAGTATAATTTACCGAGGCAGCATCAATAAAGCTATTTATTGGCTCCAAATCCTCTTCATCATCTATCTGACCACTTACACTGCTCCAACTGCTTTTATTCGAAAACTGCAACCGTTCAGTAAAAGCCAATGACAGCGTCATATTCCCATTAACTCCTTGATTTCTAAATTTAATAAGATTATTCTGACGCAGTTGAGGAGTCAACCCCTTACCCCATGAGGCCTCTATGTTTATTGATAACTTCTTCCAATCAAATCCCTTACTTGCCCGTGCGGTGACTGACAGATAATCGCCCCTATTTTCCAATTCAACTGAAGAGATCTTCATTAGCGACCCTTCAAAAGATTGAGCATACATCACCTCATTAAGATACCTGCTATATCTCACTTCGAGATTTGTAAAAAGAAATTGAATTATATCCTTATATGATAACGTGAGTGCCCCTTGCTGCCCATACGAATCAGATAGCCTGCTATCATAATGGCTCATCGTTCGGTAATTCTGTAAAACATAACCGGAATAGAGATTGCGCAACGTTGGATTATAGCTGTACCAAAGCCATGAACCAAAGATTTGCCAATGAGCACCAATTGTATAACTCACTTTCACCTGCGGCTGAAAAATCATCCTATTTTGAACGGTCTTATCGCTTTTAATAAGATCATCAAGCGCAATCGACTGATACTGTAGTGGGGTAAATAACTCAAACTTAAAGTTTCGCTTTTGATAGTTAAGAGTAAAAGATACACCCGCTTTTAACCGCATCCATGTAGCATCGTTCCGTAAAGAATCGCCATAGATATCCGAAAAAACGTCTCCATCAGAAGACTTAAACAATTGTGTATTGAGCGATTGATGCTCTACAGACAAATGCAAAGAGGGATAAACCCGAATTGAACCCCAAACAGTCGAAGAGAGAAATCTCATGCTATTTTGAGTTTTAAAATCCTTTAGAGTAATGTTCTGGCTAATGGAATGAAATGGTATGCTATCATTCAACATATTAGCAAACATACCGGGAGAAACCTCAAGATGGTAAGGCAATGACTGATAAAATGAGTTGGAATTAAACTCCGCTCCAAGCTTTCTATCCTTGCTCCCTCTTCGAATCCAACCAAAGATGTAAGAGATTTTATAAGGATCATTTTCGCCTCGTTGGTTAATTTGCTCTTCATTAAAGATCACCCCAGTGTTCTCAATTCGATTACCTGAAAAAGAAAGACGGGTGTTGATATAGTTTTGATCGCCGTTTAACCTATATCCAACACTTCCATCGTAATTAAAACTAGTAAGGCGCGATTCCATTTGCTCCGAGATTAAAATAGTATCATTACCCGGGAAATAGTATTTGGTCTGATCATAGCTTTTTCTAGTATCAATATCATGCGTACTACTAAAATTCAAGGTAATTTCAGCCTCATTCTTTGCCTTAATAAGGTTATTGACAGAACCCCCAATAGCTTGATTGAACAGATATCTTCCTTTGCTAATCTGCGGAGGAACAGGCTGCATAACGGATGAGATACTATTAGATGACGGAGACTCTTCTCCATAAAAGGTCTGAAGCTCCTGAGCCAGATCTACTCCGGTGTTATTCGACTTCAACGTTGAGAGATGTTGATTAACCTTACTAAAAAACATACCCGTAACTGACCCATTCCATAAGAACTTATCATCAAATCCGGCACCAACATCGGCCATGCAAGAGAAAATACCCTTTGCCCCGGGCTTAAGCTTTAAGTTTAATGCCGGATCATCTGAAAACGCCATATCCTGAAGTGCTTTTATTGGCTGATGATTTTCTAATACCTGAACCGTGGCAATATCAGAAGCCGGGATATTATTTGTGGCTATGCTATATCGACCCTGAAGCATATCCATATTTTCAATGTAAAACTTACTAATAGCCTTACCCCTGTATTCAATCTGTCCGCTCTCTTTCACCTCAATACCCGGCATTTTCCGCAACACATCGGCAATTACGATATCCGCAGAATCTCTAAATGCATCCACAATATAATTAACCGTATCTCGTGAACCCCAAATCTTTCGTGATTTAACAGCAAACTCTTTGAGTTCAATTGCCTCTTCACTTACAACAAAATCCACTTTTTGACTGTGATTCGATATTTTCTTTATTTGACGTCTAATATTAAACCCATAAACCATAATAAGCAGCTCAGGTGCCTTTAACTTATCGGTATTAATACTAAACTCCCCGTTCTGATTGGTAAAATTATAAGCCACAACTGAACTATCAGCAGTATTTAATAACATTACCGAGGCCTCCGCAACGGGCTTATTCGCTTTATCTACAATCCGACCCTCTATTATCGATTGTGAAGAGGCAGATAAATGCAGCAAAAGGACACTAACAAACAGCGAATATATTGATCTTGATATCATAATAACGACTGTGATTTTGGCAATTCACTCTCACACAACGATTCTCCTTCAACACTTTATCATAGAACAACTGATCGACTTTTTTACAGTCTTCAGTTCCAACTCTAACGCCAAAATTAAGTCTTTTATTATTGCTTAGGGGTAACACCTATTGCACTCCACTGATTTGGTATTGGCAACCTATCTTGTTTAACAGAAGCCTAAGCCCGACTATCGAGTTCTATCAATAGAATTATACCGCTCTATATTCCCCCGGGGTCTTTCCCGTCTTTTGCTTAAACAGCTTACTGAAATACTGAGGGTATTCAAACCCAAGAGAATAGGCTATCTCGCTGACCGATTGATCGCTATTAAGAAGTATGTTTTTTGCCTCTTCAATCAGGTAATAGTGGATGTGATCCTGGGCAGTCATGCCGGTCTCCTTTTTAAGAAGATCGCTAAGATATCCTGCTGACAAATTAACCCTTTCTGAGAGATATTTAACCGTGGGAAGGCTTTGCTCTCTCATCCGGGTTGAATTAAAATACTCTTTTAGAATATTCTCGACCTGAGCAATAATATTTGAGTTACTATTTTTACGAGTAATAAACTGCCGACCATAGAACCGCGAACAGTAATTCAACAATAGCTCAATATTTGAGACAATTAGCTTTTGACTATGACTGTCAATATTCTGATCGAGTTCGTATTCTATTTTATTTATGCAGTCCAACAGTATCGATTTCTCTTTATCCGATAAATGCAGTGCTTCAGTAACATCATACGAAAAGAACGAGTATTCACCCATCTTGTTTGCTAACGAAGTACCTCTGAGAAGATCGGGATGAAAGAATAAGCCCCAACCGGTTCTATCCTCCTTCATCTCAATCTCAGTGTCCATCGTCAATATCTGCCTGGGAGCAATACAGATTAGATTGCCATCCTGAAAGTCGAGCGACTGTCTGCCGTATTTCAATTGATTAGTACAGTAGTTTTTAAACATAATACTATAAAAATCAGCACTTATCCTAGTCCCTTCTTCTATGTATTCATCGGCCTTACTAAAATCAACTATCGAAACCAGAGGATGTCTTGTTGAACTCTTGACGAATCTATTGATTTCAGAAATATCTGAGAGATGAATTATCGGCTTTACTGACATGCGATTTAATCTGAATTAGGATTGGAAATTACTGAATTACTCAATCAGCTGAGTTGCTTTTTTTAACCTTGCTTTTTGTTGTAATGTTCAGGAAGATTTAAATAATCCGAAAAGTTTATACCTGACTCATCATAATCTTATCAAAGAGTCTATCGCCGAGGTAGATACGCAACCAGACCATTGGCTTAGCAAAGAACCCTACGCGGTATCTGGTCTTAGGTCTTTTCGTATTAACAATCTTCAGAATAGTTTTTGCAATGACATCAGGCTCTGATCCTTTGCCCGTGCTGTACATCTTCTGAGTAGCAGAGACCAGTTTCTTAGTTAAAGTTGCATAAGCGCTTTTACTTGAGAATCTATTTAAATAATCAAGCATGACATCGCTGAATTCTGTCTTAATAATACCCGGTTCAAGAATCACAACATTGATATTGAATTGTTTCAGCTCTAATCTTAGGCAATCGCTAAAACCTTCCACCGCATGTTTGGTTGAGATATACCAGGCACCTAACGGGAAATACATCTTCCCTCCCATCGATGAAGTGTTAATAATGGTTCCATTCTGCACCTTTCTCATATATGGCAACACCAGCTGAGTAATAGATGCCAGTCCGAAGAGGTTAACCTCATACTGTTTTTTAGCCTCCTCAATAGGGATATCCTCAACAGCCCCATACAGGCCATAGCCAGCATTATTCCATAGGACATCAATTTTACCCTCTTTACGGATAATAGTATCAATAGCATTCGATATCTCCGAGGTCTTCGTGACATCAGCCTGTATAGGGTGCCCCCCAAGCGCCTTTAAGTCTTGCATCAGATCAATTCGTCTGGCTACCGCATAAACCTTATGACCCTGTTGAATCAATGCCTTAGCAGCCTCTTTGCCTATTCCCGAGCTCGCTCCTGTGATTAAGATAACTTTCTTTTCCATTTTTTCTTTAATTTGATGTTGCAAAGTTCTATCAGAACAAGGTATTATGGCTAATACAATTTCCGGATAGTTGTATACTTTTTAAGGCTGCACCGCCGCCCCGAATCTCTTGTCCCTGCTGTTCTTCTCCTGTTCCTCTCCTG
>MTLE01000257.1_pt2 | contig 9973 bp, 6 predicted proteins | sample 1982461 | NCBI WGS metagenome assembly MTLE01 (sample SAMN05712605, study PRJNA340218) | biofilm metagenome | isolation source: sample SPL anode biofilm adapted to -200 mV | place: USA | collected 2012-02-03 | reverse complement strand
ATTATTACAACATCAGTCAATTATTTTTTTCGGAAACTTTCGTTATATTCTGTTTTTTGCTACGGGTGGCATTATTAAAAGACATTATAAAGCCAATATGATAGTGTTGAATTACTTATTGGCAGCCATGTTCAAATAATAAAAAGCTGAGGTTAATTTTCACCAACCTCAGCTTTTGTATCTTTGTCTGCTAATCGTACGAATACGTCACACTGAATACACTTACTAACATTCGGAGTAGCAATGGATGTAATAAATTCATTTTCAGGAAGTTTATTTAAAATAATTATCTTTGGGAGATAACATTAAAAGGCTGTAAGCGGAATTCTTCAGTGGTAGAGGTAACTAATTGGCAACCGCTCCTATTTCTGCGTTTTGCGCTGCATTTCCTCTAATAACTCAATGCAAATATAGGATAATTTTCGGATAGTGCAAAGCAGAATAAGGAGTAAATCATAGATTATTTAGAGTTATCAATTATCACTTCTCTATAGATAGCTATTGGGCTAATTGCTAATTTCGGATATGAAGGGACAAAAAAGAACTTTTCAAACTCCTCAAAAGATGTAAACACATTTCGGAAAGCTTTATCAAAACTCTGCGCCTCATCTAAATCGTTATCTTCGTATATTAAGAATTCGTCATTCGGGCTTACTCTGATATCGGATTGCCTAGGGCAAGAAGTAATAATTCCAAGTATCGAGAGTTTTACATTAGGTCTAGTTCCATAAGTATAGATAATACTTTCAAAGTTACTATCAACTAAGTATTTTTCTTTTAGATTAGCCAAAATCTGAAAATGATTAAAATCATCTAATGGTAAAAGTCTAAAATTTAACCTATTAGGAGAAAATGTATCAAGAAATATTTTCATTCTCCTTATGAACTCTTCATCTAGAGTGTTCATATCAGTCTGTGCTTGTAGTATATCATCAAGCTGTTTTTCAAGAACCTTTAATTTTGATAATTCTTTGGCTCTTTGATTCCTTTCTAATAATTCTGCTGTCTTTTTTGCATCTTTAATTTGCCGTTGAAGATTTTTAACTGTCGGATCTTCTAATAAGCTAGACGAAAAAATAAGCCTTTGGATTTCATTGAAATTAGAAAAGATATTTTTAAATCGCTCAAAATCTTCAAATTGAGACCAACCACAAGCTTTAATGTAATTGAAATTTGGAGTTATCTCCATAAAGTTGTTAAAAGACCCTTCAAAACCCTCGAATTTCTGATTAATATCGGTTAGTAATTCATTATTAGATAATTCGGATTCGATCTGATTCAAAAGTTCATGGTAAATTTCAATTTTTTCAGTTCTCAATTGTCGTTCTTTATCTTTTCCTCCAATATTTCCTTTGATAACTTTAACATCAAATCCTAATCCTGAATTTAGTTCTGTTTCATCCTCAAAAGCTCTTGATATTTCACTTATTAATCCTCCTTTTAATTGACTTATTAATGAGCGAGCTTTCTCTAAATCGAAATATATTAAGTCCTTTATTGATTTCATTTTCTGTATATTAGGGATTCTATTAATATTTGATACAAATTTAGTGGGTTATTTTGAGTATCTACTAGAATAAGTAAATTATCAGCTGGATAGACAAAGGTGACTGGCTTCTGATATCATTAATTTCATATAGCATAATATTTCGCTTGCATCTTGCGCCTCTTTCATTTTAGTTTTTTTTTCCCAAAATGTATTTGCATCTAATCCAGTAGCCTGAATAAAACCATATTCTTGCATATTTCCAGGAGACAGAGTTCCATCAAAGTCGTAGATTAGAGCAACTGTTGCTTTTTTAGGTCTTGTCATTATTATTTCATATTTTTAAGTAATTATTCCAATTCATCAAAGTAAACATTCTCATTCCATTTCCTGAATTATACCAAGGGAACTTCATACGCTTTACCATTTTCGTGAGGTCACGAAAATGGTTATTTACCTCTAACTATCTGAAACTAAATAATGCTTTATATTTCTATAATTTAGTTTTTCACTAATTCTTCTGCGATTCGTTCGGCTTATTTCAGTACCGTTTCTGTGGCTAACAACTGCATATCTGGGGATAACCGAAACGCCGCAAAAGTCTTATTACAGCAACAATAATATCCTGATCCTAATCTTAATTTAGATATTATTAATTTATTCTGTTTTATCTGTTACAAGCGAAAATCTCTTCATTTTATCCAGAGCTTCTTTGACAATCTGTAATCTTTTAGGATCAACATTTGATCTGGTTTTGATTTTTTGAACAACAGTTTTTATTGCGCTAATCTCATTTTCAGAAAGTTTTCTTGTCTTTTCTCCAATTGCAATAATTTGTTTCCATTCATCTGATTTTATTGATTTTACATAGTTGAAAATGGTCTCTGCATCTTCAATAGAGTCATCCTCAAGTTTGCTTAGAAGCTTGATATCTTCAAAGTCAAATCCCTGTTCTGATAATGAGTCTAATATTTTTATTCCATTTTCTATTTCAATGTCAGTCAGATCACCATTAACTCTGAGCTTTTTTCTTATTATAGACACATATGTTTGCTGATAAACAGATAGACAATCTTGTTTCAACATAAACAAGCAAAGACCATCCCAAAACTTGAGACTTAAATTAGATATAGTTTGTTTAGCTTCATATTTTACTATTGCTTTTGCATCGTCCGATTGAGTTTCATATCTTGCTTTGTGTTCTTCATTTGTTATTAAATATGATGATACAACCTCCATGTTCATTGGATTAATTCCTGTTTGAATTAATCTTTGCCAGTTTTTTTCGCTCTTAGCAGCTTCACTAATTAAAGCTACATCAAGGTTTGTAAAGAAATCATACACTTGCAATACAAGTTTCCTAATCTCCAATAAAAGCCTATCATCAACATATTGTTTACGCCAGATTTCTCCAAGGTTTATCTTATTAGATGTAAGGTAGTGAAAATAGGAAAGAGCATATCCGGTAGTATGTGATTTGATATTGGTATCACCAATCGCATTTACATTTTTACGACCAAATAGCTTATCTGTTTCTCTGAATAACAGAGCATTAGCGACAACATCCTCCCAATAAACACGGTTTATCTTTTTAGTTTTTGATTCTTTATCTATTTCTTTTATAAAACTAACATAGTTTTTTTGCGATCCCTTTGACACCTGATATGGTTGTAATTTCCATATGTTCATCACCTTAGCAACGTCAGATTTTATCAAAACCTGATCTTTCGGATATTTTAATTTGAAGGAGTTCTGTTTACTGGTACTACCTTCCTTATTCAAAGCTTCCTTATACTGACCGGATACACGTTCAAAAAACCAGATTGTTTGTTTACTTCTATCGTCAGGATGAATAGCATACGTCGTTCTTGACAACTCTTCGAGTCTCTGTAAAAAAGGATTATTAGATGATAAATCGAGTTCGGTAACCTTATTTTGGCTATTTGCGTATCTGGAAATTAGTGGGATCGTTTCTGTTTTTTTCTCTTCGTCCTTTATAACTGTTAGCTTCATCTGAACAAACACTTCATTAATATTTGCTTCTTTGTATTTTCGTGAGGTATGAAAAAGTGAAGCTGTAGTCTGTCCACCATTTACAATTTGAAAATCTTTAATGGAAACAATTTCAAGCTGACCATTATCGGATCTACGGGTACGTACTTCCTGGGCAGTAGTGGAGAGTCCATTATTATAGGTCAAAAACATATGGGGTTTAAATCTGATAGTATCTCTAATCCCCTGATTTATTTTCCCAGTCTGCTGGAGAAAGGCCCGAACATTACTTTCCAATAGCCTGGTACCATAATTCTTATATAATAGAGATAATATATTACCTGGTACTATCGCTAAATAACATTCGTATAAATCATTTTTCACAGGCATTTCAAGACAAGGAATAGTTGTTCCAAACATTTCATCAAAATCAAGCTCAATCGATTCTCTGTTCCCCTTAGACTGCTCCAGTCTATGTAATCTTTCAATATCCCATATTTCAAATCGCACAAGGATATCTTCCATATTCTTTAAATGAAAATCTTTGGGAGTGTCATGTGAAATTTCACCGTTTGAAACAAGAAAAATTCTGATTCTAATTATATCGTTCCGGTTCTGACTTAAAATACGTGCTAAGCCATACGCTTCAGACGATTGTTCAATTTCGTCTAAATGTCCTTTTAATCCAGCATTAACGAAAGATGTCGACCATTTTATGAGTTTTTCAAAATCAGCTTTCAGAACGCGATAATGTTCATTAGTATCAACATAGTGAGAAATAAAAATATCAATATTTTCATATCCTTCTTCCAATGCATAACCATTAATTTTGAACTGAATATTTTCAAATTTATTTTCTTTAATGTAAGGACAAAGTCTGACACCTTCTGTTTCGCCAGACTCGGCTAGTTTTTCCATCACATATTCAGTAAACTTATTTTCTTTAGAATCACCATCATCATCTGAATAAGTTAATGATTGAACTTCGTGAAACAAGTTTTGAATAAATAAAGCTAATTCGAAATCAGTATTTGTTTTAAGATCAGCAGTAATCATTTTTTAGTTTTTTTAGAATTGAATTAAAAGGAATTTCAAAATCACTACATTGATTCGGATCTATCTCATAAGAAATCTTTGAAATAGCATCATCAATAGTCTCAGTTGTGATTTTGGGAAATTCAGGAGTTACTAAATAATACTTTTCGTCCCTAACAGAAAGGGTCATTGTATTATATTCAGTCTCATTGTCGGAAGTTATACCTAAACTTTCCAATTTAGTATTGAATTCTGTCAAAACATCAGGTTTTGATTTTAATTTAGTCCTAATGTCCATAATTATACTTAATAGTGTATATTCTTTTCCTTGATATTCGGTCAGATTGTAGAAGGCAATAAAGATACTTTTTAAGCCTGTTGTGTCAAGTTGATACTCATTAGAAATTCTAATTGAAGGTGAATTTGATTTAGATGTTTTTATTTCAACTGCATGGCCGTCAAAATTAAAATCCTGATTTTTGCCAGAAGGTGCTTCCCATGAACGAATCACACTCTCACTACTAATTAAATTATCAAGCATTAATTTCAGGAAATACAATTCACCAAACAATCCCCGCTGCTGCTGCGGGGTCAATATTTCTCTTGTATATTTGCTGAAAAGTTTTTTCCAATAATTAATTTTTTGGGATACAATTAGAATTGCATCTTCCTGAATATTTATATTTGTCAATGAGTTTATTATGTCTTCAATGAAAAATATAAAAATATCTGACAATTCATTTTCAAGTAAAACAATTGCTAACTCCTTTATCCCTTTATCAACTGGTAACACCTGTATTTCTACACCTACAAAACGCATTAAATAATTTGAATGTACAGGACATGAAGCATTTAATTCAAGTAAAAAAATCTTAGCTTTTGACCAAGCTATAGTTCCAACATAACAGTTTAAACCAGGGATACTTTCTACTCTTTCCCTGATTACTTCATTCTTTATAGACGAAGCCTGGTTTTCCCAAATTATCTTTAGTTTACTCATCATCAGAATCTGGATCATCATCTACCTGAGTATCTTCATCATCAAATGGCATTGGACGTGCAACATACTCCACCTTAACTTCATTCTGAAAAGCAGGAAACAAAACTCCATAACCCACCAATGGACATTCGTTGTCAAGTTGCTCAGAAATTCGCGGGTCAAAAAGATATAAAACTAATAATGGAGTTTCTAACTCATTTCTTCTTGCTTTAATTATATCTTCAGCCGGATTTGCATCTTCAAGATTTAAATCAACCATTCTCGCTCTTTTATCAAGAATAGAATTCTTACCACCTGCAACTGTCAATGTATTTACATTTTCAGTAAAATTACGAGCGGGTAGGCCACCGATTTTGCTGCCGTTAGACCAATTAAATACATGTTTAGAAACGGGAAGACCTTTTAATTTACCTTCTGCAGAAACTGTATTTTGTGAATTTAAAATAACCGCAACTGACCAAAGTAAAAGTTTTCCTCCATTTCTTTGTTTTTCAATATACCTACATAAAACATTATCATTAAAATAGTTTTGCTTATAAGATGCAATAAAATCAACAATCAAATCTGAACTAATATTTCTCCACAAAAGTGTATTAGGTTCGTCTTTATCCGGCGTTGAAAATTTCAACAATAAAGATTTAAAACTTTTATAATTGTTTAAAACAATTGATTCATTTTTTTCAAAAATATACGTCTGTATTGTTTTACCGGAATAACTTACACTTATTCTTTCTGTATCACGCATTTTATAAGCACTTGTAATACTAAGCCTGTTGATAGCAACCATTTCAGGATGCGTCCTGACCTTCAATTGATAATCAACAGGTCGTTTATTAAGTGCAGACATTTCATCAAAATCTGCCCGCATTTCTTCTGTTGCCAGTGTTACATGTCTATACCAGTTTATCAACTGTTCAGTGGTATAGAGTCTACACAAATCAACATATCCTGGTCTAAAACCAAACCATCTTCCCATTTGCATTAAGGAGTCATAAAGCCTTGTAGTTCTGAGATAATAACTTACAGACAAACCTTCAAGAGTAATTCCACGGGCTAATCTGTTTCCTCCGACAGCAATAACCGACATTCCATTGTCATAATCGTGATAGTTAATATCTTCAATATTATGAAATTCCAGATTTCGGGTGTTCTTAGTTCCATGAACAGCACGAACTTCTATTTTCATCACAGCATCAACTAAAACAGCTTTTACTTCTTCCCATGTATGTCTCTTTATTCTATAGTCATTGTAAGAAAGATTCTCGATGATATTATCTGTTGTAGGTATAAAGTCTTCAATGAAAAGGATTTCCAGTTCTTCAATCAATGTTCCCTGACCAGAACGGATTTGCAATTTATAATCTCTGATAATCTCATTCACCAGCCAAGCTACTCTGTCAATCCATGATACATATAATGCCACATGAACCAACATTGAATTATGCTTATTTTCCTGTCCCCGGAGTCTTCGAATTGCACAGGTTAGTATAAACGATTTAATAGCTCGTCTTAAACTACACGGAACATCATCAGGCAATTCACCCTTATTTATACTATTTAATCTAAGTGGAAAGTAAGGCTCCTGATCCTCAGCTGATCGAATGATATCCAATCCATTAAACTCCTCCCCTGTTTCATTATTCTCATAACCAAATACTTTAACTGCTCCAATATAATTGGAGGGTGGTGGAATGTTGACAATAAAATCACGAGGAAAAAGATCTTCTCCAACTTTAAGTCTCACATCCTTAATCATTGTTTCCAATTCTTCATTCCAAGCTGTTGGAATAAATATATTGGCGTAAGGTGTTGCAGTATAGCCAATAAATGTATTTTGATTAAACAGATTAAGTAAAGTCCGGATTAATCTGTTTATTGTTTTAACATCTATTTCAGTTCCCGAATTTACGGACGCATTATCTGCCTCATCATCAATAACAAGTAAAGGAACATCGAAAATCTTTTTATCTCCGTTTGAATCTTCGGTAGCGAAATTATGAAGCCATAAAATCAGATTCTCAAGAATACTCTTATTTTTTTTAATAACTAAAACTGTTGGGCTTTTACCTCCTATAGGAACATTTAATCTAGTTGCAGTTGTTCGATTAAAATCGCCTTTATTATCCGTAGAAGTATACGAATAAATTTCAGTATCCGCTTTTATTAAACCAACTCCAATTCTGCTATTCCTCTTTTTAATTATAAAATCAGAACTGTCTCTTCCTATGAATCCTTCATCAATTCTATACTGGGTTTGAGCCCTTAAACTATTATGAATCCCTGCAATTATGATAATTAGCTTATAGCCTGCATCAGTTGCTTTGTTTATCAGTCCGGTATAGTTTGCTGTTTTACCTGATTGCACATTACCTACCACCATACCCCGTCTGTCCCAACGTCCTTTTGTCTTTGGATTCACACATTTATCCAAAATTTTATCTGTAATATCATCCAGATTGTCAAGTGGAAAAGAAGAATCCTTTTGATTCATGTAAATCCGATATCGATTCCATAACTCAGGTTTGATTCTTGATTTTTCTTCGTATAACCAGGGTTTAATATCTTCGGCCACAAGAAGGGTCGCTTCTTTAGCATGAATTTCAAAATCCCCAACAAGTATTGATATTAATTCCTCTTTATCAATATCTTTAAATGCAGGCATTAGGTAGATATTATTAACCTCATCAATTATTGTCTCAATTGAAACGTCTCTTCTGTTATATTTAGAAAGTAAAATGTGAGCAATATTTCTGGCATTATCAATCATAATGTTCTATTTAAGGTATTCAACAAGTTGCGGATACTCATTGAATGGTTGTATATGAAAAATCTGTTTAAGTGCAAAATCGTTACTAAGTCCCGTTTGAAGCAATGAACTAAACATAAGTTTAGCCAGGGAAATGGTGCCTTCATCAAGTTCACTGTTTTCTGACCTTAATTCGAGGCTTTCAGGATTTTCACTGTAATTCTGAATTATTGATTCGATTGGAGTTGTATTTCCAATAAGATCTAAAACTCCTTTTAAATCATTTTTACTGATATTATCTGATTCTAATAAACGTTCCACAATTGGATGTTTCTGGTTGACATAGTACTTTACTGAACCATCTCTTAACTTAGAGGCTTTCCAAACTGATTGAAAATCGAAACTTCTTATAGAATCGTCCAAAATAATTTGATTTCCTCTGAACCGGTAGATATTTGCCGCAGCAAGTCTTGTCATTTTACCAAGGCGAACCAAATCTTTGCGAATGGAAATAGAAGGTGTTGCTGTTGCTTTTTTAATATCTATTTTCCAAAGATGATCAAGTTTGTTTGGAATATCAATCAGAATTCGTGCATTCTTGTAATGCTCATTTTTTGAAAACAATCCGAGCCAGTCTCCGTAGAGTAGCAATCTTTCATTTCTATAAATATAGAATCCCTGCAACTTGTACCAGTCATCTGTTTTGGCTTTCTTTCTAGCTTCAATATCAATATTTGAAATGTGCGGTAATACGTAACATTTAATAGTTATGCCATTTGCATCTGGTCCTTCTGAGCAAATAAGCTGCCCGCCGTTTTCTTCTTTCATAAAAGGATCCCAAGGTTCGATTGGAATTCCGTTAATGAATAATTTAAGCTTCTTTTTTTGGAGATACCTGTGAAAAACCAATCCCAGGTGCTCTTCCACAAGAGCAAATTCTTCAAGAAAAACTATTCTGGCAGCATCATTTTCTTTGTGTGAATTACCAACAAGTCTGTCAAGATTCTCCCATAAAACCAAAGTTCCCGATTTCATTTCAGAAAGCTTACCCAAATAACTTTCGTCAGAAATATAATCAAGTAATGACCATTTACCTGTTTGATTTACAAAATCTAAATCCCAACATCTTTTCAAAACAGCGTATCCCTCTGTTTTTGATGCGACGGTCAAAACTTTACATTGAGAAAATGAAGAAGTTTTGAGGCCTAACCCAAATCTGCCTAAGTCGTTTTCATCTCTTTCATCATTCGGGTCTTTACTCCCTGGAGTCATTGCATTTACTAACGAACTGCGATTCATTCCTTCACCATCGTCAAGTATAGTAACCCACGAATCGGCGCCATTCCAAGCATAATTAATCCACACATTCTCTGCTTTAGCAGAAATACTGTTATCAATAATATCAGCAATGGCCGTTTGAAGATTGTAACCAAATGCTCTGAACGTATTGATCATTGCATTCGCTTTTGGTGGGGTTTCTTCGGAAATAAAATTTGAAAGATTTTTCATGTATTTTTATTAGAGAAAAAAAAACAGATTAAAAGCTTGTAATACCAATTCTAGACACATGATTAGCATATCGATTTCCAATCAAATCTAATATTTCCTTTTTTAATATAAATTGAGGCTTTCCCAAATTTTTATCAGTATTAAAATTGCTAAGAACATAATTAAAATTAATCCATATTTGAGATTCAATATTATTTATAAAAAT
>MTLE01005442.1_pt1 | contig 9978 bp, 7 predicted proteins | sample 1982461 | NCBI WGS metagenome assembly MTLE01 (sample SAMN05712605, study PRJNA340218) | biofilm metagenome | isolation source: sample SPL anode biofilm adapted to -200 mV | place: USA | collected 2012-02-03 | reverse complement strand
AACCGCAATTCGAGCACCTTGCGTTCGCGCTCGGTTAAACTCGTCAGCACATCGCCCAAACGATCTTTGAGCAGGCTATAGCTGGTCGTGTCGGAGGGATTTTCCGCACCTTTATCTTCGATCAAATCGCCAAAAATGGAATCGTCACTCTCTCCGATGGGCGATTGCAGGGAGATGGGTTGCTGCGCCATTTTGAGGACCGCGCGCACGCGTTCGACCGGCATACGCATTTCATCGGCGATTTCTTCCGGCGTGGCTTCCCGGCCAAAATCCTGGAACAACTGCTTCTGCACGCGCATCAGCCGGTTGATCGTTTCGATCATATGCACCGGGATGCGAATCGTGCGCGCTTGGTCGGCGATGGACCGGGTGATGGCTTGGCGAATCCACCAAGTGGCGTAAGTTGAAAATTTGTAGCCGCGACGGTATTCGAATTTCTCCACCGCTTTCATGAGGCCCATGTTGCCTTCCTGGATCAGATCCAGGAACGAAAGGCCGCGGTTAGTATATTTCTTGGCAATGGAAATGACGAGCCGCAGATTGGCCTCCACCATTTCCGTTTTAGCCTCGATGGCCCGCGCGTTGCATTGCTGCAGCTCCCGATGGGCGCGCAGGTAATCCTCATGCGGCATGCGGATAAATTCCTCCAAGGTTTTGATCTTGCGCCACTCGGCTTGCAGGATGGCCTGTTGCGGCGGAGATTTCACTTGGTTTTCCAAACCGCGAATTTGGCGCAAGCTGTGCTCGATGCGGTCGTGCACGTTATCCGCCACCAAGGCGATTTCCTCGATGACTTTTTGCTTGTAGGCAAACTTGACGAACATGCGCTGGAGTTTTTCGTCCAGCTTTTTCAGCTCCGCCAACAATTTATCCTGCCGGGGCGTGTTGGCGGCGGCTTCCCAATCGGAGTAAGCTTGGTCCACCTGCTCATCCAGCGCGCGCGTGTCGCGAATCAACCGGCGCAGAACTTTAAGGTGGTTATCGCGGCTTTCGATTTTTTTATCGAGCACCACGCGGTCAAAGCGCTCTTTAGGTGGCTCGGACACGAGTTTCTCGGCCAAGGCAATGTGCTCTTTGGCCGAAAAACCGAAACTGCAGACGATTTTCTTGAGCGCGTGCTCGGCATCCTCAATGCGTTTGGAAATCGCCACTTCCTCCTCGCGCGAGAGCAAATCCACCTGCCCCATTTGCTTGAGGTACATGCGCACAGGGTCGTCCAAAATGTCGAGCTTGCCGCTGTCGGCCTCTTCCTCCTCGGCGCCGGGCCGCTTGATGTTGTCCACCTCGGCCTGATCCACCACTTCAATTTCCAGGTTACGGAGCTTCTGATAAAGCTCGTCAAATTCATCCGTGGTGGTGCTTTGCGGCATGGCCGCTTCAATATCGTCAAAAGTCAGATAGCCTTGTTCTTGGGCCAAGCGCAGCAATTCCTTCAATTTTTCGGAGGAATTGGCCGCCGCCGGCACTTCCGGCTCAACCTTGGACAGGACAACGGCCATTTTTTTGGCGCTGGAATGATTTGCCCCATTGGCCGCACCCGTGCGAGGCAGGGTTAAGTGCAGCTTGATTTGTGGCACTCCGGACGGGCGGGCAGTTGGCGAACTGACAGTACCAGCGGATTCGACCGTCGCGGAAACCTTGGATTTACCCATAATCATTGCCTGGTCAGATACTGACTTCCGGTTGTGAATTTCGACGCAATATTCTTTGGTTGTGGAAGTTAGTCAAGACAGCAGATGAACTATTTTCAAGTCATCTCGCGGCCACTTACTTTCCACCCACTCACAGGCCACTCAAAATTGCAGGATTTTCTTACCTTCTTGCCTTAACCGACTCTCAGAGTTATATTCACAAAAAACTTATTATCAATGTATTACAAATATAAAACCGCTTACACTCGAATTTCAACGCGGGCACAAACCTGCCCGCCAGCACACAAATGCTAACCTTTGCCTATCAACGGACACAAAAACTAAAAGCAGTTTTTATGCCATCGTTTTTCCTCCTCCATTTCCCCCTTTTTTCCAGAGAAAGCGCGGCATTTCGCGGCATTTCCTCGTGCTTTTTCTCACGGCAAGCATCAGCTTCACGCACCCCACTCTGAGTTAATCTAGGATTATGATTGAATTGAATCCCCAAAAAACAACTCTAAGGCATCAGGATGAAGTTGTTTCAGATATATTTATGGTTAGGGATCGTTAGCCTGTTTGCTTTGGTCTCGGCCGAGGCAGCGGAAACGAATAACAAAACCGTCTCGGGCCCGATTTTTTATTCGGGCATGAGTGACGCTTCGGCTGCGGTGGCCTTGGGCACAAACTACTTCATAGTCTGTGATGACGAAAGCAACGAATTGCGAATTTACCCTCGGGACCATGGCAGTTCGCCGGTTAAAACTTATAATTTCGCCAGTTTCGTGGGCATTGACCCACGGCATCCCGAAGCCGACTGGGAATGTGCTGCCCGCCTGGGCGAACACATTTTCTGGATGAGTTCCCAAGGCCGGAACCGGGCGGGCAAAGGCCGCTGGAATCGGCACTTTTTTTTTGCCATTAAAGCTCAATCCAACGGGAACGCCTTCGACATCACGCCGGAAGGCAGGCCTTACCACAATCTGATCAACGACCTCATTGCCGATCCGCGGCTGCAAGGGTTTCATTTGGCGGAAGCGGCGCAAAAGCCCCCTAAGGACGCGCAAGCCCTCAATATAGAAGGCATGGCCGCCACCCCGGATCAAAAAATTCTCATCGGATTCCGGAATCCAATCCCTGGCCAAAAAGCCTTGGTCGTCCCTTTAGAAAATCCATTGGGATTATTGCTTGGTCAAAAAGCCAAGTTGGGCGCCCCCCTGTTGCTCGATCTGGGAGGACTGGGTATCCGAGATATCGCGCTCTGCGATAGCCGCTGGCTGATCATTGGCGGGCCCAGTTACGAGGATGGTAATTTTAAGCTCTTCGAATGGACGGGTCCGGGCACTGAACCCAAGCACTTAAAACATTTAAAGATGAAGGACCAGCATCCCGAGGCGATCGTGTTTTATCCCGACCTAGGCTGGAAAAAAATCCAAATCCTCAACGACGACGGGGGCCGGAAACAAAACGGCATCCCCAACAAATCTTTACCCTACGCAAATCGCCAGTTCCGCGCGGTTTGGGTGGAACCTTAATTCCAAGACCGTTTGACCTTCGGAAATTCTACTTACAGACAGGATTCGTTTTCCACCCCGCAAACACCAAAAGGCCAGCGCCACTCACTAAACCGATAGCAGCCAGACCGGTTTCAATAGTCACCCGCTGGCGAATAACCCGGGGTGGTGGAGCACTCAATGAAACGCTCGATCCAGTGCTAGCCATAGTCTGATTCTTCTGTTCCAACCAATGGAAATAAGCGGGATTGGGGCTTTGCCCGCCGAAGGCTAACTGCACCACCCCACTCACCACTAACAATAGGCCAAACAAAAAAACGATTAGACGATTTTTTCCCATAGCAGAAGTTTTCATCATTAACCGGTTTATTCTTAGCTTAGCATAAGCTAGGGTAGGCGCAAGCCCACGCTTTAGGGCGCCGAATTTGGTTGTTTTGTTTTCCCGGGATTGTGCCATATTACGCGCCGATATGTTGGCAAAGCGTGTCATACCTTGCCTGGACGTGCATGGCGCCCAGGTAACCCGGGGCGTCCAATTCGGCAAAGCCGAAGCGGGCGAACTGCGCAATGTGGGCGACCCGGTGGAACTGGCTCTGCGTTATAACGCGCAGGGAGCGGACGAAATGGTGTTCTACGACATCACGGCCAGCGCCCACGGGCGGGCTACGATGATCGACGTGATCGAGCGGGTGGCGGCGCAATGCTTCATGCCGCTGACCATCGGCGGCGGCATTCGCGCGGTGGAAGACATGCACGCCTTGCTCAAGGCGGGCGCGGATAAAACCAGCATTAACTCCTCCGCTATCGCCCAACCCGACCTCATCCGCGCCGGGGCGGAGAAATTCGGCAGCCAATGCATCGTGGTGTCCATCGACGCCAAGAAAGTTGCCCCGGATCGCTGGGAAGTTTTTTCCCACGGCGGCCGCAAAGCGACGGGTATGGACGCCATTGAATGGGCCAAGAAAGCGGTGGCCTTGGGCGCAGGCGAGATTGTGCTCAATAGCATTGACGCGGACGGCACGAAAGCGGGCTATGACTTGGTGATCACCCGGCGCATCAGCGAATCGGTCGGCGTGCCGGTGGTGGCGAGCGGCGGCGCGGGCAATTTGCAGCACATGGCGGACGTGCTGCTGGAAGGCAAGGCGGATGCGGTGCTGGCGGCCAGCATCTTCCACTTCGGCACCTACACCGTCAACGACGTGAAACAATATTTGAAGAGCCAGCAAATCCCAGTCCGTTTATGATGGCCTCCAAGTGGTCTCCCATCGTATTGTTAATCTGTTCCAATGTGTTCATGACCTTTGCGTGGTACGGGCATTTAAAATTCCGCAGCGCGCCCATGTACCTCGCCATCCTGGCCAGCTGGGGTATTGCATTTTTTGAATACGTGCTCATGGTCCCCGCCAACCGGATTGGTTATTCGCATTATTCGGCCACGCAGTTGAAGATTATCCAAGAAGTCGTTACGTTGTGTGTGTTTAGCGGCTTTGCCCTCTTATATCTGGGGGAGAAACTGAGGTGGAATCACATCGCGGCGTTTGCCTGCATTTTGGCGGCGGTCGCTTTTACCTTTTTGCCCAAAAGCCAATAACCGCGCGCAGGCGCTCACGGGCAGGAGCGGCTCGCGCCAGCAATCGGATCATGAAGTTTATAGAACAACTGAAGTTTAACGCGGATGGCTTAATCCCCGCGATCATTCAAGACGCGCAAAACAGCCAAGTGCTGATGATGGCTTGGATGAACGTGGACTCCTTGAAGAAGACGTTGGAGACCGGCAAAACCGTGTTTTGGAGCCGCTCCCGGGGCAAGTATTGGATGAAAGGCGAAAGCAGCGGGCATTTCCAGGTGGTCAAGGATATCAGCTTCGATTGCGACGCGGATGTCTTGCTCATCAAAGTGGAACAAACCGGCCCGGCGTGCCATGAAGGTTTCCGCTCCTGTTTCTTCCGTTCGGTGGGCACCAATGGTGCCGAGATCACCCACAACGCCGAGCGCCTGGCGACTCCCGAGCAGATTTACGGGAAGAAATAAATGGAGGAAGAACTCATCCCCTTCGGCAGTCCGGCGTATGTCGTCTTTTTGGCGGTGCTGGTGTTTGCCCGGGGCATGGACTTTCTCAGCACCTGGGTGGCCACCCCCAACCTGCGTTTGGAGGCCAATCCGCTGGCGCGCAAGCTGGGCTGGAAGTGGGGCATCGTTCTGAACCTGGTCATTTGCGGTTTCGTGGCCCGCTGGCCAGTGGTTTCGGTGATGTTTGCCACCACCAGCCTGTTGGTGGCCGCCCGGAACTTCCAAGCGGCCTGGCTCATGCGCTCCATGGGGGAAGAATTCTACATGCACTGGATGTCCTCGCGCATCATCGAGACACCCGCCGGGCTGTACTTGTTCTGCCTGGGCGCCCAAGCGGGATTGTTCACCGTGGTGGGGGGCGTGCTGGCGTGGTTTTGCGATCACCTGGTGATCCCCTATGGCATCGGCGTAGGCACCGTTGTTTATGCGATGGCCGTGCTGTTTTACAATCTGCTTTCTTTTTGGAGAATCCGGCGGCATGCTCGCGACTTTGCCTCTTGCCCATAAGCGCCAGGGGGAAGCGAATAAACATTGCGATTTGATACCATGTACTATCCCACACTCGATGAATTCGTGAAGCTGGCCCGCCATGGCAACCTCATCCCGGTGTGCCGGCGCATTCTGGCCGATTTCGAAACCCCGCTCTCGGCCTACCAAAAGCTCCGCGGGCAAGGCGAGTCGTTCCTGTTCGAATCCGTGGAAGGCGGCGAGCATCTGGGGCGCTATTCCTTCGTGGGCAGCCGCCCCCGCGCGGTGATGCGCCAGGTGGGCAACCGCGTGGAAGTGTTGGAACAAGGGCGCGTAAAGCAAGCCTTCACCGTGGTCGGCCCCATGAAAAAACCGGGCGCAGGCGAAGTGAAAGACGGCTTGGAAGTGGTCGAACGCTTGATGAGCCAATACAAGCCCGTCAACGTGCCTGGCTTGCCGCGTTTCACCGGCGGCGCCATCGGCTTCATTGGTTACGAATTTATTCACGATGTCGAACCCATCGTGCCCAAGCCGGCCAAAGACGAATTGGGTACGCCGGTCATGACCTTTTTGATCGCCGATAAGCTCCTGGTGTTCGATCGCGTGAGCCAGACCATCACGATCTTGGTCAATGCCCCCGTCGCCGAAGGCCAGGCCCCTATGAGCGCCTACGAAGAGGCGGTGCGGGAAATCGAGACGCTCCTCAAATGCCTGGAGCAGCCTTTGGAGCATCATCCGGTGACATTGCCGGACGACCCGCCCGAGGTGCCTTTCCAATCAAACGTATCGAAGGAAGTTTTCTTGGACAATGTGGCTCAGTCCAAAAAATACATTACCTCCGGCGACATCATTCAAGTGGTCGGCTCGCAGCGTTTCTCCACGCCCATCCAGGCGACGCCGCTGGAAGTTTACCGGGCCGCGCGCACCATCAATCCTTCCCCATACATGTTCCTGCTGGAACTGGATGGATTTTCACTGGTCGGCGCCTCGCCCGAAATCCATGTGCGCTGCGAAGACCACCAAGTGGAAATCCGCCCCATCGCCGGCACCCGCCCGCGGGGCAAGACGGTGGAACAAGATTTGGCTCACGAAAAGGAATTGCTCGCCGATCCCAAGGAACGCGCGGAGCACGTGATGTTGGTGGATTTAGCCCGCAACGACCTGGGCCGCGTGTGCGATTATGGCACGGTGGCAGTGAAAGACCTGATGGTCATCGAACGCTACAGCCATGTCATGCACATTGTGTCTCAGGTGATCGGCCACCTATCGAAGGAGCATTCGCCCTACGATTTGATGCGCGCCACGTTTCCGGCGGGCACGCTCTCTGGCGCCCCGAAAGTGCGGGCCATGCAGATCATCGCCGAGTTGGAGCGCACCCAGCGCGGCCCCTACGGCGGTTGCGTGGGCTACTTCTCTTTCAACGGCAATCTGGATTGTTGCATCACCATTCGCACGGCACTCATCAAGGACGGCCGAGCCTACGTGCAAGCCGGTGGCGGTTGGGTGAATGATTCCGTGCCAGAAAGCGAGTTCCAGGAAACCGTCAATAAATCCAAGGCCATGCTCAAGGCAGTGGCCATGGCGGAGTGCTTCCGGAAAAAAGCGTAAGCTCACGGCAATCCTTTGCCTGCCCGCTATGCCTAAAGCCGCCGCCAACACTGATCCGGGCCTGATCTTGGTCCAAGGCGCGCGGGAGCATAATCTCAAGAACCTCACGGTCACCATCCCGCGCAATAAATTTGTGGTGATCACGGGCGTGAGCGGCTCGGGCAAAAGCACGCTCGGGTTCGACCTGCTCTTTGCCGAAGGCCAGCGGCGTTTCTTGGACGCCATGAACACTTACGCCCGGCAATTCGTCGAGCAAATGCCCCGGCCGGAAGTGGACCTGATTGATGGCCTCCCCCCCACGGTGAGCATCGAGCAGCGCAACAGCCGTGGCGGCGGCAAAAGCACGGTGGCCACCGTCACCGAAATTTTCCACTTCGTGCGCCTGCTCTACGCGCGCTTGGGCACGCAATATTGCCCCCGCTGCCAGGTAGCCGTCAGCGCCCAAACCCGCGATGAACTGAGCAACCGCCTGCGGGCGGAAGCCAAACAGCGCGGCGACCTATTGCTCTTGGCGCCGGTCATCAAAAACCGGAAAGGTTTTCACTCCGAAATGGCCGTCTGGGCGGCGAAGCATGGTTTTAAGGAAATCCGGGCGGATGGCAAAATGCGCGACACCAGCGAGCCGATGCGCCTGGACCGGTTTCGCGAGCACAATGTCGAGATTGTCACTGGCGTGCTCGAAGCCAGCCGGGCCAAAAGCAAAATTGCCGAGTCACAAACGCTAATCGACAAAGCCCTGGAATTAGGCCATGGCACGGTGCTGGCGCTGGATAACCACCGTTGCGAAACGGTGCATTCCACCGAACGAGTATGCCCGCAATGCGGGGATTCCTTTGAGCCGCTCGATCCCAAAATGCTCAGCTACAATTCGCCGCGCGGGTGGTGCACCCGGTGCCGCGGATTTGGCGAGCTGTTTTACTTGCCCGATGTCGAACGCGGCGCGCGCGCCGAGGCGATCGAAGAATCGTGGTACTCGTGGCAGGAAGGGGAGCGCGAAATGTGCCCGGAATGCGCGGGCACCCGGTTGAATCCGCTGGCGCGCGCGGTACGGCTGCCGCTGGCGGGCGGGCCGGGCAAAAAAAGTGATCTCGACAAGACCGCCCCGAGTTTAGTGACCTTGAGCCAAATGTCCGTCAGCGCCGCCCGCGAGTTTTTCCAACAAGCGAAATTAGCCGGGCGCGAAGCTGAGGTGGCACGGGATATTCTGCCTGAAATTCGCGAACGCCTGAAATTCCTGGGCGAAGTTGGCCTGGGTTACTTGGAATTAGGCCGGGGCGTCCCCACCCTCTCCAGTGGCGAAGCGCAACGCATTCGATTAGCGGCGCAATTGGGTTCCAATCTCAGTGGGGTGCTCTACATTTTGGACGAACCCACGATCGGCCTGCACGCGCGGGACAACGAGCAATTGCTCAACGCGCTGGCGGCCTTGCGGGCGCGCGGCAATTCGCTGGTGGTGGTGGAGCACGACGAAGCCACCATGCGGCGGGCCGATTACATTATCGATCTCGGCCCCGGCGCGGGCGTCAACGGCGGCCAATTGGTGGCGGCGGGCACGTTGCAGGAATTGCAGGCAAACCCCGCGTCTATCACCGGCCAGCACCTGCGCGAACGCAAAGCATTCCCTTCCCGCGGCCAGCGGCGTCCGGTTCAGATTTCCGGCAAATCCGGCCCGACCGGCTGCCTGGTATTGCGCGGGGCCGCTAAAAATAATCTCAAAAAACTGACGGTTAAAATTCCGTTGGAACGATTCGTCGTGGTCACTGGGGTGAGCGGTTCCGGCAAAAGCACCCTGGTGCGCGAATGCCTATTGCCCGCACTTAAAGCGGCCTTGGATAAAAAGAATCCCGGCAGTATCGGGCAAGGCATGACCTTGGAAGGGGTGGAAAACATCCGCGAAGTGCACGAGGTCGATCAGTCCCCGATTGGCCGCACGCCGCGTTCGATTCCGGCAACTTACACCGGTTTTTTTGACGAAATCCGTAAAATCTTCGCCCAAGTGCCCGAAGCCCGGTTGCGCGGTTATGGCCCGGGGCGGTTTTCCTTCAACAGCAAGGACGGTCGGTGCCCTTCCTGCGAAGGGGCCGGAGTGGTGAAAGTGGAGATGAATTTCCTGCCGCCGGCCTTTGTGCGTTGCGAGGCCTGTGGCGCGACCCGTTTTAACCGGGAAACCCTCGACATCGAATTCCACGGCAGAAACATCGCCCAAGTCCTCGATTTAAGCGTGGCCGAGGGTTGCGAGTTTTTCGCCGCTTTGCCGAAAATCCGCCGTGGCTTGGAGGCTTTATGTGACACCGGCCTGGGTTATCTCAAACTCGGCCAAACGAGCCCCACTCTCAGCGGCGGGGAAGCTCAGCGTCTAAAATTGGTCACTCATCTATTGGGTGGCTTAAGCGCGGCCAAGGGATTGAACACGCGCCCGGGCAAAGCCGTTGAATCGCGCCAAGCGCTGTTCTTATTAGAAGAACCCACCATTGGGTTGCATGGCGCGGATGTCCGCCGCTTGGTGGAGGTCATTCAGCGCCTGGTGGACGCCGGCCATACCGTAGTGGTCATCGAGCACAATTTGGACCTGATTGCCGAAGCCGACTGGGTGATCGATCTCGGCCCCGAAGGCGGCGCGGCAGGCGGGCGGATCGTAGCCGAAGGCACGCCGGAGCAAATTTCGTCCAAAGCGGAGTCGCACACGGGAC
>MTLE01006240.1_pt1 | contig 9979 bp, 12 predicted proteins | sample 1982461 | NCBI WGS metagenome assembly MTLE01 (sample SAMN05712605, study PRJNA340218) | biofilm metagenome | isolation source: sample SPL anode biofilm adapted to -200 mV | place: USA | collected 2012-02-03 | reverse complement strand
CTATGCCCGGAGTGCCGCCACCTCCGCCTATGCCCGGAGTACCGCCACCGCCGCCAGCATAAAATAATTATATAATTAGATTTCTATACCACTCCCAACATAATATTGAAGCAGCAGTAGAAACATTCAATGATTCTACTGCTTTGGAGATAGGAATTTTAATATTAGATGTTATTAATGCATTTAAAGGATTTGACACTCCTTTGCTTTCATTGCCCATGATAAAGGCGAGAGGTGTAGGAAAGCTGAATTGTTCTAAACTGATTTCACCTCGGCTTGAGGTGCCATAGAATTTTAAATTTTGTTTTTCAAGATCTTTAAGCTCATCTATAGTTTCTAATTTGTATAGAGGCATAAGCAGTGTTTGTCCGGACGATGCGCGTATTGATTTGGGACTGTAAGGATCTGTGCAGTTTCCATAAAGAATTATTCCGCTTATACCTAAAGCTGCAGCGCTTCGGAAAATAGTGCCACAGTTGCCGGGATCTTGAATGCTGTCAAGTATGAGGTAGCAGCCATTCTGTTCTATATTAATTTCGAAGACGATATCTGGCTGTGTCTCAATAATAGCAAGAAAGCCGGCACTGGTTTCCGTAGTGCTAATATAATTCATTAAGGAATCGGGAACAATAAAATTATAGTGGGCTCTTTTTGCTATTTTTTCTGCATTTTGAGTAGTATTCTTATATGCACTTTCTGATATAAAAAACATCCTTATTGATATATTGTGGTCTGCTAAATCACAAAGTATTTTTTCACCTTCCACTAAACAGCTTTTCTCTATATCACGTCTTTTTTTTTCTTTTAGTGAAAGTGAATATTTAATGAAATGATTCTGTCTGCTGTTTATTTCTTTAAAAACCATTCCTGCCTCTTTATTTTTATCTTATATCATCCCAGCTCATTATTGGACTGGCATCAAGAGAGAGCGTATCCCTAATGCCACGTTCATAATCGTAATGTGCGCAAGTTGCAACCATCGCCGCATTATCTGTGCATAGCACAGGCGGAGGAAGCAGTAATTGAAATTTATTTTTTGAGCATTCTTCTGTGAGTTTTTCCCGCACAGCGGAATTACAAGCGACACCTCCGGCAATCATTATTTGATTAATCTTATAATTTTTTGCCGCATTAATTGTCTTTCTTACAAGTATATCAGCCACTGCTTCTTGCAGTGACGCGCAAATATCATTGATACATTCATCCGGATTTTTTCGGTAATATTGCATTACTGCAGTTTTTAGTCCGCTGAAACTAAATTCATAGCTATTATCATTCCAGAAAGCTTTAGGGAACTTAATTTTACTTTTGTCGCCGGTTTTTGAAAGCCTGTCTATCTCGGGTCCGCCGGGGTAGGGCAAGCCCATTATTCTGGCTGCTTTGTCAAAGCATTCTCCTGCAGCATCATCTCTTGTTTCTCCAAGCAGTTCAAAAGCTCCGTGGTCAGACATTTTTACAAGACTTGTATGCCCTCCTGAAATCAAAAGCGCTATGGCGGGAAGCTCTATCTCACCATAATGAAGAAAGTTTGCATATATATGCGCGCTTAAATGATTTACTCCCACGAGAGGAATATCAAGAAGCGCACTGATTGTTTTCGCTGCAGAAACACCTACAAGAAGTGAGCCTATGAGTCCGGGACCATTGCTTACACAGACTCCCTCAACATCTTTCCAGTTTATTTTGGCTTTAATGAGTGCCTGCTCTATAACGGGGTTTAAGTTTTCAAGATGCTTTCTGCTGGCTATTTCCGGCACAACACCGCCATAAATTTTATGTATATCCGTTTGTGATGAGATTAAATTGGATAATATTTCTCTGCCGTTTTTTACGACTGCTACAGAGGTATCATCGCAGCTTGTTTCTATTCCTAACCAGATCATAATTTAACTCCGGTATGATTTTCTTTGTTTTTATCCATAAGTTCTTTTTTTATTGCTGATACTCGATTTCTAAAGGATTCCATATGCATTTGTCCGACCCACATTATATGGGCATCATGGATATCATTATAATATTTTTTCCGTACACCTATTTTTTTGTAGCCGAATTTTTCATAAAGCTTTATGGCCGCTTCATTTATTTCATTTACTTCAAGAGTTGACCAGTGGATATTTTTTCTGATAGCCTCCTCTGCAAATTCAAGCATAAGGCGCAATCCTAGTTTTTTTCCGCGCATTTGAGGCGCTACAGCAAATGTCGTTATATGTGCCTCTTCAAGGATGAGCCAGCTGCCCAAATAGCCTGCAACTATTCCATTTACCTTTATAACAAGATAAAGTGCTACTTTTTTATTCTCAAGTTCACGGTCAAAGCCGTCATGCGGCCAGGGCTCATCAAAGCTTTGCTTTTCGATTTGCTGGATTTGAGGAATATCTTCTTCTGTCATCCGGTCAATAATGATGTTTTCCATTATTTAAGCCTTTTTTCCCTTGTTTCTTGCGCTTCCGGTTTTCGCATGTAAAAAACACTGGCTTGATGCCATTTACAAATTTCATTTCGGCTCTTTTTGTTCAGTGCTATTTTCCCAATCGAGTAGCCTGTCGGATTTTGATAATGACATGGCAAAATAACAGCAGAAATCTCTTTTGAAAAGAAATCACCATATTTTTCATTGGCATTTCCGGTAATGCGGAGTTTATTATATTTTTTTGCTTCTAGAATGAAGTCTTCTTTTGATAATGCAAGATAATTGGAAATTCTAATTTTATGATTGTTTTCATCTTTGTAAAAGGAGCAGAAAATTTCTTCCCTTCGGGCATCCAGGGCTATTGCTGTTATTTGATCTGAAGTAGGCAAGTTTTCTGCTATTGCATCAAGGGTATTTATTTCGGCTATTTCTTTATCTAAAATTTGGGCCATTGTTTTTGCCGAAGAAAGTGCCAGACGCAGTCCCGTGAAAGATCCGGGCCCGTTGGTAACAGCTATAAGATCTATTTCTGGGTTTGTTATTCCAGCGAGATCAATAGTGTCGGTTATTATTTTAGCAAGAAAACTTAACTGCTTTCTCGGTCTTCGCGCGGTGATCTCAGCAATCACAAGCTCGTTTTTATTTATTGAGCATCCGAACGTATCTCCAGATGAGTCCAAGGTAAGTATAATCATTTTTTTATCTCGTATTCTGATGTGAACTTTTCAGTTATCGTATTTGCTCTTTCTCCTGCGGGCATTAACATAACATGTCTTTTTTCAGGCTCAATATCATCGTATTCAATTTTTATCAGGAGGAATTCTTTTCCGATTAGCTCTCCCATTTTTTCAGCCCATTCCACAAGTGAAATTCCATCGGAAAACATGAATTCTTCATATCCCAGATCTGCCAGCTCTTCTTGATTGGATAAACGATAAAGGTCAAAATGATATATCGTATATTTGCCTATGAGCGGCCGCATTAGAACAAAGCTTGAGCTGGTTATATTGTTTTTGACTCCTAACTCTTTCGCAATGCCTCTTATTAAACAAGTTTTGCCCGCACCCAAATCCCCTTCAAAGGCAAGTATGTCACCAGGGGCAAGGTGTTTTGCGAGTATTGCTCCGAGATTTTCAGTTTCTTCCTCGGAATGGCTGATTAATTTTTTAGTCATGTATCTTTTTATTCTTTAATTAAATAATATATTTGTGATATATTTTCTCTAATGACCCTATCGGGACTTCTTTTAAAGACTCTGTCTCCTCTATGAACCGACAAAAAAGCGACCATAGATTTTTTACTTCGTTTAAATTTTTTGTATGGAACATCCGGTCTCGGAAAGAAGAAGCCATAGGCATTCCTTTTATATACCAGCTGAGATGTTTTCTGATTCTTTTAAAACAGTTGTTTTCTCCGTCAATATCTTCACTATATGAAATATGAAGTGCTCCTGTTTTTAGCTTTTCACTATTTTCAGGTGTTTTAAAATTTAATTTTTTGCATGCATTGAAGGACGATTCAAGAATCCACGGATTCCCCAACATCGCTCTCCCGATCATGACTCCATTTGCTTGTGATTCTTCAAGGCGTTTTATCGCGTCATCAGGAGATTTTATATCCCCATTTCCGATTACAGGGATAGAGGAGATCTGTTTGGCTGCTGAAATATAGCTCCAATCAGCAGTGCCGGAATATAATTGTTCTGCTGAGCGGCCATGAATAGTTATGGCTTTGATACCGACATTATGCGCATTTTTTATTATTTCAGCAGAATTTGTGCCACGAAAGCTTTTTCGGATTTTAATAGTTACCGGAATTTCAACTGATTTTACAACGTTTTCTGCAATTTTGAGCGCTAAAACAGGCTCTGCAATTAAGCATGCCCCTTCATTTTGGCGCAAAACTTTGCGTACCGAACACCCCATGTTGATATCAAGATATAAAGCTCCAAGGTCTTGAAGAATTTTTGCCGCTTGAGCCATGTATTCGGAATTTCTGCCCAAAATTTGAAAAGAGGTAGGGAAGTCATCTTTTAAGATTTGCTTTTCATATAGTTTTTTTGATTTGCATCTTACAAGACTTTGGCTGCTCACCATCTCGGCACATGAAAGACCATTATGAAAATTTCTTATGATTTTGCGGAAAGGAAGATCCGTAACCCCAGCCATAGGTGCTGCAACAATATTGTTTTTGCCAAGTATTTGTAAAATATCCATACTAATTGAAGCTTCTAGGCATTTCTGTTGATAAGCTCAGAAATAACTTTGATCAACATTGGATGATCAAATGGTTTCATTACAAAGCCGGTGATATTATCGTTAAGCTCTACAATATTTTCTGTTGTGATTTCTTTTGCGGTAAGAAGTATTATAGGTGTTTTCTTGGTTTTTTCAAGTGATCTCATTTTTTTTCTGAGTTCAAATCCGTCCATTCCTGGCATAAGAACATCGGAAACGATAAGATCATAATCATTTTCTTCAGATAGTTTTAAAGCGGTCTGGGCATCAGGCGCAGTATCAACTTTATATCCTTCCATTTCCATGTAAAGCTTGATCGAATTAAGAAAATTAGGCTCATCATCAACTATCAAAAGCTTATTTTTGTCGCTCATTTAATAAATCTCCTTTAATAAGTGTATAAATAAAGATTGTGCATGTTTACATTATACCCGCACGCTCAAAATTTTTAAGATCTTTGGCCCTAAGAAATGCATCTTCTTTTGTGATTTTACCCGTTTGGACTAATTCTATAAGCACGTTGTCCATATATTGCATTCCTTTGTTTTTGCCCATAAGTATATAGGTGGGAATTTGAGTCGTTTTTCCTTCACGGATGATGTTGGCAAGTCCAAGATCTCCTAAAAGTATTTCAAACGCCGCCACTCTGCCTTTGCCATCAGCTGTTTTAATGAGTTGTTGGGCTATTATGGCTCTCAATGACTGTGACAGCTGAATGCGTGCCTGTTCTTGCTGTTTTGCCGGAAAAACATCGATCATGCGATCAATTGTTTTGGTTGCACTGTTTGTGTGCAATGTTCCCATAACAAGCACACCCATCTGAGCGGCTGTAAGTGCGAGTGAAATCGTTTCCAGATCCCGCATCTCTCCTACCAGTATAACGTCCGGGTCTTCTCTTAAAGCTGCCATGAGCGCAGAAGAGAAAGACTTGGTGTGCTGGCCGATTTCTCTGTGCGAGATCAAACATTTAATCGGATTATGTGAAAATTCAATAGGATCTTCTATTGTAATAATGTGGCCGTGTTTGTTGTTGTTGATAAAATTTATCATAGCGGCCATGGTAGTGGTCTTGCCGCTGCCTGTCGGACCTGTGACAAGTATAATTCCTTTTCTGGATAATGCTATTTTTTTCACTATCGGAGGCAGATTAAGTTCTTCAGGAGTCGGGATTCTGCTGGGAATAAGCCGGAAAACAGCCCCTATTCCATTTTGGTGCTTCAGCATATTGACGCGAAAACGGTCTTTTCCATATTTGTCATAGCAAAAATCCAGATTCCCGGTGGAGAGAAAAGTTTGCTTTTGCTGTTCTGTTATCATTGAATAAAGAAGATTTTCAGCAAGGGTATGGTCTATCTCAGGCAGTGAAGAAAATATCATGTCACCTTTTATACGGTAAACAGGTGATACGCCTACTTCGAAATGCAAATCAGAGGCTTCAAGTTCGACCATTTTCCCAAGCAAATTGTTTATAGTGAGCTCAGGCATAGTGACATTGACTGTTTTTTTCCCTTGTGATTGCGGAGTAACAAGCAACAGCTCGTCTTCTGCACTCACGTTCTCGATGCTTGATTGGTTATGTCCGTTATGGGAACTCGATAGAGCATCGGGCCTATTGACATGTTGTGTCTGGGGTATATTGGATTGAGGTGCTTCTTTGGAAACAAGTTTATTGAAAAAATTCATCGGTCATTTACCTCGCGCTCTGTGCGTATGCTGAGTATTTTTCCATAAAAGCTGCCGGATCAATCGCTCTTTCCATTGCTTCATCCATTGTGATTTTTCCTGCTTGAAGGAGCTTTGCCAAAGAAGTATCCATTAGTTGCATGCCTTGTTTTTTGCCGGTTTGCATTACGGTCGTAAGCTGATATTGTTTTGAATCTCTTATTGAGTTGGCAACACTGCTGTTTGCGAAAAGCAACTCATAGGCGCAAACACGTCCATCTTCATTTGCATTAAGGATCAGCTGCTGAGAAATAATGGCTCTCAGAGATTCTGAAAACATAACTTTGATTTGAGATTGTTGATCCGGAGGATAAGCGTCTATTATCCTGTCGATTGTTTGAATAGCGCTGTTGGTATTTATGGTGGCAAAGACCAGATGTCCTGTTTCTGCGGCGGTGATTGCAAGCGATATGGTTTCCAAATCGCGTAGCTCTCCGATAACGATAACATCAGGATCTTCTCGAAGGGCAGCTTTAAGAGCTGTAGAAAAAGAATCGACATTCGTTCCGAGCTGGCGCTGGATAACCAACGAGTTTTTATTTGTGTGAATATATTCAATAGGGTCCTCAATAGTGATGATATGCAAAGAGCGTTCGGAGTTGAGCAAATCTATAAGACTTGCCATCGTGGTCGTTTTTCCGCAGCCACTCGAACCCGTTATCAGAACTATTCCTTGATGGAATCTTGTTATCTTTTTTATGTCTTCCGCAAAGCCGAGTTGTGTAAGAGAGGGAACCTTTGCGGGAATCCATCTGAAAACAATAGAGAGACCGTTCTTTTGAAAAAAAGCATTGGAGCGAAATCTATGGCCTATGATCTTTGACTCATAAAGAAAGTCTATACTTGATTCGGTCATAAGAGTTCGGATTTCATCTGGAGTGAGAATCTGTTTTATTATTTCTTTTACCTTGGTATCGGTAAGAGTTGTAAGACCTGTATTTTCCAGTTTGCCATGCAGCCTGTAAAGAGGAGGGCTGCCGGATGCAATATGTAAATCAGAACCTCCGGATTCTATCATTGCTTTTAAGAATTGATCGGCTACGTTCAATTTTTATTGCGCCTTTCGCTGAAACAAAATCATGTTGAATAAAAATAACAAAATTCATATTTAAAAGATTATTTCTTCTTCTTTGCTAGGTTTTTCCCTTCTTTTATCCTGTAATTGAAGAATAAAATCAGGTAAAGATAAATTTAATTCAAAAAAGTATTGAACAAGGAGAGGAAGTTTTGTTTTTTTGGAGAAAGAAATTTCTTTAAAAACCAGTAACGCGTGTTTTTAATAATTCGGCCGGGCAGGTCGATATATAAAAGCTTTGGAGGGCTTATTTTATGAATACACTTCTTCTTTTGATCTTTCTTGGTATATCTATTTTGATTATTGTTGCATTGTTCTTTTTGAAGAATGTCCTTGGTGAAATGGATCGACTTGCACTTTTACTTACTGTTATAGCGAACAAACAAGGCTGCACTCAGGAAGATATAGATCTTGCGATGGGAAAAAGCGTAATCAAAAGGACGGCTAAAGAAAGCAAAGATTCTAAATAACGTTGATTTTTGAGCTATCATAAAAGCCACTGCTTGCTTTTCTTTTGAAGGCATAGGTTAGGCTTTTCTATGTACTGTTATTATGGATATATTGAAAATTATTTCAGGCATATTTGTTGTATTAGGCAGATCTATTGAATTTTTTGTTTCCGGTCAAAGCGATTTTAATATTATAAAAAGCGATTTTGATATAAAAAAAGAGCAATCTATTATTAATGACTCTGCGGCGAAAAAGCTTTTGGCACAAATAAGAAAATTTATAGATACAGAACTTTATATAAAAGTAAAAAATCCGGTTGTGCTTGAATTAGTTAGAGATCCCGCCTCATGTCATGTTCCGTTTGTAAAAAACGGAATAGGGAAGTATCATTCTCATAGAATGTTTTATGAAAAATACCATATGATATATATAGTCTCAGGGCTCACTAGAGACAAATTTTCTTCTGTTATTGCACATGAATTGATGCATGCTTTTTTATATGAAAACGGGGTTTTTATTGATAATCAGCCGATGAGAGAGGCCGCTGCCAGATGGGCTGAATATAGTTTTCTGATTCTCGCAGGCAGCAAAAAAGAAGCTTCTAAACTTCTCTCCATAACGCGTCCTGAGTATGGGGGAGAGTTAAAAAAGCTTCTTGAACTGGAGAAAAAAATAGGCCGGAAAAATATAATCCGGCATATTGTTTCTGAAAAAAATATAGGTAATCCGACTGTATAGAATTGGCTAAGGTTCTTTGGAGCATTTTATTGCATCCATTGAAAGGTCTTTGAATACATTTATCCACGCATCAATTATATTTTCCATTTTTGCTTGCAATTCTTCAAGTTCGCTTATATTGCGGCAATTTTTAATCTGCTGTTGAAACTCTCCTATTCTTTGACTAAGCCGGACAAATTCTTTTTTTAAGGCGGAATTTTCCGCCGTATCAGAGATCTGTTTGATGATGATAGCCTGTTCTTTTGTAAGAGCGGCCATTTTTTCCTGCATTTGTGTTTGTTGAACAGGGTTTTTTATTACACTAAGGCTTTTGCCCGTAGAATCCATATCTTGACTTACGGTGATAAGCCTTTGTAGAGTTTTTTTAAGCTCTTGTTTTGTAAGCGGTCCCTGTTTGGGGAGAACAGCAGAAGGCTGTGTAACCGGATTCCCTGCTGGAATATATGGCATCGAGTGAGGGGGATGATGTTGAAAAAAATTAGGATTATTGCTCATAATTCATTTCTCCGGTTTTGTTTTTATTTAAGTAAGCCTATTTCATTGCCTATAGCTGTAAAGGTTTCAATTGCATAGACTAAGTCTTCATTGGTATGAACAGAGGATAACATAACTCTTATTCTTGCTTTGCCTTTAGGGACGGTGGGAAAACCTATCGCCATAGCAAATATGCCACGCTCGAAAAGTCTTTTGGAAAAGTCCTGAGCAATAGCAGCATCTCCTAACATGACAGGAGTAATTGGAGTTTCGGAAATTCCTATGTCAAAACCTGCTTTTTTCATTCCAGACTTAAAAAGTTTTGCATTCTCCCAAAGTTTTTTAACTCTGTCTTGTGACTCAAGAAGTGTTTGGACGGCAGCAAGAGAGGCTCCGACATCAGCGGGTGTCACAGCGGAAGAAAAAAGAAAAGGCCGTGCTTTTTGTCGTAAATAGTCAATTACTTCTGCCTTTCCGGAAACAAATCCCCCAACAATCCCGAAAGCTTTTGATAAAGTGCCGACTTCAAAATCTATTTTTCCCTGAAGGCCGAAATGATGTGCTATGCCTCGGCCATTTTCTCCCAAGACCCCTTCGCCATGGGCATCATCAACCATTGTCATTGCATTGTATTTTTCAGCTGTTTCATAGATGGCGGGCAGCGGTGCAATATCACCGTCCATAGAGAAGACACCGTCGGTAATGATAAGCCGGTTCTTTATACCTGCTTTATCGGCTTCTTTTAGTTTGTTTTCAAGATCTTCCACATCATTATGCTTATAAATATATCTTTGAGCCTTACTTAGTCTGACTCCGTCAATAATAGAAGCATGATTGAGTTCATCTGTAAAAACAGCGTCTTCAGAAGAGGTG
>MTLE01003879.1_pt2 | contig 9979 bp, 7 predicted proteins | sample 1982461 | NCBI WGS metagenome assembly MTLE01 (sample SAMN05712605, study PRJNA340218) | biofilm metagenome | isolation source: sample SPL anode biofilm adapted to -200 mV | place: USA | collected 2012-02-03 | reverse complement strand
CGCTTAAATCCTCCTGCTGAACAATTACGTCTTGGGGTACTTTAATGTCGGCGGGGGCAAAATTCCAAATAGCTTTTACGCCCGACGATACCAAAGTATCCGCCACTCCCTGCGCAGCATGCGCGGGAACGGTTATTATAGCTATTGAAATTTTTAAACGTTGCAGCAATGTTGCCAGCCTTTCAATAGGCAAAACGGTCACTCCGTTTTGCTTTGTGCCTACTATTTCGGGGTTATTGTCAAAGGCGGCAACTATGTTAAAATTGTGATGTTTAAAACCCTCATACCCCAAAAGCGCGCAGCCGAGTTTGCCGCAGCCTACTAAAAATACGTCTTTGTTATGCCACCCCAAAAAAGTTTCTATAGCGCGAATGGCACCCTTTACGTTATAGCCCAAACCCGTTTTACCGGGTGCGCGGACCATCTTCAAATCTTTTTTTATAAGTATGGGCTGCAGGCCGCTTTGCGCTGATATTACGACTGAAGAAACATTCTGCCTTCCCTCTTGCAAAAAGGTATTGAAAAGTCTTAAGTAAAAAGGAAGTCTTTTTACCGATTGTATGCACCCTATGGCTTTAACAGTTTTTTTTGCTCTCATCGCGCCGCCGTTAGTATGTTTATATATCTATATTATACCTAATAAAAACCATATAAAAAAGGGTATTTTTTGCATTTATTTGTGTGGAAAGTTTTATAACAGTTGAAGGCTTACAGCCATAACAAGAAGCCCGCCTATAACGCCCCAAATAACTTGGTGGGACTCGCCGTAGTCGTGCGCGGTGGGCAAAAGTTCGTCTAAGGATATATAAACCATAATGCCCGATATACCCGCAAAAAGCACGCCGAAGGCGGCCTCGTGCAAGATAGCTTTTAAGAAGATAAAACCTATTATCGCGCCCACGGGTTCGGCAAGGCCCGAAAGCGTGCTATACCAAAAAGCTTTGCTTTTGCTGCCTGTGGAATGGTATACGGGCAAGGCTACAGCAATGCCCTCGGGGATATTATGTATTGCGACGGCAAACGCTATTGAAACGCCCAAAGCGGGGCTTTGCATAGCCGCCATAAAAGTGGCAAGACCTTCGGGAAAATTGTGTATTGCAAGTGCCATTGCGGTAAAAATGCCGAGGCGTTTTAATTTATTGCTTTTATTAAGCGAATCATTTTCTAAGTGATGGCTGGGCAAAAAAGTGTCTATCGCGCCCGCAAAACCTATGCCGCCGAAGAATGAAGCTATAGCCAGCCACCCGCCGTAATTGTGTCCGAAAACTGCCTTTAAGGAAACCTGCGCCTGCGGCAGCATTTCCACAAAAGAAACATAAAGCATAACGCCCGCAGAAAAGCCAAGGCCGATAGCCAAAGCCGCAAAATTATCTTTTTTGACGATAAACGCAAGCAGGCCGCCTATACTTGTAGCCGCGCCCGCCAAAAAACTTAACCCTAATGCCAGCATTATTTGTGATGTCATAATTATATGATAGCAAAAACGCCGCCCCGTAAAAATAAAGAGAGCGGCGTAAACACAAAAATATTATTTTATTTTTTTAAATTTTTTCTAAATCAAGCAGGGCGCGCTTTATATCCAAACCGCCGCCATAACCCGTCAAACTACCGTCCGCGCCTATAATTCTGTGGCACGGGATAACAAGCGGAAGCGGATTTTTATTGTTTGCCATACCCACGGCCCTAAAGCCTTTGGGGCAGCCCGCCGCGACGGCAATTTGCTTGTAGCTTGCCGTTTTGCCGTATGGTATTTTTTTAAGCGCGTTCCATACTTTAAGCTGAAATGGCGTACCTTGCGGCGCGAGCGGCAAATCAAATTTTTTAAGTTTACCCGCAAGATAATCTTTTATCTGCGCGGCAGTCTTTTTTATTAAAACGCTTTCCTTTTTTTGGGAATTTGCGGGAGTTAAATGCTTGGGCAAGGCGCCGTTAAGGCCTATCCAAATAAGTTTTTCCCCTTCTTCGGCTATCGTAATTGTGCCTATCTTGGTTTGGTAAAAATAAAAATTTATCATAACAACCTCCGCGCTTATATAAATAAACTTTAGCAAAAAAACAGACGTTAAAAAACCCTCCTTTTTATCGGAGGGTTTTAAAATAAAACTAAATGCCTTTTACTGTTTTTTTGTCGGAGAATTTAATCATATCGGAAAGTTCTTTAAGACGTTGCGCATCCTGCCTATCCTTAGCCTGCTGTATTATGGCCTTAAGCGAAAGTGATTGATACACATTGCCGCTTTCCGCCATTTTTACCACGGTAAAACCGTCGTCATTTTTAATATTGGTTTTTGCGCCCGCTTCTATAAGTATTTTAGCAGCGGCGATATTGCCGTTTTTAACCGCAAGGTGCAGCGGGGTATTGCCGTTTTTATCTTTGGCGTTTATATTGGCGTTTAAATTAAGCAAAGTTTGTATATTGCCGATATAACCCATATAGGCGGAGTTATGCAAAGGCGTCATTTGCCCGTATCCTTTTACATTCATATTAGCGCCGTATTTATACATAAGTTCAAGCGCCTGCGGCCAGTCGCGCGACGAGCAAATCATATTAAGCGGAGTATCGCCAAAGTTATTTTTATGGTTTGGCTCCGCCCCTTTAGAAAGTAAATATTCCAGCAAACTTAAATCCCCCCACAAGGCCTCGTGCAAAGCGGTTTGGGAAGTTAAAAAATTAACATTTGCGCCATAATCTTCTATCAACATCTCCGCAATATCCGTCTGTCTGTAATGCAAGGCCATTTGCAGCGGCGTAAGCAATATTCTTATTTTGCGCGGGGCGGAAGAAGTAATTTCCTCCACGGTATTGATTTTATACCCCGTTTCCAGCAAATATCTTACGGATGCTTTATTGCCTTTTATAATGGCCTCCTGCATGGGGGAAAAATACTGAGCAAACGCTCCCCCCGCCAAGACGGCAAAAAAGACTACCGCGGATATTTTTTGTACTAAAGTTTTCATTTATGTCCCCTTTTTTAAGACGAGCAAAGACTAACCCCTGCTTTGTAAAGTTGCAGAATGTTACCGTTGGCTGCTATTGATAAGCGAGTACCGTTGCGTGATGGAAGATGAAAAAATACACAATTAAATGTGTAACCCCTTGTCTTTACTTCTGTTATATTATATAAATTTTGGATTTTTTGCGCATAATCTGCCGATATAAAAAGCAAAAACCCCGCGTTTAAACGGGGGTTTGGTAAAGCTGGTTTTATTTATTTTATGTCGCTTATTGTATTTTCCCTGCGCGCGAACGGAGCGGGCGGCTTTGGCATTCTGGCATAGCCGAATACCGCGGCATGAAGCGGTTTATAACCGTCGGGGATATTTAAAAGACGGCGGTAAGCCTCTCCCCTTTCGCTGTCAAAAAGATAAGTTATAAGGCCAACCCAGCAGCTGCCTATGCCCAAAGAATGTGCGGCTAAAAGCATATTTTGGGTGGCGGCGGCACAGTCGGAAACAGGGGCTTCCGCCAGCGGGTCCATAGAAACGATTATAGCGATGGGCGCGTTGTAAAAAATATCAAATTTATCGTTTTTGGCCATGTTTAAGAACATTTGACTGGTAGTCTTTAAAAGTTCTTTTTTTGTTTCAACGTTAAGCAGATGTCTGATTTCTTTATTCTGCAAAACGGTAAAATGCCAAGGTTGGGCATTACACCCGCTTGGTGCATACAGACCCGCCTTTAAAATAAGGTCTAAGTCGGCCTGCGCGATCGGTTTATCCGTGTTGTATACGCGGATGCTTCTTCTTGTTAAGATAGTATTTATGACTTCGTTCATAGTTTTATCCTATATAAAAATTATATATAATTTTAAACTCGTCAAATCTAAACCTAAAGGAAATTGATTACAAAGAAGAAGGGCGGTTTAAAAAGCCGCCCTTTTTGCGTGTGTCTAGTTGAATATATTGGTTTTGCGCAGTCCGCTAAAATTGCGTGATTTATGCCGTCTGCCGCAGAGCGAATTCAGTTTGAGCAACGCGTGAATTTTCAGATTTTAAGCAAATTTTGATTTTATTCTAAGCGCGAACTACAAAGAAGAATGGGAGCGGAGCGACTCTCGGTAGTTTAGCGAAGAAAAAATCAAAATTTGCCAAAATATGGAAATTTGCTAGCCTTGCAAATCAATAATAGAACAAATATCCGTTATCAAACTATATTACCGTCTATGGAGATGGTGTAATCCTTAATCGCCATAGTCTTACCCGCCTTCTCCAGCGCCGCGGTAACAATCATCTCCACGCCGCCGCAACAAGGCACTTCCATATGGGCAATAGTAACGGACTTTATATCCTGCGTGGTAAAAACCGCCGCGAGTTTTTCTATATAAGAATCTATATCGCTGTCCAGTTTGGGGCAGAGCATAACCAATATCTTATTTTTTAAAAACTTCTGCTGAAACGCGGGATATGCAAAAGCGGTACAATCCGCCGCCACAACCAAATCCGCATTTTTAAGATAGCCCGCATGCGGGTTTATAAGTTTTAACTGTATAGGCCAGTTATTAAGCAAACTCTGCTGAGGCCCCATTGCAACGGGCGCAGCCTGCTCCGCCGAATGTTGCTGCGGCGCGTGTTTGCGCAAATCCTTTGCCATGGTACCGGGGCAGCCGCAAGGCAGCCTGTCTTCCAAATCAGGCACATTATGACCATTGGCTTTAAGATAGTCCACAGCTTCCCCCAACAGTTTATCTTCCCCGTGGTGTTTTAAATGTTTTAAGTGCGCTATAACGGTATTTTCCCCAGTCTTTACGATATTAGCCATAACTTTAGCTTCGTCGTAAGGTTCGGCTTCGCGCTCTTCTATATGCATAGCGTCCATAGGACAATTTTTAATGCACGCGCCAAGGCCGTCGCAAAATAAATCGCTTACCAAGCGGGCCTTGCCGTCAATAACCTGCAATGCCCCTTCTGGACAATCGGGTATACACGCCCCGCAGCCTGTGCATTTATCTTCGTCTATTTTTATTATGCGTCTTTTCATTTTTTACCCCCAAGGTCTTTGCCTATAGTGTTGTTTTTTAAATAATCAATAAATTCTTCGTTTAATTCTTTTACCACATTGCCCATAATGCAGCGTTTGCAGGTTTTGGCGTGTGAGCCGAACAAGCAATAATGCGGCGTTATTTTGCCTTCAATGGTTTCGTAAACTTCCAAAAACGTGGCGTTTTGTTTTTTAGGCATAACGGTAAAGCCGCCCTTAGGCCCTTTTACCGATTGCAAATACCCCGCCTTAACCAACCTTTGCAGTACTTTGGAAAGGTGATTGGCAGATATATTAAACTCTTTGGCTATCTCTTTTAAAGAGCTTGGCTTATTGCCGCGGCCCGCAATATAAATCATCGCGTGTAATGCAATTGCCGTTGCCTCCGATATTTTTATCATAATGTGTAAAACCTCTTTATATTGGTATATTAGTACTATAATACTTATATAAGCTGTTTGTCAAGTATTTTTTATATTATTCCGTCATAAAAAATATGCGCCCCGCAAACATAACGGAGCGCCAAAACAAATATAACTTATGTTATCTTAAAATAGATCTGCGGCGCGTAAAGGCATCTTTCCAAGATACGTCTTTAGCCCTGCCTGACTCTATATTCTTCTTAACCGTGCTAAGAAATTCAGATCCGTAAGGGCCTTCTATACTAACCGCCACAATATCAGATGCGGGTATGTCTTTATAGTCGTGGAAGATAGTATTGGTTGAGTTAAGTTCCTTATCATCAAACAAAACATGGTCGGACGTTTTTCTTATCTTAAATATAACGCCTATACCCTGCTGTGCAACTTTTTCGGGCGAAGCGGATTGATAAATGTATGTTCTTGCTTCAGGCTCGCTAAGGCTGGTGCTTATTATGCCTTTGCTGCCTTTTTTTGCGCCCGTATGCCAAGATGTTTTGCTTACAAGCATACCATTGGCAAGAATATCCTTCAGCTCCGCGGTTGTCACATACATTCCGCGATAAAGAAATTCATTATCCGTAGGAATAAACTGCGGCTTAGCCATATACTTTTCTATACGAGCGGTAAAATAACCCGTAAGGTAATTTTCCGGCAGGCTGTAATAGTCTTTTATACTGCTTTCGTATTCGTTTAAGATGGCAAGGGAGGCCGCCACTGTAGGCGCTTCTATACGTTTTGAAGCCGCATCAATTTTAACTTCCGCAGAGGCCTGTTCTTTAACAACAGTCGGTTTATCTGCCGTTGTCTTAATGTTTGCATCCGCCTTAGTATCCGCCTCTTTTATAACGGCAGGCGCGGCGGGCGCGGGGGCTGCAACTTCTTGCGCGCCCTGCTTTAAAGATACCCATTTGGCGGACATAACATCATATACAAGCACGTCGGCAATTTCGTCCGCGCGCATACTTCTGTTAAGGTTCCACACGCCGTCGGTATCCAAGTCCGCAGGTTTATTGGCTACAACCATTGTTATAAAGCCTTTTCTGCTGCGGTTGAACATATTTATACCCGTAGCGTAAGGCATAGAAACTTCGGCCTCGCTCGCAAAGCACATATTAACGCGCTCGCTGTGGCAAGTGGTAATATCGCGGGAGTTTGCCGCAATCGGTTTAGATACTATTCTGCCGATATCCATACCGTCTTTGACTATGTCGTTAACATCGGATTGTGTGCTTAAAAATAAACCGCGGTACATAAGATTGTCGCCCTTTAAAGCGGGATATTGCATATCCAGCTGTTTGGCCATGGCGGAAAAAGCCGCATATTGGTCTTTAGCCTTAAAAGTTTGCTTGATATGTTCAAACGCTCTCTTTTTGCTTAAAACCCGCAAACCGTCGGCAATGGGTGCGTTAGGGTCGCCCAAAACGGCATTCCTTATGGTTTGCATCATACCGCCGCGGGCGGATATGCTCATCTTAGATTTAAACTGGCCCGACGACAACGCGGAAACCCTGCTCTGCGGGTCTATTGCCACTATGGCCCCCGGTCCCCAATACGGAGAGGGGCGCGGAACAACAGGCAAGGTAGTGTTTTTTAAGGCCTCGGCGGAAGCCGCCGCTTTATTTAAAACCTCAAAACCCGCTGTAGAGCCTTCAATCGCGGCAACCTTAAGCGCGGAGGGAGCTGCTTTTATAGTTTCCACAATCGCTATAGGCGCCGATAAAGAAGCAGACTGGGCCGCAGGCACAAGCGGTATAGTTGCGCCCAAATAAATCTTTGGGTTTTTTAAGCCGTATTGCAGGAACCCGCCCGTAAAGCCGCCGCCGAAATCTGATGCAAGGCGAATATCCATAAGTTTACGCTTAAACGGTGTAAGTTCGGAATAAAATTTATCGCCGAATATAGCCCTTTCCACAATATTTCTTTTTGCGTAAATATTGGCACGCTGATTTTTAACCGATACTTTAGGGCGGTACGGTTTAGGCTTATAAGGCTTTACTTTAATTTCACTTACTATAGGCTGTACGGTAACCTTTTCAGGCGAGGTCAAACGCGCGCCTGTTTTGCCCGCACTTCCCCCGCTGCCTTCACCCAAAGAAACCGTAAATACCGCGTCGCCAGATTCCCCCCCTATCGGCGCGGATGTTTGCTTGGGCGCAAGGCGATACTGCATCTGTCCTTGCACTTTAGGCATTTCTTTTACGGGGTTAATTTTGGCGGGAGCTGCTTTATTTGTTTTAGGCAAGGCCGAAGCTTTTGGCGCGGCCTTTTGTTTTGCCGCAACTTTTTGGGCCAAAGATATTTTTACGTCGGCCGCTTTTACTGGCAAACCTTTCAGGCGCACTCTTGTCATCGTAAGTAAGTCTGCCTTACCCGCCGCCTTTATGGCGCGTATTCTTGCCAGATTAGCGGCAAATGTAGAAGCATTTTTAACCAAAGCGGGCAAACTTACAATTAAAGACATTATAAAAAACGCGCTTACGGCCATATCCGTCCAAACGCTTGCCTGTATTATTTTTTGGTTTGTTTCGTTACGTTTTACCTTGGCTTCGTTTTTGCCGCGCGTAACTGTTCCCGCGTATTTTACTGCAAGGTTATTTACGCGGCGCTGTGTGGCTTCGTTTAAATCCCACCAGTCAAGCGCGTTAAGTTTTTGCGCCGCAAACTGCGCGTTTGCGCTTTTTATTAAACCCGTCTGCAATATACCCGCAACAAGCGGAGTATGCGCGCGGGTGCTTTTATTGCCGTCGGCTTTAAGCGCGGCGGCGTAAGTATCAACAATTTTTTGCGCCAGCGCGCGGCCTTCGTTTGTGCCGGAGGAAGCTATCATAACGCCAATATCTTCCAACACATTGCCGTAAGGCACATTATAGCCAAGGCTTGGGTTGGTTTTTGCAACGTCTATGCTAAAGGAACTAAAGCCGTATTGTTGGGCGGTATCTTCGTCAACATACTGGAAGATTGCGCCTACGCGGTCCAAATATCTGCCGCCGCGTCCGCGGGAGCGGTTATTTATATCGGTACCTTTTTCCACCCACGCTTGTACGGAAAGTAAATCCATAAACCATCTGAACCCGTTGCCGAATGTTCCGAAATCCTGCGCGGCGGCAATGGTATCTTGGGTTAAAAGTTTTTCTACAAGGTAATAGGAACCTCTTGTGTTTACGGCAAGCAAAGCCGCCACGCCGCTGGCAAGAGTTATTGCGCCATAGTCGTCTTTAAAGGTATCTTTTACGGCGTCGTAGATTGCCTGTGCGTTTTGCACCTTGTCTTTGCCGCTCTCGCCCGATATACCTAAAAGAACCATTGCGGTGCCTATTTGCCCGCATTGTTGCTGCCTTATGGCTTTACCGCGCACGGCTTTACCGCGTCCGTCGGCACCGGCCGCACCGGGGGCAATATCGGCAAGGTAGGTATCGTTATCGCAATAGTCTTCCGCCTTGGCGACTAAAAATCTTAAATATTTTTGTAAAAATTGCAGGTCCCCGCGGTGTACGCCCGCGGTAAGATACGCGCCGTAAATATCGGGAATGGCGGCGAGCATAATTTCCGCATTCCATTTATATTGGTCGGAACTGCCGTTAAGGCCTGCGCCGTCATAAAGTCTTGCGCGCAAAAAACCTTGAACATAATTATCATAATCCCAACATTTATTTTGTTGGCATACTTTGCCCGTCTTTTGGCCCTCGCGGCTGACGTAATTTAAAAGGCCTTCAATATTAATTTCTTTCTTAAGGGAATTGGCAACAGCGGCAACTTGTCCGTCGTCGCGGGCAACCTGTTTAAGATAATCGTTATAAAGGTTTTGAAAGTCGTCTTCTGTAAGTTTATGGGAGGCATCTTCTCGCGCAAAAATGGTTTTGGCCTCTGCGTAAGAAACTGGCGCAGGCAAGGCCGCCTGATTGTGAGCCTTGTAAAGGATATTAGCCGTTTTGTTGGCGACGCGTGTATTATCCTGCGCGGCAATGTAAAAATTACTCTGCTGCGCGAAAGCCTGCACCTGTGTATTAAACAGCAGAGCGAAGGCTAAAACGACGGGAACTATTTTGCTAGTAACTATTTTAATTGTGTTTTTTATCATAGTTATACCTTTTCTTTTTTTTGGAATGATAAAAATACTTAATGAGATAGTATAGAATTTCTTAGGCCAACGAACAAAGTGTCTTTTGCCCCACGTGGATATAGGTCTTTTAGCCTATATTGCCCCGACGGCAGGATAGAGGAGGAAAAGTGCATTTGGCATATTTCGGCAGATTTAGCGGGAATTTTATGGGGCCTTGTAGACGCCGTATTATCTAAAAAGCCGCTGCAAAAAACACCCGACGGGCAAGAATACTTTGAATACTTTTTGCAAGTATTTTTAGATTAGACAAGGAGCAAGGCGGGAGGTATACCAAGAGCGGGCGGATGCCCCGAGTATCCGACCGCCAAAAGCGACACTGTATTATCTAAAAAGCAGCCGCAAAAAAACACCCCGCCCCCTGTAAAGGAGGCGAGGTTGGGAGGGTATAATATGAATGCATATTATACCTTACTGCAATTTGTTGTTATTGATTAGGCGGATAAACCTAAGGAAGCGCAA
>MTLE01001397.1_pt1 | contig 9996 bp, 6 predicted proteins | sample 1982461 | NCBI WGS metagenome assembly MTLE01 (sample SAMN05712605, study PRJNA340218) | biofilm metagenome | isolation source: sample SPL anode biofilm adapted to -200 mV | place: USA | collected 2012-02-03 | reverse complement strand
ACGAGTTCAACCAGTACGTGAAGCCGGTTTCGCTCTGGGCCGACGCGTGGAAGCGACTCAGACGCAACAAGATGGCCGTCATCGGCATGTGGATCGTGGGCGTCTATATGGTCGTCACCTTCGGAGCCGCGCTCCTGCCGTTCAAGAGCTATACGGAGCAGGAGATGCTCCATATCAACCTGCCGCCTTCGTTCAAGCCCGCCGGCGTGCTCGCCATGGAGCGGCTCGAGACACGGCGTCTGGACATTGCCGAGGCGATGACGAAGAGCGACCGTGCCGATCTCAAGCAGGACCTTGATCGGGTCGTATCGGAAATAGCACAGCTGAAGGCCGAAATCGATACCAATCCCAAGCACAAGCGGGTCTACATTCTGGGCACCGACTATCTGGGGCGTGACATGCTGGCTCGAACCATCTACGGCGGCCAGATATCGATCATGATCGGTCTGATCGGTACCCTGACAGCTGCCTTCATAGGAATTGTGCTCGGCGCGCTGGGCGGATACCTGGGAGGATGGCTGGACAATCTCATCGGGCGCTTCGTCGATATCATGTACAGCCTGCCATACATGCTGGTTGTCATCATCATCATGTCGATGCTGCCAACCGGATCAAACAGCATCTTCGTGCTGTATATAGCGATAGCGCTGATATCCTGGCTGACTATCTCGCGCGTGGTGCGGGGCCAGATCATCAGCCTCAAGAACTCCGAGTTCGTTGAGGCAGCACGATCGATGGGAGCCGGTTCAGGCAGAATCATATTCAGACACCTGCTGCCCAACTCCCTGGGTATCATCATAATCTATTCCACACTGCAGTTTCCCAGCTTCATCATGAACGAAAGCTTCCTCTCGTTCCTGGGACTCGGCGTCTCTGCGCCGCGCGCCTCCTGGGGCACGCTCGTCAGCGAAGGCGTGCAGGGCATGCAGCTCTATCCATGGCGGCTCCTCGTTCCAGCCGTCGCGATGACCATCTTCCTCTTTGCTATGAACTTCCTTGGCGACGGCCTGCGCGACGCCCTGGATCCGCAGAGCAAGAACAGATCTTAAGGAGACCACCGAATGTCCGATGATGCCATTCTTCAGGTCAATGACCTGAAGGCGTACTTCAAACTCGACGAGGGGCTCCTCAAGGCCGTGGACGGCGTAAGTTTCGACCTCCACAAGGGTGAGACCCTCGGAATAGTCGGCGAGTCCGGCTCCGGCAAGAGCGTAACCAATCTTGCCATCATGAAACTGATTCCCAGTCCGCCGGGACGCATAGCCGGCGGCGAGGTGCTGTTCATGGGCAAGGACATCTTCAAGATGTCCGATGAAGAGGTCAGAAAGCTCCGGGGCAACAAGATTTCGATGATCTTCCAGGACCCGATGACCTGCCTCAACCCGTTCCTCAGCGTCGCAGATCAGATGGTCGAGACGATCGTGCTGCACCAGAAGCTTGACAAGGTGGCGGCCAAGACCAAGGCGATAGAGATGCTGAAACTGGCCGGCATACCCGCGCCGGAGAAGCGCATCGACCAGTATCCCCACCAGTTCTCGGGCGGTATGCGCCAGCGCGTGATGATAGCGATGGCGCTCTCGTGCGAACCGGAGATACTGATAGCGGATGAGCCGACCACCGCCCTCGATGTGACCATACAGGCCCAGATCCTTGAACTGATCAAGGAACTGTCGGCACGGCTGGGCACCGCGGTGATCCTGATAACCCACTCGCTCGGCGTTGTCGCTGGCATGTGTGATGTCATCTGTGTCATGTATGCCGGCCGGATCGTCGAACGCGGTACCGCTGACGAGATATTCTCCGACCCCAAGCACCCGTACACGCAGGGCCTGATCAAGAGCGTGCCCCGCCTGGACAAGATCGGTTCGCAGCGGCTCTATTCCATACCGGGCCAGCCGCCCAACGTGATCAACCTGCCGGACTGCTGCCCCTTCTTCCCGCGCTGCGAACGCGCGATGGACATCTGCAAGACCAAGTATCCCAAGGTCGCCAAGCTCGGTGAGAAGCGAAGCGTAGCCTGCTGGCTCTACGAGGAGGGAAAATAAATGGCTGAAAACGAGAACCTCCTCGAGGTTACGGGCCTCAAGATGCATTTTCCGTACAACACCGGATCGATCCTGAACAGGAAAAAGGGGTTCATCTACGCGGTGGACGGAGTCGATCTGGCTATCAAGAAGGGCGAGACCCTCGGTCTCGTCGGCGAATCGGGCTGCGGCAAGTCGACGACGCTGCGCGCGGTGGCCCAGCTCTACAAGCCCACCGCCGGCTCGGTCAAGCTGAAGGGCAGCGAACTGACGACAGCCTCGCCGGCCGACGTGATGAAGGCCCGCAAGGACATGCAGATCGTGTTCCAGGATCCCTATGCGTCGCTCAACCCGCGCATGACGACCCGCGACATCATCGCCGAGCCGATGCGCATCTTCACGAAGGCACACATACTGAGCCTGTCCAGAACCGAGATCGATGAACGTGTCGAGCAGCTGATGGAGCGCGTCGGGCTATCCAGGTTCTTCAAGAACCGCTATCCGCATGAGTTCTCAGGCGGACAGCGCCAGCGCATCGGCATTGCCCGCGCCCTGGCCCTGAAGCCGGATCTGGTGCTCTGCGACGAACCCGTTTCCGCCCTCGACGTGTCCATCCAGTCGCAGATACTGAACCTCTTCAAGGACCTTCAGGAAGAGTTCGGGCTGACGTACATGTTCATCGCCCACGACCTTGCCGTCATCCAGTACATATCCGACAGGATAGCGGTGATGTACCTGGGCGTCATCGTGGAGACGTCCAGTTCGGCCGAGCTGTACAAGAAGCCGCTGCATCCATACACCCAGGCACTGCTCTCCGCGGCGCCGATACCGGACCCCGAGGTGGAGCGCAAACGCAAACGCATCATCCTGACCGGCGACGTGCCGTCTCCGGACAAGCGCCGCACCGGCTGCTACTTCTATGACCGCTGTTCCAAGCGCATGGACAAGTGCGCCACCAGCGTTCCGAAGCTCAAGGAAGCGAGCAAGGGCCACCAGGTAGCCTGCTACCTCTATCACGATCCTGAATAGGCCAGGCTCCATCGGCTCCTGATGCCGTGCTGACCCGCTCCGACGAATCGGAGCGGGTCTTTTTTTGCCACGCTTCGGGCGTGCTGATTATGGTTGCTCAAAGCTGAATACCAGTATAAAGTTCATCCACGCTGTCATGTAAAATCGTTCAGAACCACGCTATGAATCTTGGGGAGGCGATTGACATGGACACAGGGGGCAAACCGACGAGCGGCGGCGACCTGCTGGCGCAGATTGGCCGCATGGCCCAGGAACTCAAGGAACGTCATCGCGATCTGTCTGATACGCTGATGTCGCTGACCATGGGTTCGGATCTGACCGCGACCTTCTTCGAGGAAACCCTTCGGTCAAACAGCGCCAATCTCGAGGCAACGCGCTCGATTGACCGGGAACTGTCGGCGCTGAAGACGGGCACGGCGGCGATAGCTTCGTCGGCCTCCAACGCGGCCTCCAAGCTCTCCGACGCCGACGCCTCCTCCCGCGCGTCGCTGACGGCGATAGAGGCGGGCAGCGCGGCGCTCAAGCAGATGGACGAGCGCTTTGCCGGATTCATCGCAACCTTCACCAGCCTGATGGAGTCGATAGAGCGCATCGGCGGAACGCTGAATGCCATAGACGAGATATCGGAACTGACGAATCTGTTGTCGCTCAACGCGGCCATAGAGGCAGCCCGCGCCGGAATCCATGGCAAGGGTTTCAAGGTCGTCGCCAATGAGGTAAAGAGCCTGGCCGAGAAGAGCCGGGGACTCACCGGGCAGGCTGCCATCCTGCTCAAGGACCTGAAGAGCGGCATGCACGGCGCGACCGCCGGGCTCGATGCCTTCCAGCAGGGCAAGCTCGAACTGGCCCGCAGGCTGGAGGCGTCGCAGGCCGAGCAGGAGCGCGGTACACTGTCGATATCCGGCGCGGCGGGCAACATGCAGGACATCAGTGAGGCGCTGGTCGGCCAGACCGGCAATGCCGAGCATATTGCCATGTCGATGTCCAGCCTCGCCATCGCGGTCAACCGGCTGACCGAGAGTTCTGAATTGATACAGGGCAACCTGCAGCAGCAGAAGAACGCTGCGGTAGAGGTGCTTCGTTCTGAAAGCAAGCTCAAGGGGAGCATCAACGAAATGGCTCGATCCGTTGCACAGGGCGATCCAGACAAGGCGGGGTCAGTGACACTCGCCATAGGCCACGATGTCACCTATCCGCCATGGGTATACATCGGAGGCGGGCATTCCGCCGGCATATCGATAGAGGTCGCCCGGCGTTTCGCCGCGCTCGAAGGCATGACGCCCGAGTTCAAACCGGGACAATTCTCGGACGCCCTCGACGAGCTCCTTGCCGGCACGATACGGATCGTGGCGAATGTCGGCTGGCCGAATGCCTTCTTTGACAACAAGCCGGTCATCCCGACGGCACCCTTCGCGAGCTTCAGGCCGGGCATCTTTGCGCAATCGGCACGCATGCATGAATTCAGGGGGATGAGCGACCTGACCGGCAAGCGCGTGGCGGCACAGAAGGGCTCATATGTGATCGACTGCCTCAAGGGCGCGGGCTGCGAGGTCGTCGTCACCGACAACGACCTCGAGGCCTTCTCCGCCGTCATATGGCACCGGGCCGATTGCGCGATTACCGAGCGCCTGGTAGGCGCGTATCTGTCCAGGCAGTACTTCTCGGCCACGCTGGGCCTGTGCTTCGAGACCGGTGATCAGCTTAAGGTGGTCTTCCTGCTGCGTGCCGACGACACCGCCCTGCGGGATGCCCTGGACAGGCGCTTCAGGGAACGCGAGACGGCGGACCTGGTTGAACGGCTGGTCGCCGAGCACCGCTCCAACGATCGTTGAAGCGGTGATTCGAACGTGCCCGGCTAGCGGGTGATCTTCCGGGCCTCTATGTAGAAGCGCTTCTCGGGCGCCTCGCCCATGCTGAATGTCTTCCTCGGCATCACGCCATCCCTGATCACGGTGGCGAAGAAGCTGGACTTGTCAATCGGCGGCAGGTACAGGCCGAGATTGCCCGGTTTGACGGCCAGCGCGTGCAGGCTCTCGGTACCGTGGATGTAGTCGATGCCGGTGCCCGAATGGCGTTTGAGGAACGGATCGATGAACGACTGGATCGTCCCGGCGGCCAGCTTGGCCGCTGGCTTGGCAAACCGTATCAGCCCCGCGCCCGAGGCCGAGACGAAGGCAAACCGATGCTCCGCCGAGGCTTCGTCCGTCTTCCTGACCGCGTCGGCCCACGGCATGGTCTCGATCTCGCACGCGCCTGTAGCGCGCAGCTCGCTGAAGAAGGCCCGCTCATCGACCGTGAACAGCACCCGGTGGATGGGATGGAACGGCAAGCCTTCGTCATAGATATTGACCAGCTCGACGAGCGCATAGCGGGCCGGATGGTCCATGATCGCTGCGTCGGAGGCGCCGGCCTTCTTGGTCTCTTCCCATATCGCCTTGGCGGTCGCCAGCGAGTGATTGCCGTCGCCGACGGCGAAGAGCAGCACATGCGAATCGGCATACCGATCCTCGTAGGCCTTCGGGTCGGCCAGCCGCTCGAGGGCTTTGGTTACGCCGTCAATCAGGGCCGGGTCGGACACGAGCGCTCCGGTTAAATGACCCGAGCCCTTCATCAGGTCAAAGTCGTACAGGCGCGGCAGGCTCTGCATGCGCGCGTGGAGCGGCTCTATGACACTGCGCGCCGGATCATCGATCAGCAGCATGATGTGGGGCAGCTCGAGCGGAGCGCCGCGCCTGATATCCATCCTCGGCGGTAGCCGTTCGACGATGGTACCTTCCGTCGGACGAATCATCGATGTCACGCCCTGGCCATACTGGTAGCGCTCCAGATCGACCGCGATGATCAGCCCGGTGCGCGGGTGCTTCTCGAAGGGCGTCCTGCGTTCGACCAGCACGAAGCCCGGCGCCTGCCTGGCGAGCACACCCTGCTCCAGGTATGCATGCATGGCGGCGTGTATCCGCTTGACCCTGCTGGCCTTGTCCTCGTCTTCAAGGTAGCACTCCGGAAAGATGAGGTTCAGCGTACTGGGCGCCGCCCCCACGAGCTTCTCGACATCGTGCCAGTACTCATGCTCGCTCGAGTATTGGTCGCAGGCGACGACGGCCCACTTCTGAAAATCGGTGCCCTCCCTGGGCAGGTACGTCTCCGGAACGGCTACGCCTAGCGAGGCGAGCCTCCGCGCGGTATCGGTCATGGCATTGCTCCTTTTTTGCGGCAAACCGACCCATGCGGATCGGCGCGTCGCGCCATCGCATTATCGCAAGAAGTTGGCATCGTCGTCAAATCCATGCCGACCGCCGTATTGCATGAAGCGGCGCGCTGCGGCTACTATCATGACACGCAGAATAGGAACGATGCATGAACTCCAGGACCAGAGAGAAGCTCCAGAAAATCACCGTTTCGATCGTTGCCTTCATGATGGCAGCGGCGCTGCTCTATCTGACCTCCGCAACGACGCAGAGCCGCTTCGTTGAACACGACGATCGTGGGACGCCGGTCTTCATAGACAAGTATGTCGCGCCGGCGCTGCGCACCGATTTCGAAGCGCATCTGGATGCAGCGACCTATGGCTTTCTTGCCGATTCCGGGCTGCTTCTGACCAGACCGCTGGCCGGGCCGGTGGCCTACTTCGCGGCCGACCGGCACTACGGCGTCATCAGCGCCAACGACCCGCTCGTGAAGCGCCGACTCAAGGGCCGGCCGTCCTCGGACTTTGCGCTGTTCAGATCGATCAGTATCAATTTCTATGCCAACGAGCTGGTGTCGAAATCGGTCGCCGCCCAGGACGGGTCCTATGTCTTCGTCAATATCGATGAGCACTGGCGCGCGTCCGTCCTGCATGCCTATGTGCACGCGATCGCGGCGGCCAATGCGCCGGAGGCGATGAAGCCAGCCTTCAGCGCGGATGCCTCGTTCGACCCCCAGCTGAAGTTCGCCTTCAGGTTCGTTGACGAGACCTTCGCGTTGCTCTCCAGCGACCTCTTCGACCTGTCTGCGAGGATCGGGCTCGAATCGGCATGGTCGAACTTCCGAACGGGCACCTCGGGCCGGTACGCCAGCCCTGGATCGGACGTCCTGGAGCGCGAGGCGGAGATCGTCATGGCGACCTACGACATGCCACAGAAGACGGTCGAGTTCTATGCCGCCTGCAATGCCTACGCGGCGTCGATGCTGGAGCACTACGGCAGGGAGTCCGTCTGCCGCATCGCCGGACGATTTCTGAGCGGCAGCTATGCCTCGCTCGATGACCTGTTTTCTGGATTGGGCGGGCTGGCCGCCACGCTCGAGACCTGGAAGGGAGACACAACCGTGCCCCGTTAGGCGGCGGTCACGGTCGAAACCATCATGGCACCATCGAAACGAACCGGCATCATCATGGCCAGCGTCATGGCCTTCATCTGGGGCCTGTCCTTCCTGAGCATCAAGACCGCGGTGGCCGTCGTGCCTCCGATGAGCCTGGGGCTGGCCCGCTTCATCATAGCCTGCGCGGTGCTGCTGCTTATCATTGTCGCCTCAAGGAAGTTCCCCTATCTGGCCCTGAAAGACCTGCCCCTGATGGCCAGTTCAGGCCTGGTCGGCGTGACGCTCTACTTTCTTGGAGAAAACAACGGCGTGCTCAGGCTCTCGGCCTCCGAGGCGTCCATCATCATCGGCACGATACCGGTCCTGACGATGCTGGCCGAGCGGCTCTTCACCAGGGTCAGGCTGGGCGGCAGGCAGTATGTCGGGGCGGTGCTGTCCGCACTGGGAGTATCGCTCATCGTGCTCGAGTCGCTGCGGCTGAGTCCGGCACCGCTGGGGTACCTGTTCATGGGTATCGCCGCGCTGTCCTGGGTCGCATACGCCTTCCTGACCAAACCGCTGCTGGCCAGGTATGACAGCCTCGTCATCAGCTTCTGGCAGAACGCCTTTGGAGCCATCGGCTTCGTACCGTTTGTGCTGACCGAGCACGTCCGGTGGGCCGCAATAAGCCCGGTGATAGCTCTCAATGTGCTCTACCTGGGCATCCTCTGTTCGGCGGTCGGATACCTTTTTTATGTCATCAGCCTGAGGGTGCTCGGCCCCAGCATATCGAGTGTCTTCATCAACCTGATACCGGTGGTCTCGGTCGCGGCTTCATTCCTGATTCTCGGAGAGCGGCTCAGCCCGCTCCAGCTGGCCGGCGGAACGGTGACCATTGCCGGCGTGTATCTGGCAAGCTTCGCCGACGGCAGAAGGCAGGCGCGCCCGAAATCCGATGCGCCCGAGGGCTCAGTACCCGTCTGACAGCGACTTGTTGACGTCCCGCTGGTAGAGCTCCTGGTACACGAAGCTGCGATCCCTGAGCTTGTCCTTGATGGGCTGGGTGAACGGCATCAGCCGCCAGAAGATGCCCCGGACTTCCTTGTCCAGCTTCTGGATGCCTTCGCTCTCCTTGCTGACCCATATGATGTAGTCCTGGATGAAGAACTCCTTGACATCGCCCTTCAGCTTCTGCTTCACAAACCACTGGTAGTATTGACCGGTCAGGCCCTCTTCCATCCAGTAGTATGACGCCTTCTCCTTGGCCGCCTGCCAGCGCATGTCGGCGACGGCTATCGCGACCGCGACCCGAAGATTCTTTGGATACATCGGCACGGCGAGGCGCGAACGGCTGGTATGCCGATTATACCGGTCGAACGGTTCCCAGCAGACACCCTGGTCGCCGTAGCACGGCAGTATCACGACGAATGGCTCGATCCGATTGAGGGTACTCTTGTATGGTCGGCAGTAGGCCTGGGCATCGATGCTCTCAAGCCATATCAGGGCGCTGATCACGTTCTCCCTGGTGCCCACCTCCTGAAGGTTCAGATGGAAGTACTCCTTGGTGACCAGCGGGAAGTGGTTGCCTTGCCTGCCAACGCACATCTTGAGCATCTGCCTGGTTGTCTCGAATTCCTGAGACAGCGCCTGCAGATTCGCCTTGGTATCCTCGCCCAGCGCGCCGACCTTGTCCCTGATCGTCTGCACATCCTTGGACGAATCCTCGAAGGCCTCGACGCTCGACACCAGCTCCTTGTCGGCGGCCAGGAGCCGTCGCATCATCTCCGATATCTCGGCAATCGTCTTCTTCTGCGGCTCCGAATAGGGCGACGGGATCTGAATGAATCCAGGAAGGTTGCCATGCTCGCAGATGATCTCGATCCTTTCCTTGAGCATGCCTTCGAGCGTCCTGCGTTCCTCGGCCTTGGCCTTGAGCAGTGCCTCCGCGGTGTCACGCTTGCCCATCGCCTTCTGCAGCAGGGTGTTGAATCTCGAGCGGTCATCGTTGCGCGAAGTACTCACCTCATCGGTGCTGCTCGCGTTGATCTGTCCCATCGCGACCGCCCGAAGCCACTCGTCGAGATAGTAGATCGGTTCCTGCGATTCCTTCTTGTATATGATCCTGGAGAAGATCGAACGCTGTTCCGGCGACAGCATCGTGGGCAGCGCAAGTCCATACCTGACCATCAGCTGCTTGGGAACAACCGGATTGGCGGCGACCACGCGCGGCACCATCGCACTTACCATGTTCCAGTAGGAGGTAACCACCTGCTGCCTGAACATGCCCCGATCCTTCGGGTCGGTAGCCTGCAGATATTTCTTCAGCAACTCATGGAAGCGTTGCGACAGCTCGCCCTCGCCCGCAAGTGCCTTCTGGTAGTACTGTGGGTCTTCGAAAAAAGCGTTGGGCGGCTCCGATTCGAAGCGCTGCACCGGATCAAAGCTCTTCTTGGCAAGATCGACGTCGAACTCGCCCTTGGTCTCGGCCTCGCCGGACACACCCATGCCGCCGAACAGCGTCTCGAAGCTCGGGCCGTTCGCTTGCTTCGACTGTGGCTTCGGTGAGTATTCTTCTATGGAGCCGCCTATCAGCGCGGCTATCTCAGGATCTATCTCGTCGGACATGGCATACCGTCCCACCGCAAGGTATACATCGCGCACC
>MTLE01005948.1_pt1 | contig 10005 bp, 8 predicted proteins | sample 1982461 | NCBI WGS metagenome assembly MTLE01 (sample SAMN05712605, study PRJNA340218) | biofilm metagenome | isolation source: sample SPL anode biofilm adapted to -200 mV | place: USA | collected 2012-02-03 | reverse complement strand
GCATAGGCTCCAGCCTATGTCGAAGCTAAAATAAAAGCTCCCGCTTTTAATATTATAATTGAAATATGAAAGTCCGGAAACTTCCTTTTAGCACAACGAAGTTTGGAAACTTCGACGAACAACCTGAGCCAATTACCCTACGGCGAACTGAGGTGAAAAGATTAATTATCTCTGACGCATCGAATAGAAAATCCACTACGTTGAGTGCTATAGCCCCAATCGGTACCACTATAGTCATAATATAAACCTCTGCTATATGCAGTTTCAGTTGGAGCAGCTGAAGTAGAACTCCACCAATAAGCATTACTACCCAATTCGGAAAAATCGCCAGGATAATAACTACGCCGACCGCCCGGAAGTGCAGAAAAACCAAGACTGTTATTTCCTTTGAGATAATTGCCAACACATCCTGTAGTTGTCGACAGAAACCAGTCAACATTAGCTGCTAATGATTTAGCTATTTTATTGTTCGAAACTCTATCGCCATAAGTTGAACCGTCGTAATTATATCCACTTGAGATAAGATAGTTCTCTAATATTACCCATTCGGCATTAGTAGGCACGTGCCAGCCTACAGGAGCAATGTTACGGCTATCAACTGCTGCGTGCCAATTATAAAGTTTACCATATTTTAAACTATTTGCTGCAACATTGTTATAATCACACCAAGCAGCTGTAGTCAACTTTGCCCAAGTTGAATTGGCGGTAACATTAGGAATACTTTCTCCAGTCCGATATTTAGTTGTTTTTAAGTTTTCAACCATCCATGTTTGAGTCCCTATCGTTATAACAGGATAATAGTTTCCATCAGCATCTTTGCATTCAGTAAAATCAAAATTAATAGTCTTACTATCTCTGGGACTGTCTACAAACAGGGTGCTACAATGACCATAAATTCCTTTAAAAATCAAACGGTCTCCAATTGTATAAAGCATGTTAGTTATTGCACTTACGTTTTTATTTTTTTGTTTATTCGTTGAAATACATTTTTCTGTTCCAATAAATAAAACACCTGGTTTACAATCTGCATTTGATTGACAGACTAGCTTCGCAGAATAAGATAGGCCCATGCCATTTACTTTAATTACAAAAACTCCCTTAGGCAATGATATTTGAAACAAATTATTTCCTTCTTGCAGATTTGTAGTCAAACCCGATACTTTTCTCCCATCAATGCTGAATGTATTAATTTGAATTAATCCTGTTTTATTTACAAAAAATGATAAGTTGAATTTACCGTCAATTTTATTAGGACAAACTTGAATAGATTGATTTTCTAAACTTATTTTTTCAACTGAAGTGGTTACATCTGATAGGTTCAATGTATTTTCGGCAGGTACAGTAACTGAAGTGCCTTTTGTGAGGTTTTGAACAACCACGCTATCTACGGTAGTACTTACTCCAGTGCCTTTGAAATTGATTGTGTAATTGAAAGCAAATGCATTTGAGCTTAAAAAGCAAAAATACAAAATGATTGAGATATACATTATTTTTTTCATTTTAGTGATTTTTAGTTAGTTTAGTCTTTTAAACTTTTATCCTTAGTTCGGCATAAGATCCCGCTTTTAATATTATAATTGAAATATGGAAGTCCGGAGACTTCCTTTTAGCACGACGAAGTTTGGAAACTTCGCCGAACAATCTGAACCAATTACCCTACGGTGAACTTAACAAGAGATCAGTTAGCTGTTAATATCTTATTTCGATAATTTGTCAAGTTCTTTTTTTATTTCCAGATATTTTTCCGAGTAACCACCTCGTGTCGAATAGCAAATTTTACCATCAGAATCAACTATAATATTTCTTGGATATGATTTTTCAAAGTAATGTGTAGTCTCTTTATTCGTTAATGTTTGAATGTAATTGAACTCCTTCTTTTTCAAAAAGTTTTGTATTTGTTCATTATTATTGTCTGCAATAGCAATAAATTTGATATTGGGATTATTTTTAAATTCATCGACCAGTTTATTTAAACCGGGCATTTCAGCTATACAAGGACTACAATTTGTTGACCACCAATTAATAACAAGCACTTTTCCAACTAAATCTTTTGTTCTTATTACTTCCCCGTTTAGTTGTTCTAAAACCAAATCAGGAAGTTTGTTCCCTTTCGATAATGGGTTGAAAACAGGGAATATAAAAGCTTGTTGTTGTCTGTCGTTTTTTTCATTCAACCAAACATATTTAATCTCATTAGTAGATAAATTGTGTATTAACTCTAATGCTATCATTTGGGTTTCATCTTTAAACTTTGTTTTAATTGTATCATGAACTAAATTATTGATTGTGTCTTTTTTTAGTTTTTCAGTAGAAAACATGCTTCCCATTAAAGACTCTATTTCTATCCAATAAATCTTATTATTCTGATAGTTTGCTGTTCCAATGTAATATTGAAAAAAGTCACCTACACCTGTTTGTAATTTTGAATACATGACATTCTTCATTTTGTTTTCATCTACTAGTCCCAAACCTTTTGGATAAGGTGACAGTTTTGTTGACAAGTATTTTATTTGACTCTGACTGTTGATATTAATTGCGAATACGATACAAATAATTGTTGATAATAAAAAAATTTTCATAATTCGTCATTTGTGTTTTTCGTTTTTTTGATATTACCACTGTTGCCGCACCTCCTTTGTTCGACATAAGCTCCAGCTTTTAATATTATAATTGAAATATGGAAGTCCGGAGACTTCCTTTTAGCACGACGAAGTTTGGAAACTTCGCCGAACAACCTGCGCCAACTACCCTACGGCGAACTGAGGTCAGGGCGTCTTAATCCTTAACGCAACGAACAGAAAATCCAACCTCCTTATTGGAGTGATTTCTGTATACACCACCGTACTCGTTGATAAGGCTCAGAAACCAAGCACGTGTAGCACTATACTCCGTAGCACTCCACCAGTAACCAGAATTTCCAAAGTAATCAAAATCACCAAAACCGCTACGGTAGCCACTTGGAAGGGCTGTAAAGCCAGTTTCGTTGGTTGCTTCGTTTGGGCTACTCCAATGTATTGTGCCAATTTCTTTTAATTTATCACCTGCAACACTTTCACTACCCAAATATGTAATTAATTCTATCCACTCTGCATCACTTGGAATATGCCGACCAACCGGGAAAAATTAGACGTGTTTTACAGCCAGTTTATTTTTTAATTTCAATCGTTATTGTATTTGAAATCAGCCAAATATACAATAAGTTAATTTTATATTTATCAACCGGAATAATTTTGTCCTTAATATATTCTTTAAAGACAGGAATATCCTGCAATTTAACTTGTCCCTCAATAATTCCGCCAGGCTTTAATATTTTATAATAATCCTTTAGTTGGATTTCTGTGTACAATTGAGATGATAGGATATGTCTTGATGGATAATCACAAATACTTGAATCATTTTTATCTTTAATCATGACACCCATACCCATAGGAAATCCCCAGTAATTCTTAATCAATAAGCTTTGATTTGTTTCTGAGATATTCCTAAATCTATATTTAATTAATATTATATCACCAAGCCTATAACTTGATTTATCAGATGAGATCTCAAGTCGAATATGTTTGGTCAGAGAAGTATCAGTTTGATTAAAAATCACATTCTGAGCGAATAACGAATCAAATTGAATTACCAAACAGACTATTATCAATTTACAAACTTTCATACTGTGTCGTTTTTTGTATTAGGCACTATGACCGAGGCTACGAGCATTTAACATTTGTTCTGCATAAGCCCCAGCCTATGTCGATGCTAAAATAAAAGCTTCACCTCGCGACCGCCCGATTGCATCGTGTGGTATTACTTTTTTACTTGCTTTTCCCACGCGATGCAATGGCGCGGGAGCAAGGGAGACAATATTCATTAATTATCTCTTATACACCTTATGTACATTCCAGTAGCATCATACGATTCATACTCCATGAAACCAGCACTCTCAGAGTATAGAAAAACATAATAATTATATTGATAATATGAAGCGGAACTCCATAATGAACAATAATATCCCAATCCCTTAAATTCTCCACGTCTTGAACGATACCCGCCCGGCAACGCAGTAAAGCCTGTTGAGTTATTTAGACTCAAGTCAGTAATTATTGAGCCATTATCAAAACTATAACCAAACCAATCATTTGAATTAGATGCCAATGATTTGGCTATATAGTTCTCGGTAGTAGATTTATCATAATTATAACCTTGAGAAATCAAGTAATCCCTCAATACATGCCATTCGTTTAGTGTTGGTACATGCCAACCTCTTGGTGCAATTTTGGATAGACTGGCCTTTATATCATAGATATGTCCGTATTTTTCCCCAAACACTGTATCATTATTATAATCACAATAAGAAAGAGAGGTTTGAAACCGCTGCTCAGTCTCAGATAGACACCATTTGACAGAGTCTTTCTCATTTGGTATCGGAGTACCATCTCTCAAATGAGTTGTTTTCAAATTTTCAACCAACCATGTTTGTGTCCCAATAGTAATATAGTGATACACATTTCCATCAATATCATTAACTGTTCCTGCTAATGGCAATTCTCCGTGTGTAGTAAATGTAACTTCTGTATTTGGATTTGCCATTCCAAGAAATGAGTAAGTGATATCGGCAAGTTGAATAAATGGTGTTATACAATAAACCGTATTAGGTTCTAAATCGGTAATTGTCATTACAACAGTTCCACTTTTTTGATCGAATGATTTGGACTTTGTAGCATTTTCCTTGTTTTGATCTTCCTCTTTGTAGTAATCCACATAAAGACCTATTATGTTTTTCTCAACTTTTGGTGTATATAATGTTGCTTTTATGGTCACAGAAGTATCTGTAATATTGTATATTGAATCAATTTTGAAATTAAACTCTCCAACTTTGTTTTGATTAAAATCTTCACCTTTATCACAACCTGAAAACATACAAATAAATAATACGCAACTAATTAAAAGGATAATATTTTGTTTCATAAAATTCAAGTTTTTCGTATTCATTTATTTTTTTTAAAATGCTCTGTTCGGCATAGGCTCCAGCCTATGTCGATGCTAAAATAAAAGCTTCAGCTTTTAATACTATAATTGAAATATGGAAGTCCGGAGACCTCCTTTTAGCACAACGAAGTTTGGAAACTGCGCCGAACTACCTGAGCCAATTACCCTGCGGCGAACTGAGGTTAACTCCACAACGAATCATTATCAATCAAAAATGGTTTATTTACAAAATTTAAAACAAAATTTCAATTCCCAATTTCCAATTTGTAGGATTTAAATTAAGTAACCACATGTTATTTCTTAACTGAAAATCATAAATCACAAAGTCAAAACCACCTAAACCAACTGAAATTCCAAAATTTTTATAGAAAAAATATTTGATTTCAGGATTAATAGAAAGTCCTATCAAATCATTATTACTTTTACTGTTAGTTGAAGGATAAATTACTGGGGAGACAATATTTACGGGACTCATAATGTAAGGTACCGATAATTCTCCTTCACAACTATAATAATTTGTTGATTGAATCAGTCTGGAATAAACAGCATTAAATGCTATACCAACATAAAATCTATCTACTATCGGTTTTGTCCAACCAAACCTTATAACCGGAGAATGGATTAAATTATGAGTAGTTCTATAAGTCTCCTGATAATAATTATTTAACATTAATTCATTTGTAACAAATTTTGTTTCTTTTGTAAAATCGTATCCAACTCCAACAAACAAATTATCTGTAAAATAGTAGTCAATTTTAGAGTCAATTGAAAATCCGGAATTATATGTTGTTTCCCGAATGGTTTGCAAACTATTAACTGAACTATATTTAGTACCGTTGAAACTTTCTGATAAAATTATTGATTGTTTTTTAATCTGACCAAAAGCTTGATTAATGAATAAACACGAAATTATTCCTATTAAAAATTGTTTTGACATATTCATATTATAGTTTGTAATTTGTTTTTAGTGAACCAGTATAAATGAGATAAACTGACTTTATTTATCAAATTGTCAACTTTTTATTCGTTTTCGTCAACAGACAAAAATGGTCATATTAATATTTTCTAACTAAGGCATCTAATGCATATATCCCCAATCGTATATATTCCTTATTGCATTATCCAGTCTGTTAGTTGTAAACCGTGTAATGAGATATAGATTGCTTTTTATTTTTTCCCTCCAAAAATACAAAACAGTTTTAACTTAAACATCTTTTTCACTATTAATTTTATAAACAAATTTATTGGTTGCGAACAAATGCAACCGGACCTTAATAAAAAACCGCTTAAACATTGGAGTTCAAGCGGTTTTATAGCTTATGTTTGTGTGTATATAAAGACTATTTATTCGTTTATATCATTCAAAAATCTGAACATTTTTTGATTTGACGTTTTGCAAATTTACTTTTGTCATGTAACATTTAACAATTGAATAAATGAAAATCTCTAAATGTACATATAAAACGAGTATTTTTAACATAATTCCCGGTCAATGTCGGGTAATTTTCGGCCTTTTTCGACTGTCAAATGATAAATGTAAGTGAATAATTATCGTTTTTCAATAAAAAAAGAGCAAATGTACGCGAACATTTACAGGTTTTCAAATGAAAATATTGCTAATGTACGCTGACAAAAGCTATTTTTCAAAATGAAATATTAACTTTTGTCAACTGACATTTTGTAATTTATCAAATGGAAATATTTGTTTTTATGTTTTTGTCAGTCCTCTGCCAACATGTCGCTTTTACACTTTTATACTGGTGATGTTAGTACATTGCTTCAATCAATGTTCAAATACATTCAACCAGATATCCCTCGCTGGAAACGAGGGTGAGAAAAATTTACTGCAAGTTTTATAAATCAGTGGTAGTATGACTCGAAGTCATGCTACCACTATCTTAAAATGCGCTCTCACTAATGATAAAAAATGAATTTATTGGTTATTGGTTGAATTTTAAACGGCTTTAACAAGCCATTTCACCTGCATTTTTCTTTGCGGAAAGCAAGTTATAAGCTCCTTTTACAACTACTTTTGCTGTTTTAAAATCGAAGTTGCCGGGCAGTATAACTTCGGTATATCCTTCATCGGTAACTCCTTTATTCACCTGCACCATTTGGTATTCGGTAAAAGGATTGCCATTTTCTTTTTTGTCTTTTTCGAAAACGAAAATATAATCTTTGTCTTCAAAACTGACAATCGCTTCGGAAGGTATTGCCGTTACTTTACCGCTATTGGTTTCAATAACTGCATTGACATACATGCCCGGCAATACATTTTTACATGTTCCCTGAACACTTGCATACACTTTGTAGGTTTTATCTGCATCAACTGATTTGGCGGTCTGGTAAATTACTGCCGAATGTTGCTCGGTTTCATTATTGATAAAAAAGCGTATATTTTGTCCGTCAGAAACTTTGTCGGCATCTTTTTCAAACAGAGTAAGTTGCAGAAAAAGTTTGCTGGTATTTACAATTTCGAACAACACATCCGATGCCGAAACCGATTTGCCGATACTGACATTGACCGTTTTTACATATCCTGAAATGGGCGAAATTAAATTAGTGGATTTACTGATCGTGTTTTCGTTCAATCTCAGGGGGTTGATGCCTAAAACGGATAACTTCTGTTCCAACGACTTTACCTGTACTTTCAAACTCTTGTACTCTGACGTTACTAATTGCATGTTTTTCTTTGAAGAAACATCATTCTTATACAGTTCGTTTTGCCGGTTGTAATCTGCCTCGGCATATTCAAGTTTGCTTTTTGCTTCGAGGTAGTTCTGTTGAATATCAATAAATTCGGAGTTCTCTATCACTGCCAGTGTCTGCCCTTTTGAAACAAAATTGCCGGGCATAAGCGAAGTGCTTTTTACAAAGCCGCCCATAGGCATACTTACTGAAGCTGTATTTTGTGGCGCCGCGGCAACCACACCGCTAACCTTAAGCGTTCCGTTCATCGACCGCAACTCAATTGTACCCGTTTCTATGTCGGCCAGTTTTATCTGATCGCTACTCATTTCCACAATATTATCGGGCAGCATTTCTTCTGTGGTAACCGTTTCCGGCTTTACCTGTTTCCCGCACGATACAAATGCAACTAAAAGAACAAAAACGAATATGAGTGATTTGAAATTATATATTGTCATAATGCTTAAATACTAAATTGTAAATGACTAATTGGTAAATTAATAGACTTTTCCGGTAATTGATTCAATGTAAATAATGGTTTGATTGTAGTTATTCAGCGCATCAAGGTAGTTTTGTTTGATATTCAATGCACGGTTCAGACTCAGGATATAATCCGGGTAATCCATTGCTCCGCTTCTGTAACTGCGTGTGGCCTGATCGATAATTAAACCGGCTTCGGGAACAGCCTGTTTCTCGTAATAATCCACACTGTTGCTGTTTTTGCCAAATTCAAGCATCAACGACCGATAACTGTCTGCAAGGGATTTGGAATAATTTTCCGCATCTGTCTGCGCTATTTTCTCTTTCCATTTAGCTGCTTTGGCTTTGGCTGAATACGGAACGAACCAGAGAGGAACTGCTATGCCAGCCTGAATGCCTGTAAAACGGTTGCCCGGACCAAAGACACGGGGTACTCCGTTTATTTCCTGAGTTCCCTGCATGGTTTGGCTGAAATATCCGATACTCACATCGGGTAACGCGCGGTTCTGCTCCAGTTTTTTCTCCAAACGGGAAACCTCCACCTGCTGATGGATATAACCAACCGAAGGATTGGCAGCTATAGCAGTAATATTGGCAGCAGGTAAAAAATCGATCCGTTTTAATACGGTATCAGCTGGCAATAACACTGATTGAGCGTTTAAAACAGTTTGCAGATTCTGTTGGAAGATAATTAAATCGGTACAGATTTGCTGCAACCTATTTTTTATCTCAAGACTTTCCGAACGGGCCGAAATCATTTCGAGGTGATTAGTTTCACCCGTTTGCGCCTTAAGTTCAGCCGCTTTCAGAAAACCGGAATACAAACTATCCTGATATATAAGCAGTTCTTGTTTTGAATACAGGTATGCCAATTGCCAGTAAATTCGTTTTACCTGTGTGGCAATTTCCAGCTGAGACGCTTTCAGCTGCCATTCACTGCTTTTTACACCGGCAGTTGCCAGTTTGTGCTGATTGACATAAACCGTGGGAAAGGCAAATGATTGTGAAACGGTGAAACTGTTATCCTTTGAATATGAATTAATCTGACCGTATTCTCCTTCAATGTTCGTTTTTGGAATATCCCACGAAGCTCTCTTCAAAGCTTTTTGAGCATCAACGGAATAGCCCGACGAGCGCACCGACAAATTACTGTCCAATGCCAGTTGGATGGCTTGTTTGAGGTTAATTCTTTTCGTTTCCTGTGCTTGTACCGTCGAAAAACAGAATAATAGAATTGCTATCAGGGTTGTTGTTCCGGCTTTGTGTTTCCATAGTTTACGGAACGAAAATGAAGAAAAGAAAATATAGAATACCGGCAATACCAGCAGTGTCAGCAAAGTGGCGGTAATCAATCCGCCAATGACAACTGTTGCCAGTGGTTTCTGCACTTCAGCGCCTGCCGAGGTTGACAATGCCATTGGCAGGAAACCGAGGGAAGCCACCGCGGCTGTCATGATTACAGGGCGTAATCGGGTATTCAACCCTTTTGTCACCCGCTCGTAAATGTCGGTAATACCGTTCTTTTCAAGTCGGTTAAACTCGGCTATAAGCACAATGCCGTTCAATACCGCTATCCCGAACAAAGCAATAAATCCTACTCCCGCTGAGATGGAAAAATTCATTCCGCGCATCCACAATGCCAGAATACCGCCAATAAGCGACATGGGCACAGCAGTATAAATTAATAAGGCTTGTTTGACCGATTGGAAAGTGAAAAACAGGAGTACAAATATGAGTAACAAAGCCACCGGCACAGCAATAGCCAATCGGGCTTTTGCCGCCTGCAGGTTTTGAAACTGGCCACCATAGGACACGTAATAACCTGTCGGTAATTTTATTTGTTTGTGAATCTGTTTGGAA
>MTLE01001418.1_pt2 | contig 10006 bp, 8 predicted proteins | sample 1982461 | NCBI WGS metagenome assembly MTLE01 (sample SAMN05712605, study PRJNA340218) | biofilm metagenome | isolation source: sample SPL anode biofilm adapted to -200 mV | place: USA | collected 2012-02-03 | reverse complement strand
ACGGCTCGCAGGCCAATGGTGTAGTCATAGGTTCGTTCATCCCCCATAACGCCAACGCTCCGGTTTCCTGGAAGCACGGCAAAATATTGCCAGATTTCTTCATCCAGACCGGCTTTGGCAATCTCGTCTCTAAAGACAAAATCGGCTTCTTTTAAGATGTCCAGTTTTTCTTTGGTGACTTCACCCATTACCCGAATGGCCAAACCGGGCCCCGGGAAGGGTTGCCGCCAGACCAGATCATGATCCAGTCCGATTTCTTCACCAACCGCCCGAACCTCGTCTTTAAAGAGGTTTCTAAGTGGTTCAATCAGTTCGAAATTGACATCATCCGGTAGTCCGCCAACGTTGTGATGACTTTTAATTACAGCCGCATTTTTGGTGCCGCTTTCAATCACATCGGGATAAATAGTTCCCTGCAATAAAAAGTCGATGTCATTGAGTTTGCTGGATTCTTCCTCAAAGACCCGGATAAACTCGGTGCCGATGATTTTGCGCTTTTGCTCGGGATCACTGACGCCAGCTAATTTACCCAGGAAACGATCTTCACAGTTCACCCGGATAAAATTCATATGGAAACGGTTTTTAAAGATTGCTTCAACCTGATCACCTTCATCTTTTCGAAGCAGACCATGATCAACAAAAATACAGGTCAGCTTATCACCGATGGCCTGGTGAACCAGAGTCGCTGCCACCGACGAATCAACACCACCGCTGAGGGCGCACAGCACTCGCCGGTCACCAACCTGTTCTTTGATGGCTTCGATCTGTTCCTGGGCAAAGTTATGCATTGTCCATAACCCTTCACAGCCACAGACATCATAGATAAAGTTATTTAAAACTTCTTTGCCGTATTGGGTGTGCTCCACTTCGGGGTGGAATTGGACTGCATAGAGCTTGCGTTCATGACATTCCATCGCACCAGTCGGACACGAATCGGTGGTGGCGGTGATTGTGAATCCTTCCGGAATGGTCTGGATATAATTGGTGTGACTCATCCAGCAGGTTGATCCATCGGGAATGTTTTTAAACAGCACCGAGTCTTGTGAAAAATTCAAGGCCTTTTTCCCGTACTCCCGAATATCGGCTGAGTCGGTAACCCCTTTTAGCTGCTCGGCCATCAGCTGGGCGCCGTAGCAGATCCCTAAAATGGGAATGCCCATGTTATAAATTTCCGGATCACATTGGGGAGCTCCTGCTTCATGAACACTGGAAGGTCCGCCTGTAAAGATAATCCCTTTGGGATTTTTCTGGCGAATCTCGTCGGGGGTGATATCATAAGGAACAACTTCTGAATACACTTTGGCTTCACGAACCCGTCGGGCGATCAGCTGATTGTATTGTGCTCCGAAATCCACTATGAGAATGATCTCATCTTGATAATGCTTTTTTATCATAAATTCTCCTAAAATTGAGCGCTATTGTAGTTGGGTGATTCTTTGGTGATGGAAATATCATGCGGGTGACTTTCAATCAGACCGGCACTGGTTATTTTCATGAACTGTGATTTTTCTCGCAGATCTTTGATGGTCGGGGTGCCACAATAGCCCATCCCGGAACGAAGACCACCAACTAATTGATAAACGGTATCGGCCAGCGGTCCTTTATAGGGAACCTTCCCTTCAACGCCTTCAGGCACCAGTTTTTTCTGGCCTTCCTGGAAATAGCGGTCCGAGCTGCCATCTTTCATGGCCCCTAAAGAGCCCATGCCACGGTAGGTTTTAAAGCTTCGGCCCTGGTAAATGATGGTTTCTCCGGGACTTTCGTCAGTACCGGCAAAAAGACTCCCGATCATCACCACATCAGCGCCAGCGCCAATGGCTTTTACGACATCACCGGAATACTTGATCCCACCATCGGCAATCACCGGAATATCATATTCTTTGGCGACTTCAACGACGTCTAAAATCGCGGTGATTTGCGGAACCCCAATCCCAGCCACAACCCGGGTGGTACAAATGGAGCCGGGGCCAATCCCGACCTTCAGGGCATCCACGCCCGCTTCGATTAAATCTTTAGCAGCAGCGCCGGTGGCAATGTTTCCCACAATCAGCTGCACATCAGGATATTTTTCTTTGATTGCTTTGACTGTTTTAACGACCCCAATGGAATGACCATGAGCGGTATCCACCACGATGACATCAGCCTGGGCTTCAACCAGAGCATCAACCCGTTCAAAGGTGTTGCTACTGATGCCAACGGCGCCACCAACAATCAGTCGACCCCGATAGTCTTTAGCGGCATTCGGGTATTTAATGCTTTTTTCAATATCTTTAATGGTGATCAAACCTTTTAAATTGTTTTCAGAATCCACAATCGGAAGCTTTTCGATCTTATATTGTTTTAGAATGGCTTCCGCTTTTTCCAGAGTAGTGCCCTCTTCTGCGGTCACCAAATTGTCTTTTGTCATGGCGTCTTTGATCTTCTTTTTCGGGTCACTTTCAAAACGCAGGTCACGGTTGGTGATGATTCCCACTAATTTTCCTTCGATGGTAATCGGAACCCCGGAAATTCGGTAGCGGGCCATCAGTTCCAGTGCATCGCCAATATTATGTTCCGGCGATAAAAAAAACGGATCAACAATAACCCCATTTTCTGAACGCTTTACCTTGTCAATTTCAAAAGCCTGTTCTTCAATGGTCATATTCTTATGAATAATCCCGATACCACCTTCTCTGGCCATGGCAATGGCCAATCGTCCTTCGGTGACCGTATCCATACCGGCACTCATAATGGGAATATTCAGGGCAATTTTCTTTGTCAGACGGGTGCCGGTGTTAACATCTCCTGGCAACACTTCGGACTTTCCTGGGATTAACAATACATCATCAAAGGTAATGCCTTCCTTTAATATCTTCTCCAACCTTGTACTCCTTTCAAATTTAACACTCGCTTAGATACAAAAAAAGCAGACAATTGGCCATTGCTTTTCATCTGCTTCATGTATGTTCTGTAATCTTATATTATGCTGTTTAGTCTAACACAATTTGCTTAAATGTGACAATGATTATTTTTTTGGTAACGTTATCTTTTCTTGATTCTGGCAATTTTTAAGACTAAAACAATAATAGTGAGGGATTCTCCATGTCGGCCTTAATTGCCTGCAGGAATTTTGCGCCATCCACCCCATTGGCCACCCGTTGATCCAGATTCAGACTGATTTTCATCACTGACCGAACAACTGGTTCACCCTGGAAAATCCGGATTCTTTGAACCACTTCGCCAACACTGAGAATGGCACTGTTGCTCGGGTTGATGATGGCGGTAAATTCCCGGATCCCATACATCCCCAGATTGGTAATGGTAAAGGTGCTGCCCGCTAACTGATCCGGTGGCAGATGTTTGTTTTTCACCGCCTTTAAGAGATCACCCCGACTTTTGACGATTTCCACAAAGCTCATCGTCTGCGTGTCTTTGATCACCGGCACAATCAAACCCTCATCGGATTCGACGGTCAAACCCATATTTACATAATCCTGGGGCACGATGATTGTGTCTTCCCGCCGGGCGTTAAGAAGCGGATGTTTCACCAGCGCCCGGGATGTTGCCAGCAGCAGAAAATCGGTATAGGTACAGCGGTATCGAGCTTGCTCCTCAATTTTTTTGGTAATCTTCTTGCGGAGATCCTTGATTTCAGTCATATCAATTTCAGTCGTCAAACTGATGACCGCTGTTTCTGCCTCGCACTTCATCCGATATTTTCTGACGATCCTGGATCGAACCCCATGACTCCGATTATTCTTTACCCGACTGACTTCATTACTGACAAGCTCTTCCGCTTCCCCAGGCAGTTCTTTGGCTACTTCACTATCTTGCTCTGCTGGTGCTTGAAGAGCTTTGTCGCTTACATTGCTTTGATCCGTTGCAACAACCGCCGATTCTGATCCCGGATTTTGCGTATCAACGGCTATCGGTTTATCCATTTGGCTCTCTGGATCTGCTGTTTCCAAAGAAATTGAAAGCTCGACTTCTTCGGACTTAATATCCGTCTTTTTCTCCGGTTCCTGTTTTTTTCTTGATAACCCCCGGGGTTTTTTATTTTTTTTACCCAGCTCGTCCTGCTCATTTTCACGAAGCAGGTGCATTGGTGTTGGCTTGACAATGATTTCTTCCCGGAGTGGCTCCGCTTTAAGATCAACAAACGGGACAAAATCCAGCTCTGAAATTTTTGTAACCACATCCGTATCTTTTTCTTCTATACCTGTATCATTGGCATCCACAAAGGGAACAAAGTCCAGCTCCGGATTCGGTAGCCTTTCGACTTTCTGATTCATCTCGCTCAGTTTTTTTCGTGATTTGGTTTTCTTGACCGGGATTTCTTCCAGCTTTCCAGGTGTTGTAAACAGATTGCCGGGATTTCCGGCTATTTTATCCAGACTGGTACCGATCACCACCGGTTCTTTTGACTTGTAGTCAAAGGTTCCCGGTTGAATAACCACCAGTTTTTTCACATCATCAACTTCAACTCGACCATTTGGTCCGGTTCCCGTGGCCTTTTCAATGTCCACTTTAAATTCCCGGGCAATCCGTCTGGCAGCCGGGGTCGCTCGAACCTTTCCCATCCGGGGATCCAGTTTGAGCGTCGCTTCTTCGGGTTCTTCAATCACGTCATCCTTGATGATTCCCCGAATGGCTTCTACCGGTCGCTCTTTTATCCCTTCTTTAATGGTTTCTTCCAGATTTCGTTCCAGTTCTTCAATGGCGGCCGTTAGTTTTTCTTCCAGATTTTCTTCCTGTTGACTATCGTCATAACGCTCTGCTTCTTGATCTACCATTTTTTTATCTGCCACTACGTCTGTTTGGCTGGTTTCTTCATTATCAGCATTACCTTGCGACAACGCTTTTTCACTTTTTTGATCATGTTCCAGGGTCGCTTCTTTAATCGGATCCGCCACTTCAACCGTTTTGGCATTTGTCGAGTTTTCTATTGTCATATCCAACGTCTCTTTCGGTACTATTATTTCATTTTCCATCATTGAGTCCGCTCCCTATTCCCGATTCAGAAGACGATAGACGCTATGAACGAAATCATTTCGCTGGGGCACCGCAGCTGACTCTAATTCCTGATTGAAGGGAATCGGAACATCCAGGCCACCCAGACGGACAATCGGTGCCGTGAGATAGTCGAAGGCTTCACTCTCAACGACTCGAGCGACAATTTCGCCGCCGACCCCGCCGGTTTTAGCAGCCTCATGGGCAACAATCAGACAACCGGTTTTGATAACCGATTCGATGATCGGTTTCATATCCATGGGATATAAGGTCAGGGGATTGAGAATCTCCACCCGAATTCCTTCCTCTTCTAAAAAATCAGCGGCTTCAATGGCTTTGGCCAAGGTGGTTCCATAGGCAACGATGGTGACATCTTTCCCGGGCCGTTCAACGATGGTCTTTCCGATTTCCAGGGTATACGCCTCGTCAAGGGGAACCAAACCAACCGCATCGTAAAGCATCTTATGTTCAATAAAACAGACCGGATTATTATCCCGGATGGCCGCTTTGATCAACCCTTTGGCCTGAGCCGGGGTTGATGGGGTCACCACCTTCAGTCCCGGTACATGGCATAACCAGGCTTCCAGGCTCTGACTGTGCTGAGCCGCACCACCGGCGCCGGAACCAGCTGGCAATCGCAATACCATCGGTACCTGGGACTGGCCGCCAAACATGTAGCGCATTTTAGCGCCCTGATTCACCAGAGCATCCAAACCCAGGGTGATAAAGTCCATAAACATAATCTCGCAAACCGGGCGCAAGCCGGTAGTTGCCGCCCCCACTGCGGTTCCGACAATGGCCCCTTCAGAAATCGGGGTGTCCAGAATTCGCTCTTCACCAAACTCTTCCAACAAACCTTTCGAGACCCCAAAGGCGCCACCATAAACACCAATATCTTCACCTAAAAAAATGACATCCCGATCCAAACGCATTTCTTCGGTTATCCCCAGACGGATGGCATCGCGGTAGGTCATTTTTGTCATATCATTTGTTTTCATTCTTCAACCTCTCACGCATATACATCTGCTAAAATTGTATCAAGCTGCGGTGATGGACTTTTTTTAGCAAATTCCACCGCCTGTTCAATGGAAATAATGGCTTCATTTTCCATTTTCTGAATCTGCTTTTCAGTAAAGATCCGATTTTCCCGGAGGTACTCTTTCATCTTCAACAGCGGATCTTTTTTTCGCCATTCCTTTACTTCCTGCTCTTCCCGATAAAGCTGTTTATCACTTTTGGAATGGCCACTGAAGCGATAGGTTTTAGCTTCAATCAGCACCGGCCCCTTCCCAGCTCTGGCATAGCGCAAGGCTTTCGTAACGGTATTGTAAACATCGAGGAAATCGTTACCGTCAATGGTGAGACCCGGAATATTATAGGCTTCGCTGCGGTCAGAAATATTCTCAACATTCATGTGGTTTTCAACCGGATTTGACATCCCGTATTGATTATTCTCGATGAAAAAAACCACCGGCAGCTTCCAGATCGAGGCCAGATTCAGGGATTCATGAAAACTGCCCGTATCGGTGGCACCGTCCCCGGCAAAGCACAATACAACCTTCCCGGTCTTCTGGTATTTCTGCGTCAGCGCCGCCCCACAGGACAGGCCAAAACCGCCACCAACCACACCATTGGCCCCCAGATTGCCATTTTCGACATCAGCGATGTGCATTGAACCGCCTTTGCCCTTGCAGTAGCCGGTATCTTTCCCCAGACATTCCGCCATCATCAGATTGACATCCAGTCCAAAGCCAATCGCCTGGGCATGACCCCGATGACTTAATGACACCAGATCGCCCTCTTCCAGGGCCAGACAGGCCATCACCCCAGCGGCTTCCTGACCCATAGCCAGATGAACCGTACCATGAACCTGACCTTTTTCCTCCAGCTCCTCCAGCTTTTCTTCAAAAAATCGGGCCTGATTCATTTTATAATACATTCTTAATAGAAGTTCTTCTGATAATTCAATCATGGTTTCCTCCACATTTTCACTATTTATTTTTAAAAAGGTGAATAACCCTTAGCATTTTGTTTCATACTTTTCCATTATATCTTTTATTCCCCAATAAATAAAGAATGAAGCGAAAAACTGCATAAAATAACAGCATTTTTCACCTCATTCTTTATTTCTATTAATAAACTTTTAATTTTTTTGCCTGATCATTGGTTTTCGGCCATTCGTTTAATGATCGATTCAGCGATGGTTAAATCCTCCGGGGTGGTAATTTTGATATTGGTATAGTCACCAACCACGATTTTAACCGGAACCTTCAGCCATTCCACCAGAAAGGCATCGTCTGTCCCGGATACTCCCGATTCAAGCGCTTTTTGATGGGCCTCTTTGATCAGATCGTAATCAAAGGTTTGGGGGGTTTGGATTTCCACCAGATAATTTCGATCCGGGGTCGCTTCGACAAAGCCATCGTCACTGATCACCTTGATGGTGTTTTTGGCTGGTACCCCCACCACCGTCGCTCGATACTTGATGGTTTCTTCAATGCTCTTGCAAATGACCGACTCTCTGATCAGCGGCCTGGCGCCATCGTGGATCAGGACAATCCGGGTCTGCCGATTCACCGCCTTTAATCCGGCATAAACCGACTCCTGCCGGGTTTCGCCGCCAGCCACTAATTTGATCTTGCTATAGGAATAAACCCCGATGACCTGATCCTGACACAGTTGCTGCTCTTCGGGATTGATGACCAATACAATTTCGTCGATCAGCGAACATTTTTCAAAAACATCCAGGGTATGGGCTAAAATCGGTTTTCCATTTAACTGCAGATACTGTTTACTGACAGATGCCTTCATCCGCCGACCCAATCCGGCTGCGGGAATGATCACACTGGTTAACACGTTTTCCATATTTGCCCCCTTATCATTCATTATTCGCTTAACACGTTTAGTCACTGACAACCTCCCGGTTATGCCTGCGTTTTTGCCAAATGTTGCTTTGCAATTTTTCTACAGTGCATTTAATATCTGCGCCACTTTTTGATTGTCGGTTCTCAAAATTATTTCCCGCTGCTCAGGCGTCTCCAGCCTTGATTCCAAGCTGATTTCCAACCTGGGTTCAAACGCTTCTTCCAAGACCAGATCCGGCCACTCCAGCAACAGCGTACACCCCCGGCTGAGGTAGTCATCAAAGCCCATCTCATAGAGCTCATCGGGATCCTGAAGCCGGTATAAATCAAAATGAAAAACCCGGGGCGGGTTGCCATATTCATTGACAATCGTATAGGTGGGACTGGTCACCTCATCCAAAAGACCCATACCAGCTACAAAGCCTTTTGAAAACAGGGTTTTGCCAGCGCCCATTCCACCCTGTAAAAAAATAATCAGGGGGAAGCGTATCGCTTCCCCCAACTGTTTACCAAAATCATACGTATCCTGACTTGATTTTGAAATAATTCGTTTCTCCAACATCTTAATCAACCTTTTCTTCGGATCCAGTCTTTTCGTTGCTAAAATCAATGATCTCTTCGTCGCTGTTGTCATCAATAATTTCATAATCCACTTCAACGACATCCTGATTCTCAATCCGCTTATTCCCGGGGAGAACCACAGCCAGGAGAATATAGACAATGATGCTGAGGATTCCCGGCACGAATCGGAGCACAAAGGGCAACAGGAACAGCCCTCTGAAGACCCAGGGTGAAATGTTGCAGTATTCGCCAAGACCAGCACAAACACCGGCCAGAATGGCCCTTTTTTTACTTTTCACTAATTGTTTTTTCATTATTATTCCATTCTTAAACGTTACTCTTGACGGTAGGTTGCCATAAACCGTTCCAGACGATCCATGGTTTCAATCAGATCTTCAGGGTGTGGTAAAAAGACGATTCTGAAATGATCCGGGTGCGGCCAGTTAAAACCGGTCCCCTGAACCATCAGGACATGTTCTTCTTTTAGAAAATCCAGGGCAAACTGGACATCACTGGTGATATTAAACATCTCGGTATCAATTTTAGGAAAGACGTAAAATCCCGCTTTGGGTTTGACACAGGACAGGCCCGGAATCGCATTGATCCGCTTACAGACAATCTCCCGCTGTTCATACAGTCGTCCGCCGGGCTTGAGCAGGTCATTCATGCTCTGATAACCACCGAGTGAGGTCTGGATCGCATGCTGTCCCGGAACATTGGAGCACATTCGCATATTGGAAAGCATCTTGATGCCTTCGATATAGTCCTTTGCCCCCTCCTTATTGCCGGTTAAAATCATCCAACCGACCCGATAGCCGGGAATCCGATGGGATTTGGACAAGCCGTTGAGGGTTACCACCAATACATCTTCGGTGAGAGTTGCCATCGGGATATGAACATTATCATCATAGAGAATCCGGTCATAAATTTCATCGGCAAAGATAATCAGATCATTTTCCACCGCCAGATCGACGATTCCCTCTAAAATCTCCCGGGGATAAAGGGCGCCAGTGGGGTTATTGGGATTAATGACGACAATCCCCTTGGTATTGGGGGTAATCTTACTGGCAATATCCGAAAGGTTGGGATTCCAGTCGTCTTCTTCATCACAGGTGTAATAGACCGCATTGCCACCCGACAGATTGACGGCAGCCGACCACAGCGGATAATCCGGTGCCGGCACCAAAATTTCGTCGCCGTTGTCAAGCAGCGCCTGCATACAAAAAAGAATCAGTTCGCTGACCCCATTACCCAGAAAAACATCATCGACCTTCAGATCCATCAGTCCCTTGGTCTGATAATGCTGAACCACGGCCTTCCGGGCTGAAAAAATCCCCTGGGAATTACAATATCCTTCAGCGGTTTTCATGTTATATTTAATATCCTGAATAATTTCATCCGGGGCATTTAAATTAAAGGGGGCTGTATTGCCTGTATTGAGCATAATAATGTCAATGCCGTCCCGCTCCATGCGATCCGCCTCTTCGACCACCGGTCCTCTAATATCATAACAAACGTTGTCCAACTTCTTCGACTTTTTCACAGCTTTCATCACTACACTCAACTCCTTTAATATTAAATTTTAGATAAGA
>MTLE01009704.1_pt2 | contig 10015 bp, 9 predicted proteins | sample 1982461 | NCBI WGS metagenome assembly MTLE01 (sample SAMN05712605, study PRJNA340218) | biofilm metagenome | isolation source: sample SPL anode biofilm adapted to -200 mV | place: USA | collected 2012-02-03 | reverse complement strand
TTTCAATAATGGAACGGATAAGCCTCAACGAATAGTCGAGGCTCTAAACAGAACGATAACAACCCCCGTATGGGATAAAACAAGAACCGCTCGGACTTCTGCCGCTGGAGCAAAAACCTTTAAGCCCAAAAGAGATGTAAACGGTATTATCCAATGTAAAAACAATACTGATCAGGAAGCCTGTATTTTTGCCGATGGCGTGCGCAGCCTCAGACAACGCGAATACGACAATGCTGATTTATATACCGACAAAGAAGCTGAACTTCTTGAACAGAACCACAAGCAGAAAGAAGATTTCATTGCTTACTTTAAAAAAGTATCTACCGAGCGTCATGCACGAAGTTCCGAATCAATAAGGGTCAATTGGAACAGGGTTTACGAATTACTTAAAATATTCAACAACAACGAACCGTTACTATTCTCTCAGATTAATATCGGAAAAATTGATGAATTTCGTAGATATATTCTTTCTGCCCCTTGTGGAGGTAAGAAAAAGGGCACTATATCAAACAATACTGCAGCAACATATTTCAGCATATTTAAAGCCGGATTACACCAGGCGTTTGTTGATAGTTACTTTACTGTTGATATATCAGCCAAGGTTAAAGGAATAGCAGAACAAGAAACACGAAGGGAACACCTTACAAATGATGAATTAAATGTACTTTATGAAACTCCATGCGAACGCCCTATAATGAAAAAAGCAGCTCTTTTTTCTGCATTAACAGGATTTCGTCACAGCGATATTCAAAAACTCAAATGGGGAGAATTGCAGGTTATTAGAATTCCAAAAGCAACACAAACCAACCCCGACAATCCAAAGCAACCAAAAGCTGAAGAAGAAATTCAATATCGAATCAATTTCGCCCAAAAGAAAACAAAAGGTGTTGAATATATGCCAATTTCAGAACAAGCCTATCAACTTTGCGGAGAACCCGGCAAGCCGGAACAACTTGTCTTTGAAGATCTACCAGACCCTTCTTGGATTTCGGGACCTTTAAAGCGTTGGGTAAAATCCGCAGGAATTACCCGAAATATAACTTTCCATTGCTTCCGTCATACTTATGCAACCTTGCAATTATTAGGAGGTACAGATATTTATACAGTTTCCAAAATGCTTGGACATACTAATGTAAAAACAACGCAAATCTACGGTAAAGTTGTTGACGAGAAAAAACAAAAAGCGACCAATGCAATCAAACTCGATATAACCCTTGAATAATACTCATATGAAAACAATCGAATCTATTATATTAAATGACCTTCGCCCATGGCTTGATAAAAATAATCATACCGATGATTTTTATGTTCCGGCAATTAGAAACAATCCGTTGACCGAAGAAAAGTTTACTGCAAATTACATTCTCGATTTTCCCATTACGCCATTCTCCGACAAAATCAGATACTACCAAAGGCTGGTCTACAATGATATTATAGCATTCCTGAATCAATTAATTAATAGCGTGGCAAATGACAGTGAGAATATTATTTTGTTCAAACTGAAAACTACTAAAAGTAAAATTAGTTCTTTGCTTTACAGTACCAATGATTTGATTATTCGTAGAGGTTACGACTTGAATTTAATCGTCTCTAAATACACAGATTACATTACTGATCGCCAACATAAAGAATCTACATTTATTATCAATTATACGCTTTTCTCTTTGATAAGATGCTATTTAGAGGTTCAGAGCTACTTTTCGGAGTTTATCAATCCGGATGACAGAATGAATGTTGCTGATATATATAGCAGAATCTTAAACAAACCGGTACCCGAAAACACCTTTTTAAAGGAAGTTCAAACAATCAACATTCTACCTCAACAACAAAACACAGCTAAAGCAAAGGTTGATATTCTTTCATTCAGGTATAAGAAAATTCAGTCACAAAGCAGCAATATTACCGACCTGATGGATTCTCTTAAAAGAAACAACTTTATTGCACTGGAAACAAGTATTACCGATTTTAGGCATGTATTCTCAGGAGAGCAGGTTGCAAATCCGATTAAATGGACTGGAGGTAAAAGTACCTTGTCACATTTTATCAAGTTGCTTAACAATGAGCTAAAACTCATTACATATCCCGGAAATAGTTTATGGAAAATTGTTTGTTCATGCTTTGTCGATGACGACGGCAGCCAACTTGATGAAACAAATTTGAGAGATCAGAAAAAGCCCAAATTAAAACTCACTGAAATTGAAAAAGCGGCTAACCTCCTAAAATAGCACTCCGCACACCGTTCCCAAATAAAAATCAATAAGAAAATAGACAAAAGACTAACGATAAATCGTTGGTCTTTTTCTGTTTATTAGTGCCACTCCGCACTCCGCAGTTACTCCGTGCGGAGTTTATAACGCTGATTTACTGCATATAAAGCCAATAACTTTGCGTCAAGTCAATGCTCGAAGATGAGGCTCTCGGGTATTGATGGAGCCTCAAATTTTTACGCTAAAAAATTTGAAAAATGCAAGTAAATCATTTTCAAACAGAAATCTCTTTTAATGATATGCCGCAAGCATTGGCATATTTAATCGGCAAGGTTGAAAGATTAGAAAACCTGCTCAGTGCAACAAAGTCAGAATTACCCGAATCTGACAAGTGGTTTAATTTACAAGAGTTGTGCGGCTATTTACCTGATAAGCCAGCTCGACAAACTGTTTACGGTTGGATAGGTCAGAAACTAATTCCATACCACAAGAAAGGTAAAAAGCTCCAATTTCTCAAAAGTGAAATTGATGCTTGGTTGATTGGCGATAAACACAAGTCGGTAGCTGAATTACAGTCAGATGCAGCCGCTTTTGTGGCAAACAGGAAAGGAGGTTTGAAATGAACGATCCTAAAACCATTGGCGAAATCCTGACAGATTATTTTTTGAATAGCCAGGAATCCTTTGCAGTTGCTTTTCGCAATCATTTTTCTTCAAGCAACCAACAATTAAATCAGGAACCCATTTCCTGCCCTGTTTGTCCTGTAAATCCAAACAGTCCTTTAATTGACAGGTTGGAAGATTGGCTCGACAACCAAGATGTTATGCAAATTCTGCATATCAGTCCCCGCACATTGCAAACATTGCGCTCCAACGGCATACTGCCATTCTCTCGCATTGGCAATAAGCTCTACTATCGCCGTTCTGATATTTCTCGAATCCTCAATAACCATTACACAATGGTGAAAATCAAGTATTATGGAGGTAAGAAATAAAGAGGTGGTATTATCTAAAACTCATTATGGCATAGGAATATATGCACATATTCTGAGATTGTATTATCCAAATGAAACAGTCCTCTCCCTTTCGGGGAGGACTTGTTTACCTGCTAAGAATCCATTCAATGCCGATAAATCGACATTGAATATTTTCATTGTGAAGGAGAATGTTTTGGGTAATGCTTCTGATAAAGAGTTTGCACGGCATTCGGATAGCGAAAACGCTATTCCTGCCGGTGATGCGTTCGACTTTGCCGAACTGCATTATAAACAGTCTGGCGATGAACTATTGCAAACCCTGAATAAGGAAATGAACCTGCATATCGGAGAGAAATTTAATTTTTACAAAAGTAGAAATGGAAACATTCAAATAGCGGTTTCAGGTGCGCAAAAAGTCTCTGAAAGTCATAATCAGGATAATCACAATAATCCGATAAATCATAGCTCAGACATTGGAGTGAAGTGTTTTTCATTCTTCAAAGCCCCTGTTCGGAATACGATTCCTCACAAATCAGTTTCTTTGGTTCAGGTGTACAAATACATTATCGGAGATTATGCGAAAGAACGAACCAAGAAACTAAGGAATATCAAAGACCAAAAACAAGCAAGGCAGTTCAAAGCCTCAACATTTGACTACTGTACTTTTTCTGGAGCGTTTACAACCCGCAACGATAAAGCATTGATAAGTCATTCCGGCTTGCTGTGTGTTGATTTTGACCATTTGCAAAGCGTTGATCTGCTTCGCAACCAACTTTTGCAAGATGAATACTTTGAAACGCAATTGCTTTTCGTTAGCCCTTCCGGCGATGGATTGAAATGGATAATCTCCATAGACACCAACCAAGCAACGCACGGCAATTACTTTGCTGCCGTTGCTAACTACATTCTACGAACCTATGGTGTTGTCGTTGACAAATCAGGGCGGGATATATCCCGCGCCTGCTTTTTGCCACACGACCCACTGGCGTACATTAACCCACTTTATAAACTTTCAACTGAATCATTATGAGCAAGAAAATATTTAATCCAACCGATTGGCAACCCACAGTATCGAGTAGCCAAATTTCGCCCCAGATTCAAAGCCTCCCTATTGGGGAGGCTTCTGAGATTGAAACAATCACTCAGCGAGTTGAAGCTGCTTCTGTTGATATTACCCCAAATTATGCCGATTGGCGAGACCTTGGCTTTGCCCTCGCTGACGCAATGGGCGAAAGCGGACGGTCATACTATCACCGTTTAAGCCGCTTTTATCAAGGATATTCCCAAGCTGAAACCGACAAACAATATTCCGCTTGCCTTGCTTCGCACGGTCACGGAGTTACAATTAAAACACTTTACCACCTGACTAAGTCAGCTGGCATAAGCGTTTCCATTCCTCAACCTTCAAGAAGCCCTTCGGGAGAGGTTGGGGAGGTCACACCCCAGAAAGAAGAAATGGAGGATTTAGAGGATATGCAGGAAACAAACCTTCCTACATTTCCCGATGATATTTATACAGATCTTCCGGGCATTCTTCAAAAAGTCGTTGCAAAATCCAATTCGCCCGAAGATAGAGACCTTCTTTTACTTGGTTCGTTGGTGGTAATATCTGCATGTTTACCTAATATTTTCGGTATTTATGCAGAGAGGGAAGTTTATCCGAATTTATTTTTATTCGTTACGGCTCAGGCTTCCGCAGGTAAAGGTCGTTTAACGCTCTGTCGTAAATTGGTTGACCCTATACACAAGTCATTGCGGGAAATATCAAAACTCGAGTTTGAAGAATACCAAAGAAATCTTACCGAGTACACCGCAACTAAGAACAAAGCTGAAACGGAACGTCCAAAAGAACCACCCGTAAAAATGTTGGTTATACCGGCCAATAATAGTGCAACGGGGTTATTCCAAATTTTAAACGACAATAACGGCTCAGGACTAATGTTTGAAACCGAAGGTGACACCCTTGCACTTACATTCAAAAGCGAACACGGAAATTATTCCGATGGTTTCCGTAAATCGTTCCACCACGAAACAATTTCATACAACAGGCGTAAAGACCGGGAATTTGTCGAAATCCATAATCCCCGTTTATCTGCTCTCTTGTCCGGTACTCCAAAACAAGTTTCTGCACTTATACCGAGTGCAGAAAATGGCTTATTCAGCCGTTTTATTTTCTATTTTATGAATGTTCGCCCTGTGTGGAATGATGTTTTTGCCAATTCTTCAGACCAAACACTCGACAGTTATTTTAATCACCTTGGAATCCAATTCTTCGACCTCTACAAGCACTTAGAACACCAAGTCGAACCAATCCGTTTTTGTCTGACTTTAGGGCAACAACAGGCATTTAATGCCTATTTTGCCCAAACGCAAAACCAGTACCTTTGTTTGTATGGATCTGATTACCTCGCCACCGTTCGGCGGCTCGGTCTAATTACTTTCCGAATAGCCATGATACTCACGGCTCTTCGGATTATGGACGATGGCAACATACATTCACCGCTCGTTTGTAGGGATAACGATTTCAGTACAGCTTTGTCAATGGTCAAAATACTTGTTCAGCACGCTGCCCAGGTATTTCAACAACTGCCCTCCGAAGCGGTTACAACAGCCCCTAAAAATCAAAAGCAACAGTTTTTAGACGAACTCCCGAAGGAGTTCTGCCGGAAAGACTACTTGGCAGTTGCTCAAAAGTTAGGCATTCCCGATAAAACCGCCGAAAAACATATAAAACGCTTTGCAATCAATGGATTAATTAATCATTTCGCCCATGACAAGTACAAAAAACCTTGATAATGCCAATAAACAGACATGTTTACAGTTATTTTGTTTAATAATTCTATTCTCTGGTTGATTATATTTATTTATCTTTGTGTAACTCTCTGTTCATATTATGAATTCGCATTTCATGCAATATACAGTAATCTAAAATCTTGTATTCAGATGGAATAAAAACAAAGTCAATTTCTTTCGCAGCCACAACTTACTTTATGCCTATGGAATCTCTTTTCACCAACACATTAGCTTTCGAGTTCCCCAAAGAACCTAAAATTTTCTATTTCTCAAAAAAAGACAGAAAAGGTGTTTCACTTACCAAGTTGAGTCACCAGCTTTTTCCGTGTAACATTAAAGAGATATTCCCGGATATTTCAAATGCAGATACTATCTACACTCCGTTCGATAGAAAATTGGAGGGGTTTCAACCGTTATCAATTAATTTTAGCAAAGAAAATTTTGCCTTTGTCAAACGATTTTATAACAGAGAAATAAAGCACTATTTTACGGCTAAAAACATTCTGGTCGAACCTACATTTATCAAAGACAATCAAATTTGGCTTAGGGCAACAGATGCTACCACTAAAAAGATCAAAGATTGTGTCGTTTATGATCGGTTCACGATAAAAGTAAATTACAACCATTTTTTCAACACTCCCGAAATAGTTCTCTCCTATGACCGACAAGCGAAGGTGTACAAAAAATCGGTAGCGACATTTCTCTCAGAAGTTGACAATTCAAATGACAACCCATTTGAAGAAACATTATCTGCAAGCCTCAACCCTGCTGATTTACTGGTAAAAGTTATTTATGTTAGCCATTATGGTGATAACAATACCCACCAGAAAATGCAGGTAACTAAATTCAGTCGCTTGAAAGAATGGATGGAAAAAGGAGAGCAGGTAGATTACAACAGTGTTTACCCGATAATTAATAATCGTTTAGGGGCTTTTCTGGGGTATGATGCTGAAGAAGATGAAAACGAAAATCCGTACATTAAGAAGAACCGATATACAAAATACCTTTCTAAAATATTTGGCTTTAAAAACAAATACCTGTCAACGACTGAATTCAAAAAAATAATCCCCGTATCAGATACCTTTACACAGGTAACGCCGGGTACAACAAGTCCCGATAGTAAACAGCTTATTTTCGGTAAGAACAGAAGGGACATGATTCCTCAGCGAGGAGTGAATAACGGACCATTTAAGCAACCTCGCCATACCAACATACAAATGTTTTTCATTGTTCCCCGCGAGCACGTCACCAACACAAACGATTTGTCAACATATTTGCGCAAAGGGTATAAAGCATTTGGGGGTCTATTCAAATATACGGATGTCCCCGTCTCGTTAGCACCAAAAAATTTTAATCTTGCATTTGAAAACCTTGAGAATCCATTACCCGAGATTGAAAACAAACTCGATGATGTCGATTTCACAGGAGCAAAATACCTGGCCATTTACCTCACCCCCATTGGGAAAAACACAAAGGCAAAAGAACAGCGAAATATTTACTATAAGGTAAAGGAAGCATTACTTAAAAGAAATATATCCTCGCAGTGTATTGAAACAGACAAAATGCTAACCGTTCTGAAAACGGATGCAGAGAATGGCAAAGATGCTTTTGCATATACCTTGCAAAACATAGCCATTGCTATAAATGCCAAATTGGGAGGCACTCCCTGGCGTATCGCTGTTCCCGAATATCGTGAACTAATTATTGGTATAGGAGCTTTCAAACATACAGATACCAATGTACAATATATCGGTTCGGCATTTTCCTTCGACAATACTGGAGCATTTAACTCCTTCGAGTATTTCCACAAAGATGAATTAAAAGAATTGGTCGGCTCTATCGAATCAGCTATTATCGACTATCGAAATACGATTGCCAACCTTGAAAGACTCGTTATACACTATTACAAAGACATGCGCGAAGATGAGGTGGAAATCATTGAAGATATGCTCTACAATATAGGTGTAGATGTGCCTGTCTTTGTAGTCTCAATCAACAAAACAGAATCCGAAGACATAGTGGTTTTCGATGATAATTTTGCCGAGAAAATGCCATATAGCGGACGATACATAAACTTAGGCAATAACACCTATTTACTTTGCAATAATACCCGCTATTCCGACAATAACACCCGTAGCATTGAAGGTTATCCGTTTCCGGTCAAGTTGAAAATAAAATGTCATTCAGACAGTTCTTTACTAACTACGCCCACAATAAACGGGTTAATAGACCAGGTATATCAATTTAGCCGTATTTACTGGAAGTCCGTAAAACAACAGAATCTCCCTGTTACAATCAAATATCCCGAAATGGTTGCTCAAATTGCACCCCATTTCACAACTGGTTCAATTCCTTCAAATATTGGAAAAGATAACCTTTGGTTTCTGTAAAACTTATTGTTTTCTTCATAAGCGATAAAAAACGGTCTAATTCAGAATGTTATGAAAAGTAATGACAACAAATTGCTGAATAAAAATGTAAAACCAACAGCCATGCGTGAATTAGTTTTAAACGCATTGCTTGAACAGAACGTTGCTATCAGCTTATCTGATCTGGAGAAGAAATTTAATAGAGTAGACAAAGTTACTTTATATCGCACTCTCAAAACATTTGAGGAAAAGAAACTCATTCATAGTATTGATGATGGTACAGGGGCTGTTAAATATGCTCTGTGTAAAGAAACCTGCCAATGTCACCCGGAGGAATTACATGTACATTTTTATTGTCTAAAATGTCAACATACATTTTGTTTAACTGACATTCCTATTCCGTCTATTAATTTGCCAGTTAATTTTAGCATAGAAAATATAAATATGGTTGTAAAAGGCGTGTGCTCAAACTGCAAGAAATAACTTTGCAACTTGGTTGCATAAACTTTTATATTATCTTTGCGGTTGTTCTAACAGTTAGATTCTGATTTCTATGAACAGAATGGTGAAAAATAGTAAGTTTGTATTAGTATTGCTGGCTGGTCTGGTAATACTACTTCATGCTACCATCCCTCATCACCATCACCTCGATACTAGCTGCGACCATAATTCTACAAATTCCACCACTAATCAAAGCCGTGGGGAATCTTCCTCGGAAGCCGATAAGCATTGTCACGCTCTCAATACTATTGTTATACAGAAAGTCAACCCAATAACTTTTGATAACAATACTGCCTCTAATTCTCTTTTATTTTTTATTACGCTCAATGAGGTAGTAAAATGCCACAACAAAGTTTTATTAACTTTCCACACAATTAAAGATGTTGTTGTATTAAAACAGTATCTTTCATCCGAACCATCCTTTAGAGGCCCTCCTGCCTTAGCTTAATTTCTTCTTACTTAGTATTTTTATTTCTCTGACAGAAATGTCAGATTACTGTTCACGTTTAAAATTTAACTCAAATGAGTAAAAGAAAACTGACAAAGAAGGAATTGCTGGAAAAGAAGGTTATTGAAGATAGAAAATTTAATCGAACGTTACTAATCAGCTTTGGCTCATTTTTCATTTTAGCAATTTTTTTCAATATATTCATCGTTTTTAGATATGATACAAAATTTGTCTACCGTAAATATGCATTGTATGGCAAGGAAGTTCCCACGGAACTTGTTTGTATGAATGGTGACAAACTACTTAATCATAAAAGTTTAAAACTTAGTTATAAAGGAAAAGACTATTTCTTCTGTAACCGTGACTGCTATGAACATCTTGTTAATCACTATAAGGAAGATGCATTTATCCCCGATCCTTTTTCCGGTGATACTATTTGCAAAGCTAATGCTTTGTTGGGTTTAAAAAATAAGGGCGAACCTGAGATTGTTTATTTCCAAAACCGAAAAACATTTAATCAGTATTATAAATCAAAAAATAAATAACCTGTGAAGAAAAATAAAATCCGGCTAAAACAAGTAATAAAATGGTTTTTCATTACTATTGCCTGTTTGATTATCATAATAGGAATCATTGGCAGGGTTCATCATGTCTTCACAGTACATTTAAAATAAATAAATAGATAAATTATGATAGAACGTATCATTCATTTTTCAATAAA
>MTLE01007288.1_pt1 | contig 10020 bp, 10 predicted proteins | sample 1982461 | NCBI WGS metagenome assembly MTLE01 (sample SAMN05712605, study PRJNA340218) | biofilm metagenome | isolation source: sample SPL anode biofilm adapted to -200 mV | place: USA | collected 2012-02-03 | reverse complement strand
TACTCGATGATTATTATCTTTTTTACGTAGTTGATGATGAAAAGAATAATATCTCTCACAAGGAAGAAAGTTTTGTATGAGTTTTATATTTAAAATAATTGATAGTTTGCTTAATGTAAATCTTGTTCAAAGTTTAATTGATCTTTTTAATAATGTTCCTTCTGATTCTTCTCAGGGTAAGTCTCGGGAACTTAAAAGCGGAGCGCCTTTTATTAGTGATTTTTCATCTTTTTTGCGGGTGGCAATCGGGAATTATCCTGTGAAGCCCAGAGAAAAAAATGTCATGCAGTGGCATATTTCAAAAAAAATTATAATAAACCGTCTTGATATTTCGATAGATTATATAAGAGTTGAACCGGAAAACAAAAAAAAGAGCTCTGCGGAGGCTGTTGATTTTTATTTACAATTTTCCTCTCATGGGAAAAAATATTTTGTGATACATCCGGCAGAACATATTTCCCTGCTTGACATGAACGAGATCTATAATGGCGTGAGAGAATTCCAGGTAGCTTTTACTGAAAAAGATATCGGAACACCGCTACCAGGGAAAAAGTATGGCTGGTGTATTTCTCTTTGCGGTCTACTGGATGGAAAAAACGTTTTTCGTGAGTTTTTTGAATTTGAGATGGCGGAATGAGTTTTGTGATTTGGAGCAATTTTAATGCGGAAAAATAAGGTGGACAAAGCTATGCCTGATAGACAGTATAAAAATATGGCTTCTATTAAGCTTCCCGCTATACTTATTATTTCTGCAATCGTTATATCGGTTTTTTATATGATGGATTTATTGATTTACTCTAAAGCGGAAATCAACGTTGAAAAAATTAAAAATGATCTTTCCAAAGCGGGTTTTGTTGTTGATTTAGAAGATATGGTTTTGTCGGAAAACGTAGAGCCTCTTTGTGAAAAAAACGGAAGAAATTACTTTGATTCTGCTTGTTTTCTTATAAATTACGGTGGTAGCAATATTGTTGAACCTCTCAGCTTTGATAATTTTGAGGGTTATGAAACCCGTTTTGATCTTAATTCTATAAATTTTAAAAATCGATCTGCTACAGAGTATATCCTGAAAATGGAGCATATACTCCGTCTTGTCGAAGAAGGTAATTCGAAGGATTGTTTTGTCTCGGAAAATTTATACCAGCCCGTTAATTGTGAAAAAGTATTAAAAATACAGCAACTTTTTTTTGTTAAGGCGCTTTGTTATATAAATAGCAATGATTTCCCAAATGCTGAAAAAACTATAATTGAGAGTATCCGTTTTGCTCTCAATTTATGTCGCAATGACTTTCTAAGCTCAAGGGTGACTACTTCAGAACGGAAACTTGTAAATAATGCTCTTCTTTATCCTTGTAAGCTTATAAATATTTTTTTACAAAAAAAAGGCGTAATTTCACCGGAATTACAGGATGAGTGTTTGGCTGTCTGCCGATTTGACAGCCGAGAGAATTTAATGCGAAGCTGTGAGATGAATCTGGCTTTTTCATTTTTACTGCTTGAACTTGAAAAACAGAAAGATCAAAAAATATTAATAAACAATGGCTATTATTTTCAAATAAACGACAGATCAAGTTATGGAACGGTAAAAGATTCAAGTTATGCTGAATTTTTTAAAAATGCCAAAGAAAACTCCTTGATAGAGCGGTCTGATATTTATGACATGATAAAAAGTAATTCCTCTGCTCTTTATAATACAGCTCTTTTTAATGAAAGAGCTGCCAGGGAAGAATCGTTTGTTATTAACTCTTTTTATAAAAAGTTTTTGGAAGAGGATGAATAGACGAAGTATTTTATCTGAGGATCCGTTGATTTTTATAATATTTTAGGAGGTGGCGATGGATTTTTTTGATATAGTTGAGGGTTTGTTTGAGCTTGGTAAGGCAGTGGGGAATGCATCAAAAAGTGTCTCAGGTGGAGTTTCGGGACACAGACCAGGGTACGGTTCACGCGGCGGATCTTCTTCATATACACAAACGGACTATGGGCGTGATAATTCTTATGATATGACCTCAAACCCATATTCTGCCAGCCAGCCTATTCCAACAGAAGCTGCTTCGCCTGCCAGCCGGGAGCTTAAATGTGCATCGACCAAAAAGGTGGGTTTATTGGATAAACCTTATCCGAGAATAGCAATCAGTCCGGCTTTTGTAAAATTTGATGCTCCAACACTTTTTCAATGGAAGATTTCAAATAAATATAAAATTGACAGATTGAATATTTCGGTGGATTATATAAGAGTGACCGATCCTGCTGTGGATGGTTTTGTAGGGGATTTTTTGGTGCGGCATGATTATGACGGCAAGCATTATTCCGTTTTAAATCCGATAGCAACTTTCAATATAACGCTTCCTTCCGAAGTGTATTCGGGCAGCAGAGACTTTACTGTTCCATATAATAGTCACATGCATGATAATAACACCCGCGGACGCTTTTCTTGGTATATTTCGATTTGCGGACAGCGCGAAGGGCGTATTTCTTTTCGCCATTTTTATGATTTTAGAGTAATGGTTTAGAGAATCATTTGTTGAGTTTGGTATTATTTAAAAATCTTAAACAGACAGAGAGAATCTTCATTTAAAAAAATTGCAAGATTTAAGATTTTTGTAAGGAATATTATAAACAGTTAGAATTATTTCAAAAAGATTGTATGGAATATAAATTTTAAATTTCGATATGGAGACAATAGCAATGTCTGATAATTTGCCCGGAACTATTATAAATAAAGAAAAAAGAGCTTCTCAGCTTCGCGATCAAAATTTTCTTGAAAGTATTTTTTCCATAACGAGTGGATTGACGCTGTCGCAGGTTATGGATATAACAGGAATTGATTCTCCGGCAATACATAATTGGATCCGCCGCGGTTGGGTCCCGCATCCTATTAATAAACGTTATACGGAGAATCATCTTTCGCGAATACTTATAATTAATCTTCTCCGCAATATACTGCCTTTGGAAAAAATTTCGTTTATTGTTCACTATATTAATGGAGACACTGATGATCTCTGTGATGATATCATAGAAGAGGCTACTCTGTATGCATATATATGTAAAATGGATAGTGCATGTGAACAAATTGATATATCAGATGAAAAAGCGGTGACAGATCTTCTCAATGCCACCCTTGCGGATTATTGTGAAAAATATGAGGGGTGCCGCCTGAAACTTTTCAAATCACTTAAAATAGTTTTATTTGCATCTCATGCTTCGCGAATTAAAAATAAAGCCCTTGATATGATTGAAGAGATCATGCAACAAGAAGGGGATCCTACGGTTGTTAATTGATTTTTAGGACGGTGGCGCCACTTTGATTACATTTCTTTATTTGTCGTTAAAGAAAAAAAAGAAATAGAGAGCTCCCAGCTTTTTTCTGCTTATGCCGTTGCTACCACCTATTCTGCTCCCTGATGAGTCTCTGACTGTTCCGTTTTTTTCAATTTCGCCTATCTTTTTGCCTGATGAGTCTCTGACTGTTCCGTTTTTTTCAATTTCACCTATTCTGCTCCCGGATGAGTTTCTGACTGTTCCGTTGTTTTCGATTTCGCCTATTCTGCTCCCGGATGAATTTCTGACTATTCCGTTGTTTTCAATTTCGCCTATCTTTTTACCTGATGAGTCTCTGACTGTTCCATTGTTTTCAATTTCGCCTATTCTGCTCCCTGTTTTAGATGAAAGAGTTTGAGCGGACGAAATATCAAATAAAGAGAAAATAAGAAGTGATGTTAATAAGAAAATGAAAAAATTTTTTGGCATATTTCTTTGGCTCCTTTAATGGATTATAGTTTAAAATAAATCGATAATAATTTTTGATCAAGTCTTATAATGAAAGATTTTTATTTATAGTGACTTAAATAAAGACAATTTACTCATACTTTTTGCGAGCTGATACTCTGTTCCTAACTGTTTATAATTTTATAGATTTCTCTTATTTCCCTTTAAGAATAATTGGGGTATGTGTGAAATCAACAACATAATTTGAGTAATAGGATGGTTCCTGGATTATACCCTGATCATTCATTAAGCGTTGTGTCCATTTTTGTGAAAAGTCAAAGGCATCTTTAAGCTTGATGGAACCATCTATACTTACATTATGGTTCCCGAGAGTATCCCCGGAGTTCCCTATCGCATAAAGCAGAAACATTGTGAAGAATCCGTTCTGATGATAATGCTCATAAAGATCAAACCCATTATCGGAAAAGAATTTGCCACTGGGATAACCTTCATTTGAATCCTGAACTTTATTCTCAGCTGTAGCTGTAAGAATGGTGATATTTTTAACTCCTTTAAGCTGCGCAATAGCCAGGCCGCTGTCACAGCAGTCAAAAATAATTATTTTTTTTGTGTATTCTTTAAAATGTTTTATTAAATGCTCGGCAAGAACTGAAGCAGGGAGTATTTCTCCTCCCGGTTTAATGGCTCCGCCTGATCCATGTCCTGAATAATAAAACAAAAAGATATCATTTTCAGTGGCTTTACTGCCGTAATCGGCAATAGACGCGAGAACTTTTTCCTTTGTTACTACGTCGGAAGTTAAAATTCTCCTTCGCTGTGAATTAAGCCACACTGAATTGATCAAAGTAGGGCTAAGAGAGTCGTGCAGCTCCTGTGAGTCTGTATCGCAGGCTGCCAGGGGAGGACTCGTAGAGCCTACAATTAAGGAATATCTCACTTCAGGAGAAGGGTCCGTTATATCCGTGTATTCAGAAGGAGGGTTTGTCGGCGTTACGGTCGGCGTAACGGTTGGAGTAACGGTTGGAGTAACGGTTGGAGTAACGGTCGGCGTAAAAGTTGGAGTAACTGTTGGAGTTACTGTCGGTGTAAAAGTCGCAGTAACTGTCGGGGTTACTGTCGGAAAAGTTGTAGGCAGTGCTTGAGTATAACCCCCACCGCCGCCTGAAGCGCTTCCGCCGCCTCCACATCCATAAAACAGTATGCAGGCTATAAGAGTGATAAAAATGGCGATTTTTGATCTATGCATAACTCCCTCCGCCTTTTTAAAATTTTTTCCGGTGCTCCCTATATAATATAACACGTATTAAATTTTTGTGGAAGGTTAATCTTTGATTTGAGGAAAATATCATAATGGTATTTTTATACTGGACACAGTATTGTTGATTAAAGTGTCATTTGTCTGATCCTTGAGATAGGAACCGGCACTTTTCACTCGATGTTTGAGGACATGGACACTCATATACTTCACATCTTCAGGAATTACATAATCTCTGCCGTTAATTGCTGCATAAGCTTGTGAGGCTTTGTAAAGAGCGATGGAACCGCGCGGACTTGCTCCGATCAAAAAGACAGGATCTTCCCTTGTTGCCTGAACAATATTGACAATGTAATCTCTTATCGAATCTTCCACTTTAATTTGTTTAATCTGCTGCTGTATCTCGCGAAGTTTTTCTAGTGAAGAAACGGACTGCAGATTTTCCACTGCAACAAAAGCATTGCTCCTTTGCAGCATATCCGCTTCAGATTCAAAATCAGGGTAACCGATATGGCACTTTAGAAAAAACCTGTCAAGCTGAGCCTCAGGGAGAAGAAAAGTTCCGTCATATTCAATTGGGTTTTGGGTTGCTAGAATCATAAACGGCCTTGGCAGGGAAATTGTTGTTCCGTCTGTGCTCACCTGGTATTCTTCCATGCATTCCAAAAGAGCTGATTGTGTTTTAGGGTTTGCCCTGTTGATTTCATCGACCAAAATTATGTTGTTGCTTATAGGACCCGGCCTGAAGGTGAAATCTCCGGTTTTGGGATTATAAATATTTGTGCCGAGAATGTCTGTGGGCAATAAATCGGGAGTGCATTGGATCCTGCTGTAGGAAGAATTAAACGATTTTGCAAACGATTTGGCAAGAGCGGTTTTGCCGACTCCAGGCACATCTTCAATAAGAACATGTCCTTCGGAAAAAAGAGCGCAAAGTATAAGTTTTATCGTTTCTTTTTTTCCTATAATAATTTTTTCGACATTTTCTATAATTTTATCGGCAGTAGTTTTTATTGCCGTTTCTTTTACTATTGTTTCCATGTGCTTCTCCTTAGAGTTGTTTAAATTGACCGGCTAAGATTTTTGTTTGTTTTTCTGTCGCCGAAAGAATTTTTTCAAAATTATCAATACTATCTTTTTTCGGTATATCGCCATACCTAAGATTGTAATATGAAGTTATAAATTCGGTTAATTTTTCTTTGAAATTATCATCAAGCTCGCATCTGTTTATAAACTCAAGATAGGTTTCGCTTTCGTTACGCTTACCACAAGTTCTTTCAAGGGAACTGAAATATTTTTTTGTTTGGAGAATGATTTTCTGGCGGGAGGGATCCATGAGACGTAGATTTTTCTGAAAGTTACTTTTGTAAAAAAGATTATGCAAAAATCTCATTATAAACTGCAGTAAATTGTAGAAAAAATCTTTGTTGTTTCTGATATAGCGATAGAGGAAGAAGAGTAAAATAACTGCGATTAAAAATACTGCTGCAATTCTTCCCCCGTTTCGGGCAATTTTATCAATTATTATGTCTGCTCCCATTACAAAATCAATCACCATTTTGCTAAGTTTGGCATAATCAATAGATTTAGTGTTTTTAAGCAAAGGAGGTGTGGAATCATAACCGGGAGTCGGATCAAACAATACCCATCCCCGATCTTTTGTGTAGACCTCAACCCACGCATGGGCGTCAGATTCACGAATTTCATAATAACCGCTGAATCTGCTGTATGAGGATGGAACAAATCCTGTGACAAGCCGGCAGGGTATATCGTTTATCCGGCACACTACCGCCATGGCAGTGGCGAAATGTTCACAAAAGCCTTCTTTTGTTTCAAAAAGAAAATAATCTGTGGTTTCAGATTCATCCGGAAATTTTCTGACTTCCAGGTTGTATTTGCAACCCTCCTTTATGGCCTCAGAGATAAGAAAAGATGTTTGATACACCGATCTCTGTTCTTTTGACAAGGTATTTTCGGAAAACTTAAGTGCATACTCTTTTACTCTTGGTGATATTTCCGGCAATTGAAGATATTTTATTCGGTCCTGTTCCGTAAGAGGCTGGTTCACTCTGTTATCTTCAATAACGCTTATGCAGCTGTAGATCATACCTTTTTCAAGAAAATACGGAGAAATGAGGGTTTTGTTGGAGTCCACATAAATTTGATTGCCGGGAAAATATATTTCCGATACATCCAGAGCACCAAAAATTATGTTGGACATATCTTTTTCAATATTAAAGACCTGCATCGCTTTTTTATCTGTCGTATTGTTATGAAAGAAGATTATTTTACCGTCCGGGGGAGCATATTCCTTGGGTTCTTCCTGCGGAGCGATCCATTGTTTGCCGTCATATGTGGTGAAAGTTGCTCCTTTGTAGTATAGCTGTGAAGGAGATTTAACCCTCATAACAACTTCGTTTGAGAGTTTTCCCCTCCAGTTCAGATCCATTACTTTTGAAAATCCGAAATAGTCGTCATTATTCCGGGTTTTTATGTCCTTAAAGTTTGAGGATCTGGCTTTTTTAGCAAATTCTTCCTGTATGCTTGCGGGCATTTTTTTCAGAATACTGAGCATATTAAGATCGCTTAGAGAAAACATATTTATGTTAGCATTGTTAAATTTCGGCAGCCCGGCAAAAACAGCTATAGACGCAAGGAGGGTTATTGCAGCCAAAGCGGATGAGACACCTATGATACCAATTAAGGAAGGAACTTGCTGCTTTTCGGTCGCAAGCAGCTTGGTTTGAATGAATGAAGAATAATAAAGAGAGCATAATACGGGAATAAGATAAATTAGAAGGTATATGCCGTATGTCTCCGTTGTTGTGAAAAAAGCCCCGGTACAGATCAATACGAATGAAACCAGTATGGAGTAATCAAGGTCGCGTTTGGTAGGTAGATCAAAACTATGGATAAGCTGGAGCCATAGCATAAAAATACTGACTGCTCCTAAAGGTCCGTAAGCATCAATCAGGAAGTTCTCTAAAAATTTGAGCAAGTTGACAATCATTACTGCAGCAAGTACTACTTTAAGAGCACTTATATACCATTTTCCGCCTTTGCGCGTAAAATAGCTTATTACATAAGCGCAGCAAAATGTAATCATAAACATCGGAATCAGCTGCTGCCGTTCCGTAAACCATAGAACAGGAATGGCTGAAAGCAGGACACAAATAAGGACGAGTATCCTGAATAAAATGGAGTCTACCGGTTGAGAAAGCTGTTTGCGGTTCCATGAAAATTCGTTCATATTTTTATGATGTTTTGGGAGAAAATACCGCTCCCAAATCATCTCCTTTTCTAACAAGGTATACCCTCAGTGATGAGTTTATGAGTTCATTAGTTCGTGCAATATATTCCTGTTTGTCTTTTTTTCTTTTGAACTTTCCGAATCCTGAGGCATCTATAAAAATAATAATAAGCTCAGGGTTCTCTCTTGTTAACCCGGATAATGCATTATAAGTGAAAGGATCCGCTGTAAAAAGAACTTTGAGTTGGGATTTTATCTCCCCGAAATCATAATTGTCTCCGGGGGGAGTATTGGCGCAAGTTTTTTCGGCAAGTTTCTGGAGATAAGTCCTATAATTATAGTTTTTGATAACAGCATTTCCATCGGGAAGTTTTTCGATAATTTCTATTTTCATAGTGTTTTTAGATGCATAGTTACCAAGACCTGCAGCGAGACTCAGCATATATTCGAACGGATTTTCATCCTCGGTTCCTATCGTGCCGTATATGCTTTCATCAATATAAACTACGAAGCCAGAATTAGATTTGGATTCGAATAGTTTGACCATAAGTTTACCTGTTGTAGCTGTTTTTTTCCAGTCGACAAGTCTCATGCCGTCCGCCGCAACATGTTCGCGCAGACCGCAGAAATCGCTGTTTTGCCTAAAGCGATTATCTTTTACAAGGCCTGTATCTGTATTTCTTTCAGAATTGTAAAAGCATGGAACTGTTTTTATATATGGCACAAGCGGAAGGACTGTGATTTCCGAATCTTTTTTTATTTTTTTTGCACTGAAAAAAAGTCCAAAAGGAAAATATGACTGCAGCTGCAGTTCTTCAACTTTAAATACACCTCTTTTTTGCATTGTAAAGCTATATGGAATATTAATAGAAGAATTTCCTTTTATAAAGGGAATGAAAGGCCCCCCTGGGAGCTTGTTTTTGGTGTATTTGCCAATAGCATCTCTGATAAGAACAAGAAAAGACGGAATTGGAGAGGTATTTGTGATTTCTGCGTTTACGGTTATTGTATCTCCTTTACTGCAGGTCTGCCTAAAATGACGTTTTATTTTTAGAAAAGAAATGTTAGTTTTGGAAACAATAAATGAAACTACAAGGAAGCCGATAATAAATGCGGAAATAAAAGCAAACCAGCCTATGTTGTTATTGGCTGAGGTTATATAAAGAAATATGGCAAAAAACAAGAGAAATGCCGAAAGGATGCGGCGGGAGATAAATAGCTCCACTCTTGAGAAAAATCTCCTTTTGCTTTTTATAAGTCTTTTATGAGCTGTAAAAGGTCTTTTAGTGAATATATCATATTTATTATTTTTTGTGAAGTAAAATTAATAATTAATTTGGAGTAAACTCGTGAAAGATATACAGAATCTCTATGATTCGCGAAACATTGTAATTCAGAAGGCGGGCGTTAAAAATGTAAGGCTTCCTTTTATGATACTTGAAAAGAATGGCGGATATCAGCAGGTTTGCGCTGATATATCCTTGTCCGCTGACTTGGCTGCAAATATAAAAGGCACTCATATGAGCCGATTTATTCAGTTGCTTAATAAATGGTCTTGCCGACAAATGTCCGGAAGTGCTATAAAAGAGATTCTTTCTGAAACAAGGGAAGAACTGGACGCAAAGCGGGCTGACCTCTCCATGTACTTTTCTTATTTTATTAAAAAAATTGCTCCGGTCAGCGGTTTTGAAGGTTTTATAGATTTTAAATGTGGATTTAAGGGAATATATGAGGATGCATTTAAGTTTTTTCTCTCATCGGAAATCCCTTTGGCAACAGTTTGTAT
>MTLE01004299.1_pt1 | contig 10024 bp, 11 predicted proteins | sample 1982461 | NCBI WGS metagenome assembly MTLE01 (sample SAMN05712605, study PRJNA340218) | biofilm metagenome | isolation source: sample SPL anode biofilm adapted to -200 mV | place: USA | collected 2012-02-03 | reverse complement strand
CCCAAGGCGATTGTGAATCTCTGGGATTTAGATTCTTTTTATTGAATATTAGAGGAAGCGGCAGAATATTATCATTTTTCTTAAGAAGCTTTGCGAGTGATTCAAGATTTATCCATATGCTATTTGTATTAAAATAAGAATGTTTGCTGATATCCTGAAAGAAATCTCTATCTTCTTCGGGACATTGAGCTAGTTCCCTGAGGATAAGCCGCTCTCCCTTTAAAGCAAGATGACCTCCCTTTTTATCTTCCTGCTCTCTTTTGCAAACTTCCATCAAAAAATCTATTTCGTTATTTTCCATATAATTGGCAATGGCCGGTTCCATTACGGCACCTAAATTGTCGGAATTGGATATAAACGCATATTTAACACCTTCTTCAGAAAGTTCCCTTAAAAGGCCGTTGCTATGAAGCACTGAATAAATATCTCCATGACCTGGCGGTGCCCATTCCAAATCTTTGTCTTGCGGATACTCAGCTGTTGAAAGAGTGTCTGCAAGAACTTTAGGAACTTTATTTTGTATGAATTGGCGTATGTTTTTTGGGGCATTGATCTGGTCAAGCATTTTGACGGAATCTCTGAATGTAGCAAAGCTTTCCATGAGCATTAGCTTTTGGCCCGCTTTTTCAGCTTGTTTTATGATTATTTCAAGAAAGGTTTGTCCTTTTTTAGCCTCTATCAGCGATTTGGCTTTCTCCATTCCCATTGTAGTTCCCAGTCCGCCGTTGAGTTTAATGATCACTGTTTTGGGAATTTTAATCACTGAATGTCTGTTTTGAGGAAGATAATCCAGCTCCGGGAGAGAGTTGACTGGAGATATATCTTTTTCGTATATAAGAGTGTCTTCGCCTTCGATTAGTCTGTGATAGTAAACTCTAAAGGTGTCTATAGCGGTTTTTGAGAGTTTTTCTCTTTCCATTTTTTGTTCAAAAGGTCTGAAGCGTTTTAGCATGATTGTCCTGCTTTGTATGAAATATACTCACAATTTTCTTTTTGGGGAACTCCTTCTTTATCTGGTTTGAAAATCCTTTTGTTTGATAGATCTATATGAAGAATATCATTCTAAAGGTTTTTGAGGAAAGACGTAGAACATAAAGACTTTAAAAACTTAAAGAAAAGGGCAGGTGATTAGAGGCCATGGAGCAATCGACTCTGATGCTTATGATAGCGGTGGTATTTCCGGTTATTTCAGCCATATTGGCAGCTATTATAAATAATTTTGCGGCAAGAAAATTTATAATGATACTTACAGCGGTAATTATGTCCGTAAATGCAGCTATGCTCTTCACTGTAGGAGATTTCAGCTTTACTCCCGCGAATGATTTTATCCATAATCTGATAATATTTCTTGATTTTCTGATTCTTATTTATATTTTGTATGCCGGTATAGCGAGAAAAAATATTCTGGTAATTGTTTTTGGACTTTTGCAGATAATTCCGCTCGGCGGGTTTGAGCTATTCCGTCATGCGGAATTTTATGTTACTCCCACTTTTCATATTGATTCGTTCGCAAAAATAGTAATTGCTATAATATCGGTTATAGGTTCCATAATATGCGTATACGGCGTTCAATATATAAAAGATTATGAGGTCCATCATCCGCAGCCAAAGTCCCGGATCGGAAGATTTCTTTTCTGGTGTGTGCTTTTTCTTGGCGCAATGAACGGTCTTGTAGCTTCAAACAATTTGTATTACATTTATTTTTTCTGGGAAGTAACGACTCTCTGTTCATATCTGCTCATCGGGCATGACCTTACCAAAGAGGCTCTTGATAATGCAGCTCGCGCTTTGTGGATAAACTCACTTGGAGGCACAGCTTTCTGTTTCGCGATTCTTTATCTCTATACTTATGTGGGCGGGCATGAAGCTCTTTCTCTCCAGCACCTTATAAAGGGTGGCGGAGCCTCCTCTGTAACTGCCCTGTTGCCTGCCTGCCTTCTTGTTTTTGCAGGCTTTACAAAATCGGCGCAGTTTCCTTTTCAAAGCTGGCTTCTTGGGGCGATGGTCGCACCGACTCCTGTTTCGGCCCTGCTTCATTCAAGCACAATGGTTAAGGCGGGCGTTTATCTTGTATTGAGAATGATGCCTATTTTTGCCTTGGAGCAAATGGGTAAAACAGGAATTTTTCTTGGATATTCTGTTGCTATTGTCGGTGCAGTGACTTTTCTCGCAGGCTCTCTTCTTGCTATAAGTCAGACTACAGGTAAAAAAGTTCTTGCCTATTCAACCATAGCCAACCTGGGACTCATTATAGCGTGTGCGGGTCTTAATACACCTATATCGCTTACGGCGGCAGTCACGCTTATTATTTTCCATGCGGTATCTAAGGCTCTTCTTTTCCTTTGTGCCGGAACGGTGGAACATATTGTATGGAGCCGTGAGATCGACGATATGCAGGGACTTGTTCAGAAAGCACCCGTCACAACTTTTATAATGGGATTTGCCATTCTTACAATGTTTCTCCCGCCATTCGGAATGCTTTTCTCAAAATGGCTGGCAGTAGAGGCTGCCTCTGCTCTTTTCCTTGTAGATATGGGAAACAAGGCTCTTATGTGGGGGGTAAATTCCCTTCTGGTAATGATTATTTTAATGTTTGCATTCGCTAGTGCTGCAACTATTGTTTTCTGGAGTCAATGGCTCGGGGCTATAATTCAAAGCAAGCCACATGTCTCTCATCAAAAAGAAAAATTCAATCCGGGTTATGATGTTCCCCAGTGGATTTTACTTGGAATGGTGGTTCTTTTGGGACTTCTTATTGGTCTGTATAACCCTGTTATAATGAAAGCCGTGAGCAATGTGATTACGGCCGGAACTCCGCTTGCCCTTATGCATATGGATATTATGAAAATAGCGGTAGGCTCGGGTTTGACCGGAAATGTAGGTTTTCAGGGGATCTATCCTGTAATGACTCTCTTTTTGCTTCTTATAGGCGTAGCAGTTCCGTGGTTTGCTAAAAAAGTTACGTCAAAAGAGATCTCTCCTCCTTATTTGTGCGGAGATCAGGTTATGGCTGAAGGTGCTTCCTGTGATGCTTACATGACAGCTAAAGATAAACCAGAGCCGCTTCGCCTTTCGAGCTATTATTTTAAAAAGTACTTTGGTGAAACTTTTCTAAATCCTATATTTAATTCTGCCGCAATGATGGCTGTTATATTTATGTTCGGCATTGTTCTGGGGGTGACCTTAAAATGATTTTTAATGTTTATGGAAATGAACCTACAGTAATGAATTTTGCAGCAGATGTAGCTATTCTTATTTTTATAGTTATGGGGACGCCTGTAGTGGGAGGATTGCTTTCAGGCATTGACCGTATTTTTACCGCCAGGCTTCAAGGTCGCCAGGGTCCGCCCTTGCTGCAGCCATTTTATGATTTGTTTAAACTTCTTGGGAAAGATTCAAAACTGGGAAGCAGAATGCAGATAGTGTGGATGGGGGCATATCTTTTTCTTACAGTGTTTGCGCTAGCTTTTCTTTTCATGGGTCAGGATTTGCTTTTGATTGTTTTTCTGATGGGTTTTGCGGGAGTAGCTCTTGTAATGGCTGCTTTCAGTATAAAATCTCCTTACAGTCATATTGGTGCCAATCGTGAATTGATGCAGATTCTTGCCTATGAACCGGTGCTTCTTTTATTGGCTGTCGGTGTATATTTGAATAATGGAAGCTTTATGGTCTCCGAAGTAGTAAACAAACAGCCACTTATGATAACAATGTGGCCTATTTTTCTGGCTTTTGTAATCATTTTGACAATTAAGCTTCGTAAATCTCCTTTTGATCTCAGTACTTCGCATCACGCCCATCAGGAGATTGTGAAGGGTGTAACCACTGAATTTTCAGGGGAATATTATGCACTTTTTCTTTTGGCCGAATGGTATGAAGCGGTGCTCCTTCTTTCTCTTGCCGCAATGTTTTGGGCGATTCCTTTGTGGATCGGGATATTGATTGCAATTGTAATTTTTCTATTGGAAATTGTCATAGATAATATAGCCGCACGTATGACAACTGGATGGATGATTAAATACGCATGGATTGTAACTCTTTTCCTGTGTTTTACCAATATAATTTATCTGTTTGTTAAGAAAGGTGGTTTTTAATGGGTATAATAGAGAAATCCAGATTAAAATCCCCGTGGATTCTGCATTTTGACAACAGTTCTTGTAACGGCTGTGATATTGAAGTTCTTGCAAGCCTTACTCCTGTTTATGATATAGAGCGTTTTGGCGCTGTTAATATGGGCAATCCTAAGCATGCGGATGTTCTGCTTATTACAGGTCCTGTCAATAAAAAAACAGCACGTGTTTTAAAGAATCTGTATGAACAGATCCCAGATCCTAAAGTTGTTGTTGCTATAGGAACCTGTGCTCTTTCCGGCGGTGTTTTTCACAATTGTTATAATACTTGCGGAGGAGTGGATACGGTGATACCTGTTGATGTCTATGTGCAAGGATGTGCCGTAAGACCAGAGGCTATTATTGACGGGGTTGTAATGGCTCTTGAGAAACTTGCTAAAATGCAGGAGGCTGCTAATGTTAAAAAATCTTAATATAATTGAAAAAGATTCTCTTCTTGATGAAGTGGAAAAGATGAGAGAATCTGGAGCGCGCCTTATAGTTATGACCTGCGTTGATTTGGGTAATCAATTTGAAATTTCCTATTATTTTTCCATGCTTCCTTCAGTTGAAGCTAAAATACTCAGACTGACTATCAATGAAGAGGAAGAGCTTCCCAGTATAACGGGAATTTATCTTTGTGCGCTTTTAAATGAAAATGAATTTCAGGAGTTTTATGGATTGAAAATCAAAGGGCTTGCCGTTGATTATGAAGGGAATCTTTTCCTTGCCAAAGACAGCCCTACTACTCCGATGAGAAAACCTAAAAAGGAGGTGGAATCCGTATGATGAATATGTGCGAACAGCCTCAGTCAACAATTCCTTTTGGACCTCAGCATCCTGTTCTTCCTGAACCGATACAGCTTCAGCTTACTTATGAAGATGAGAAAGTGGTAAAAGTTGTTCCGGCTTTTGGTTACGGGCACAGAGGGATTGAAAAGGGCTGTGAACTTACCGATTTTAATAAAAGCCTTTATTTGTGCGAGAAGATATGCGGTTTTTGCAGTCTTATTCATGGAGTTACTTACTGCAAAGCTGTTGAAGGTGTATGGGAAATGACCATACCTGACAGAGCTGAGTATTTGCGTTCTTTTTGGATGGAAATGACAAGGGTTCATAGCCACCTTTTATGGATAGGTCTTTTTGCCGAGTCTTTCGGCTTTGAAAGTCTTTTTATGCAATATGCCCGAATCCGTGAAGCGATAATGGATCTTCTTGAGCTTACCACCGGTCATCGCCTTGCTCATTCGATTGCTGTTTTGGGCGGGGTCAGGCGTGATATGAATGAAGATCTTATAAAAACTTCGAAAAAAGTTCTCACAGATCTCCGTAAAGAAGTAGCATCCCTTAATAAAACAATGGAAAGCGATTATACGGTAAAATTTCGTACCGTTAATCGCGGAGTAATATCACATGATGATGCTATTTTGTGGGGTTGCGTGGGGCCCGTGCTTCGTGCAAGCGGAGTAGCGGAAGATATGCGAATGCTTGATGCTAAGGCTTATAAGGATTTTGGTTTTGAGCCTATTACCGAAACAGGCTGTGATTGTTATTCTAGGCTTAAGGTAAGAATGAGAGAAACTCTGCAGGCTATAGATATACAGCTATACCTTATGGACAGGCTTCCTGATACTGAGCTTGCTTTGCCTGTCAAGGGAAATCCTCCTGTGGGAGAATATGCAGCAAGAACCGAACAGCCACGCGGAGAGTGTTTTTATTATGTAAAATCCGACGGAACCAAAAATCTTGAAAGAGTTCGTGTGAAAACGCCTACTTATTCAAATCTTCCGTCACTACTTGTTATGCTTCCGGGAATGTCGCATGCTGACGTTCCTGTTATTGTTCACTCCTTGGATCCTTGCATAAGCTGTACTGAAAGATAATAGTGAGGTGATTTTATGCCTTTTATGTTGCCTGTTGTATTAAAAAATCTTCTAACCGGTCCTGCTACACGGATGTATCCCGCTGTAGACAGGGAGCTCCCTGAAAAAGTCAGGGGACATCTTGAGTATATAGAAAGCGACTGTATTTTTTGCGGTACCTGCATGCGTAAGTGCCCTGCTAACGCAGTAGAGGTCGATATAAAGAAAGAGCTTCGTTATTACATTCATAAATGCATTATGTGTATAGTTTGTGCAGAAAACTGTCCTAAAAAATGCATAAAAGTGGAGTCCCGATGGGCTAAACCATTTTATAACAAAAGCGTTTACAGCTTCAGGGCTAAACCTAAAGAGGAAAAACCTAAAGCAGATGCAGATACGATTGTTTCTGTTAAAAAAGAAGAAAATCCGACACCAGAAGTTTCTTCCGATAATTCCGCCGCATCTGCAAAAAGTGATCTTTCTAAGGAAACCGGTGTAGATCCAGCTTCTCAAAACAATGCTCCTTCGGAAAAATCTTCTGAAAATAAAAAATAATTTTTTGTCAAGAAAATAGTTGCGGCGGATTATGCTATGCTCAATATTTATAAAACATCAGAAAATAAACTTAAAGAACTCTCTCTTTCAAATCTTGAACGCGGTTCATGGATCCATATGGTGAATCCAACAAATGAAGAGCTTAAGGCAGTTTCCGAAACCTGCATGGTTCCTTTGGATGTCTTGGGAGCCGCTTTGGATACTGAAGAAAGATCGCGTCTTGAATAAGAAGAAAATTTTTTGCTTGTTATTACAAATACGCCTATTCTTATTGATGAAAATAATTTTGATGCCCTTCCTCTGGGTATAGTTATTACTCTTGATTATTTTATAACTATATGCCTCAAACACAGTGATATGTTTTCTAGTTTTAACGGTGACCGAGCTTCTTTATTTGATACTTCCAAAAAAACCAGATTTCTTTTTCAAATTCAGTATAAAATGGCTGAGCTTTATCTAAAGCATCTGAGATATATTAACCGTCAATCAGATAGAATAGAACTTATACTCAGAAAGTCGATGAAAAATAAAATGCTTTTCCAGCTTTTTGAGCTTGAAAGGAGTCTTGTTTACTTTACGACAGCGTTAAAAGATAACGGTTTGGTGCAGCGCAAGCTTCTGCGTATGCGCCAGACTCCTCAATTCCAGCATTTACTGCGTTTTTTTGAAGAAGATGAAGATATTCTTGAAGATGCAATAATTGAAAACGATCAGGCCATTGAGATGGTTGATATCCACCGTGAGGTTCTCACAGGGATGATGGATGCATTTGCATCTGTTATTTCCAATAATCTGAATGTTGTTATGCGTACTTTGACCGTTATAACCATAATTCTTGCTATTCCGACTATGGTATCAAGCTTTTGGGGAATGAATGTCAATGTTCCATGGGGAGGAAATCCGTTTGGTTTCTATTTTGTAATGACGATTGCCTTATTGATCACTGCCGGAGTGACAGTATTTTTAACTAAAAAATATTAGTATATTTTTTAGTTATATGCATTATGTATTTAAATTATTCAGGACTATTTAGTCCTGAATAATTTTTTTTGCCACTTTTTTCCCCTTCTTTACAAAATGACAAAATCAAGGTATAATACAAATAAGGTGTTAACATTTTAACTGAGAACAAATTGGTTTTTAGTTATTGGGAGAAGGTTTTTTGTTTATTAAATGCTAAATATTTATTGTAAATTGCAGCATTATTAACATTGGAGAAAGGGGTATATTTATGATTGAAGACAACAGAACAGAGGTGGCACTTACTTCAAATGATGATTTGAAAATGGACTTAAAAGAGTATATAAGATCTTTGGGCGAAGGTCTTCTTACTGAACCTGAGTTTGACACAGAGCTTCTTGGGCAGGCCTTGAATCTTGTTCAGGCTGATTTGAACGAAATACGAAGTGTATTTGTTAAGGATGCTCCTGTGGGGTTGGAAGCCGTTAGAGATTTTATGTCTGAATCCTTGGATTTGTATAACAGCAGTCTTGAAGATATGCGTTCATATGCTGAGAATGGAGATAGAAATTTGCTTTTAAAAGCTATTGATTCTTCATCTGAAGCCGAGGAAATTATGAATGCAATAGATATGGTTATCGATGAACATATGAAAATTTTTACTGAATACAGTGATGTATAGTGAATCTGATTATATTTCTTCAAATTTAGACCGTCAAAAACTTCATTCATACAGTGGGGCTGAAGAAAACATAGGATTTTTTCTTGCAGATATTATAGACCATTTGCCTCAGATGCCTCCGGAAGAAATAGAGGCTATAATGGATTTTTTGGATGCCATTGAATACACTGCTTCTGAAATGATTTTCCGATATTCTGCTGCTTCTCCGGAAGGTACTGATGCTGTCAATGCTGCATTTATCAACACCCTTTCACTTTTAAGTGAAAACACAGCTAAATTCAAAAAACTTATTTTTGAAAAAAGTGTTCCGATGGAGTTTGAAGAAATAAGAAGTATCTTTCTTGATGTAGCTGAAACATTAAATGTATTAAAAAGTATAGCGGGAAAAAGGATGATGGAATTTGGAACAGGATATAGCGAAGAATGATTATTTGACTTCTGAAGAACTTATCGCGGCAGCGTCGTCTTTAGGTGCAGAGCTTACAGAACGAAAGCTTAAGTATTATGTAACTCTTGGTATTCTGGACAAACCTGTCAAACGATCTAAAGCAGGAAAAGACGGCAGAATTCTTTATCATCCTGCTTCCTCAGCAGAGAAGTTAGTAAAAATAAAAGAGCTTCAAGATCTGGGACTTACGCTGTCTCAGATAAAAAATTATTTTTCCGATGCCATGCCTGAGGAGTTGAGCAATATTGCAGAACTTTCTGCCAGAAACAATGAACATGTTATGCTGCAATCCATCATGTCGGTATTGACGGGTGAGGAACTGCAAAAAGCTTTTGCACGTTTTTATAAAAAGATTGCAAATACAACTGATGAAAAGATAATCATAAAAGCAGCGGAAGATTATTATTCCGAAATACTCACTCCGGCTATGGGCTCAAATAAGGCGTCACTTGAAGCATCACGGTTCTTAAGCGGGGCTCCGGCTGAACTTAGCAAAAAAAGAATAGCCAAACTTTTGGAAATGAGTTCATATGCCGTAAAGAGTAAAAAACATGGGAGCTTTTCGGAAAGAATTATTTCTCTTGTATCTCAGATAAGGCGAGAAAACCTGCCGTTAAGCGAGGTCACTGAAAAGACGAAAAACGATGCTTTTAAAATCCATTCTATGCAAGAGAAATATGTTTCAGATTTAGAAAATCTTAAAGGTTTTTTTGATATCTCATCTTTGCTGAAACAACCTTTTTGGTTTTATATGAAAGCCCTTCTTTATATTGAAAATGGAGTTCGGACCAGCGATTTTAAACTACTTGACAAAGCCGTTGCATTGGCTCTTAAAGCCGATGAGATAATTGATATTATTGAAGAAATTATCAAAAAGCTTAAAGAGTTGCTTGTTTTGTATTCAGAAAATTAAATATAATTAATTAAAAAATATTTACTTCATTTGCTTGTGTCCCGATATAAGAGAAAACGTTTTTTTAAATTGAGGTGATTGTTATGGATTTAAATTCAATCAATCTGAGACCTTCCACCGGTCTGATTAAGTCACCGCTTATAAAAAATAGCGTTACGCTTTCTTCTTCGGGATTTGTTGTAAATAAAAATACCGATACTGTTTCTCTTTTAGGAAAAAATTCCTCTGGTTTTGCTAAAACACTGTTAGTGGATCATGAAGCGGAACATAAAACCTTACTTACTAAAAAATTGTCTTTTGGGGAAAAACAAAAGCTGTCTTCATATTATTCTTCGCTTGATTCGGAAATAGACACATTAAATCGTTCATTTGGCAAACAAAAATCTGAATTTTCTTCAAAAAAAACGAGCGAGTCTGAACCGGAAATTGATTCTCTTGCCTCTAAGCCCGAAGCTAAGCCTGAAGCTAAGCCCGAAGCTAAGCCTGAAGCTAAGCCCG
>MTLE01005919.1_pt1 | contig 10062 bp, 4 predicted proteins | sample 1982461 | NCBI WGS metagenome assembly MTLE01 (sample SAMN05712605, study PRJNA340218) | biofilm metagenome | isolation source: sample SPL anode biofilm adapted to -200 mV | place: USA | collected 2012-02-03 | reverse complement strand
TTCAGCTAAAAGACATTCTTTCGGAGGGCAAATTCTGTCCCACGAAAGTGATGTGACAGATGCGCTCTGGCCCGGGAACAGTTCTGTTGACCAGGTAACATCACCTTTTCCATCAATTCCGTTAGTTCCGACTTCTATCAGATTAATACATTTATCAATTAATTCATCGAACTTCAAAGTAGGATATTTACTGATTTCACCGTATGATGTGATCGGATCATCAAAATAAACCGCTTCACCATATATTTTTGCCAGCTGGAGATAAGCCCATGTTTTGAAACGGAGAGCACCACCCACCAAACCGTTAAAGGTGGTTTCGGAAATGGATGTTGAGTCTTTTTTACGATAGGCAAAAACATGACTCAGATAATCGTTTGCGTTGATAATTACGTTGTAATAACCCTTTGGACTTGCAAAACTGTTTCCGGTGAGATCATTTTCATAATTATAAACATCCCAGATTTCACGTGTCGCATTTGGTGTAGGTTCCAGCAAATCGCCTCTTAGCCCTTCAAGAAACGGTTCCTGATCGGCAACACTTTGTACGGTAGCTGCTAATCCCATATAACCTGAATATAATTCGGTATAGTCGCCTACATAATCTTTTTCAAGTAAAATCTGAGCAGTATCAGGATTGAAAAAGTCCTGACAACTGTTGAGCGAAAAAGCAACAGTAACTAATGCAATTATATAATTTATTTTTTTCATATTCATTCGAATTACAATTTAACATTAAAGCCGATTTTGAAAGACAATGGCAACGGTATTTTTGCATAATCAAAACCGCGCAGTGAAGAATCGTAAGAATACATGGTTTCAGGATCCAGCCCCAGATATTTTGTTACTGTGAACAGATTTTCACCTGAAATATAAACCGTTGAGCCAGCCATGAAATTGAATTTATAGCTTAGTGACAATTCTTTCAGTTTCAGATATGAAGCATCTTCAATCCAACGATCGGAGAAACTGTTATTTCCCATTGGATCACCATAATAGGCACGCGGTATTGAAGTTACCTGTCCTTCGCTCATCCATCTACGGTTGGCGGAAATCAACTGGTTGGAGAAATCACTCATTGACTCCATGTTTCTTCTTACCGCATTGTACATTTTGTTTCCTACACTGTAACCAAATATCGCCGATAATTCAAAGTTTTTGTATTGGAATGTAGTGTTAAAGTTACCGAAAATGCTTGGATTTGCATTTCCAAGATTAACTCTGTCACGGTCGTCGATGATATTATCGTGATTCTGATCAACAAAATAAATATCACCTGCAGAGAATGAATTCCCTGCCGCATTTTTCAGACCGGCAGTAGTCGCTTCCTGAGTTGTAGAGAATACGCCCTTAGTCTGATAACCATAAAAACTGTATAAAGGCTGCCCAACTTCCGAGACGATAGCGGAACCATCAGACATTTCCATAATCATTTTGGTCTGATTTCCTAAAGATTTAATCTTGTTGGCATTTGAGGAAATTGTACCCCCAACATACCATTTCAGGTCTTTGGATTGAATTAAAGTATATTGTGCACCAATTTCAAAGCCGGTATTCAAGGCCTTAGCGTCATTTTTATATAAGTAGTCAGTGCCATAAGCCGCAGAAACCGAAACCGGGATAATGAGATTACTGTTGGTAGTGCTGTATACATCGGCAGTAATGTCCAGTCGGTTATTAATCATTGACAAATCAATACCCAGATTCAGTGTTTGATTAAGCTCAGGAACGATTTCAGTATTTGGAATACCCGCTAACGTCAGACCGGATAATTCACGGTACACTTTGTTGATATAGTAGTATTTACTCAGTGACGATGAAAAACGGCTGTTTCCTGTTGTTGCATATTCAGCGCGAACATTCAGTTTGTTTATCAAGTCCACATCGCGTAAAACCGAATTTTTACTCATCCATGTAGCATTTATCGACGGATAAACCTGGAATAAATTAGCTGAAGGTCCTGTTGATGAAGATGCATCGAAAGAAGCGGTTGCACCGACAGCAATTTGCTGATTGTAAATGTATTGTACATTTGCATCATAATTCATCCAGTTCCATGCGTCGTTGTATCCGAAATAATTCCGGCTGCTTGAAGTCACATATCCCAGCGTTTTATAAAAGTCATTGGCGGTATTGTATCCTGTTCCGGCGTCGTACTCACTGTAATTCATAGCAATCTGGGCTCCCACAGAAGCCATTACCTTGTGAATATCATCAAAAGTCTTGTTATAATTAGCATTGACATTGAAATACGTATTATAAGTAAAACCTTCGGCAGAACGGACAGTATTGTTGGCAAGTTTATAAAACAGCGGCATAATACTCTGCTCGGTAACTCCGGGAACAAACATATTCTGACGGCTGAAGTTATAATAAAGACCCATGATTCCGTTTACACTGAAATTGTCATTTATTTTGTAATTTAAGCCTGCATTTATCCGGATATCGTAATTGTGCTGATTTCCACTTACTGTATTAACCAAAGCCAATGGATTGCTGACCATGTTATTCTCAACAAGATTACCATCCATGTCGTGAATAGATGCATAGTCGGGCAGTAAATTGTTGTCAGCATCTTTAGTATAGGGTGAAAATAACGGTCCTTTTTTCATGGCTGCCAATATCGGGTTGGTTTCAGGTAACATTCCCTGTTCCTGAACTGTATAGTCAAGATATGACATCGATATGGAAGATGAAAAAGTGACTTTACGGCTTAAGTTTACATCGGAATTCAAACTTGCATAGTATTTTGAAAAGTTTGTACCTTTCATTTGTCCGCCTTTATTCTTGTATCCGATTGATACCGCGTACTTTGCAATTGCATCACCGCCTTTTATCTTTAATACATTGTCGGTAGTAAAACCGGGCGCATAAATTAAACTTTGCCAGTCTGTATTATTGTTATAAAGATATTTATAATAATAAGTCTGATCATCAACCAGATAAGGGAAAAGTGTAAGTACATTGGCCATATCATCATATTTTGTCAATGCAACGTTACCAATGTAACTTTTATAATCGGTTACACCCATTACCGGTAAAGTAGACTGGTTCATGTCAACTCCGAATTGTGTATTGAACTCCACCTTAGTATCAAGGTCGACGGCTTTTTCAGTTTCAATCATTATAACGCCGTTGGATCCCAATGATCCGTACATTGAAGCTTCAGATCCTTTCAAAACAGTGATGTTCTGAATATCTTTAGGATTTATAGAGTTTAAGATATCGCTTGAAAAACCACCGATAATTCCCGACTCATTCATGTCGGGCATATACGGTACGCCATTTATAACAATTAACGGAGAAGTATTCGCCGTTATTGAGTTGGTTCCTCTCAGGTTGAAGTAACTTCCTTCACCCGGCATCCCGCTTTTACCAATAACTTCCATTCCGGGAATTTTTGCCAGAGCTTGTTCTACATTATCTTCGCTTAGTTTAATATCGTTTTTCTGAATTGAAAAAAGATTTGTTTGCTTTTCGCGGATGTTAGTCAAACCCTTAAATGGTAACAACATTGTTTCAGAATAACCCGATTTTTCTTCCGGAATAAGAATTACCTTCAGGTTGCTGCGGCTGTCAATTGGTTGAACATTAGTGTAGTATCCGGGATACCATACACTGATTTCGCCTTTTAAAGAGTTAAGGTTTACACTGAATTTTCCAAGGCTGTCAGTCTTCACCGAAGTGGTCAGGCCTGATACACTTACTACTGCTCCTGAAATCGGGTTGTTGTTGTAAGGTTCTAACACTATACCTTCAAGTTTTTGGCTGCTTCTTTGAGCGAAACCCGCCATGAAACTAAAAATCAATGCAATACTGAGTGCTAATATTTTGTTTTTATTCATATCGTATTGTAATTAATCGATTAATAATTATTCGCAGTTGGTTTTAAAGCCCAATGATAAAGTTGCATGGTTTTTTTGGCGCCGGCAGATTCAAGTTTTGAAAATTCAACTTTTATTCTGAATGATGCCATACCATTACCTTCAATGTTAACAACCCCGACTAAACCTCCCAGACCGTCCCATTTTTTGGTTCCGTTTACAGGGTTAAGATCGTATTCAGTTTCTGTAACACGGTCATAATTCCATGGAGTTGACAAACTGGCCTGAATATCACTTTTAACCAAAGTACCGTTGAAATAAACATTTACATACGGATGAGCCGAACTACGGAAACCAAGATACAGATTGTATTCGCCAACAGGAACCTGCATTACCCGAACATGGTATTTTCCATCCTCATCGCTAACATATCTTTCAAGCGGAGGGAATTCCACAGAAAATTCGCTGGTTGAATCGGGATTCCCTGACAATTGCAGAAGCATATAGTTTGGAAGTATTGCCGGTTTTGGAGTTGCATCGCCTGTAAACACGGAGGGGTTACTCATAAGGCCTTTGAATACATACAAATCTCCGGAATCCGGATACAGTTTGTCCTGATATTCCCAGTAATGGATTAATGATTTAATACGGCTTATAATCACATTATTCGGAATTTTTACTTTTGTCATTTTGTATAATCTTCCGTTGCTCATTTCGGTGTAATTATCAATATCTATCTTTTGAACTGTAGTACGCCAAACTCTGCCAAATAACGATTTAATATCCACTGTATTAAAATCTGAACTCGATAAAACTCCATTATAGAACATGGCTTCTTTGATCCATTGCAGTGTCAGGGCTGAATCCGCTCTTTCAACCGTTTTACCCATATTCTGATAAGTGGTTTTCAATGTCTCATAGCAATTGTTAATCACCTCATTGCTTGGAAGAAATACAGTAAATTGTTTGAACTCTGAATTAAATTCAGCCGTTTGGAATAACGGATTATAAACATAAAATATTGAATCATAAACGGTATTTCCTTCCTTGTCAACACCAATAGGAGTTGAGTTTGTACGGTCGAATTCCTCGGTATTATATTTAAATATCGAATCTCTGATAATGGAATAGTCATCACTCAGGTTTTTCAGATAATCGTAGATATTTACTCTCGATTTCATTAAAGCTGAAAGTTCATGAATAACCCCATTCTTTAATCTTACCGAACTTAATATTTCTGAACTGTTTGCATATAACTTATTGTCTTTTGCACTTATCTGAAAATAAATTCCATTAAATGATCTGATACGTAAACCGGATTTCAAGTCACTTAAAATAAAAGGCAAATGGTTCAGGTGATATTCCATACGTAATGTGTCAGTATCCGTGATTCCGGAAACATCCATGGAATCATTTTTTACAACCCAGACAGTAATTTGCTGATCTTTTGACAGCTCTTTATCCAAACCTGTTTTTTTGAGCATATCATAGAACTTCGAATATTCAGGATGTGCATCGAGATATTCTACAATGGTCTGATTTACTTCTTCTTCCGAAACAGTAGACTTGTAATAATTGTCCCATATTTCGTTACATGAGCTTAGTAACAAGACCAAACTAACCATGAAATAATATATCTTTTTCATATAACTTATATTTTTTTATCAGGGTGTAAATGTTAAACAATCAAGTGTTGATGTGTAATTATCAGCAGCAAGAATTCTTACGGTATGTTTTGATGTTGTACTAAAAGTGATTGTACCCACACTTGTTTTCAGGAACTGATTGCTTGTTTTGGAAGCTCCGCGTGTTGCCACCTGACTACCGAAATAAACTCCATCAATGATGAACCAGATTTTTCCCTGAGCCTCAGTAGCTAACGGATTGTAGTGCTCTATGGTAACTTTATATGTTCCGGCTATAATTGTCGGACTGGTCATTTCCACCCAACCGTATGTTCCCAGAGTCAGCACCAGATAATCATAATTCAATGCTTTGTAAGCTACTGCATCATTTTTGTTGGCTATTTGATAATACAGTCCCGGTTGCGATTCAGGTACTGATAACCATGAATAACAGGTTGCAATGTAAGGTGACAGGTATTCAGTGTATGTGCTTGTCAGTCCGGCAGTTCTGTATTTGCCAAGCGTTGATGCTAATACTGAATAATCCGTTAATTCCCATTGTAATGTAGTAGGAGCCGGAGTACTGACAGGCATTATACCGTCTACAACATGCACCACGCCGTTTTTGCAGTTTCTGTTTAATGCAATCAATTGTACGCCGGTGCCTGCTGTTTTGTTGTAATTAATATAAAGTATTTTGTTAACTTCCGACACATTGATTAACTGATTGTCAGCCAATGTATTGTAATTTTTCGAACGTTTTGTATCCGTTTGATCAAAATACGAAAGTGAAGAATAAGATATTTGCTGATTCAGTAAATGATATGTTACGTACACATTCAGCGCATTCCCTGAATTTGTATAGTCGTCCTGAGCATTCAGATATGAAACAAGTCCTGCAAAATCATTAATTCCCTTGGCATTGTAAACACTGTCCGGAACAGCAAAAAGCGTATAATGATATTTGTACTGAATCAGATTAATAATGTCTGATACGGTGTTCAATTTGTCTGCATATCCTGTAGCTTCAATTGCCTGCTTAAAGATATTATAATCTCCTGATGACATTTTATCCCAAATCGTTTCGGTAACAGGTGTAAGTACCGAGTTTATTATGTGGATATATGCATTTGTAGCTTTTATAGTTTTTGTAATGGTAGATTCCATGTTTATCTGAACATTACCACCATTGGCAAGGAATGTGGTGGACAGATAATCACCGGTAGCGGTGGTATCGGGTAACACACCTTCTTCGAAACTTACGGCACTGTAAAGAGCTCCCTTTATGGTATGATATTTTACTAATATCTTGGCATCTTCCAGATTTAAATCGGTTACCGATTGTACTCCTTTTTTGTTTAGATATTGTTGCATTGCATCGTTATCAGGAACAAAGCATGTATAATTGGCATCCAGATTTAACGCGTTGTAGAAATTTGTATATTTCAACAAATCCACCCACATTGACACATTCAGACTGTCAGTTTCTGCCATGTAACTAGCCGCAGGTAATGTCGTTGAGTCTATTATTAATGAAGACACATTAGCATACGGATCGGTACATGAATATGTTGCAAACAGTACGATTGATAGTATATAAATAATTTTTTTCATATTTTTCTCCTTTTATTTAATTACCCAAATTTTCGTAATACGGGTTTTGAACAAGCAGTCTGTTTGTTGTCAACTCATCCGTACTGATTGGAAGATACCACGAATTACTGTCCTGTAAAATTGCACGTATCATAGAAGAAGTACTGGCTGATGCAACCTGCAAAACCTGATCGATAAATAGTTCTTTGAATCCGGGATCGCTTCTTCTCCCGATTCTGATCAGATCAAACCAGTTTTTACCTTCGCTGAAAAATTCGCGTTCTCTTTCTTCCAAAAGAATTTGAATCATACCTAATTTTTCAGAGCTACCGGCAGACTCTGTAATGTTTGCCCTTTTTCTGATAATGTTAATTAATTCCAGCCCTTTTGACATATCTGCACTGTCACCTTTCATTATATAGGCTTCCGCTTCCATTAGATATACATCTGCCAAACGATAGATTATATAATTCTGATCGTTTTGAGAACTTGAATTTCTTGTGGTAGTGGTAGTCGAATTTATTCCAATGTATTTCCAAATATTTAATGTGCTGTTATATGAAGCATTTAGTCCTCTTATATCTGTTGGATTTGCAAGGAATAGATTTTGCATATAGGGCGAAATGTAAAAGGATCTATTGGTATTAAACCAGGTGAGGAAAGAATTAGTCTGATTCAGCGTATAACTGTATTGTATTTCAAAAATACTTTCGTTACTATTCCCCGGGAAAAAGTTGGTGAACCAGTTGGCTCCGCCAATTAAACCTACCTGACCGGAATTGATAACAGCCTCGCTGGCCGCAATACAATTGTCATAATTTCCGAGCCACAAATTAATATCAGCAATAAGCGAGTAAATCGACCATTTGGTAGCACGTCCTTTAGAATTAACAGGATTTGTTACATCTGTTTCCGGAAATCTTGATTTAGCTGATTCTATTGAATTATTCAGATCCACAAGGCATTTTGCAAGTATATCTTCTCCCGTCGATTGAGCAATATCATAAGGTGCTGAGTCATCAACGTAAGGCTCTGTAACATAAGGTACCTTATCCCACAGCCGAACCAGATAGAAATAAGCTAACGCTCTCTGGAAATAGGCTTCAGAAAGATACGATTTCATTACGTTTTCGTTGAATGAAGCATCTTTTACTTCGGGAGCATATTTTATCACAGAGTTTGCCATATTGATAATAGCATAGAGTTTATCCCATTGTGCCAGTTTATTTGTTGCCAGAATATCGAACTGACTTAATTTTTGAGCATCTTTTTGCCCGTCAGTACCGGTAAAACCGAAGTATATGCCGTTTCCACGGGCTTCGCCCCATAAATAAAGGTATTCCTGGGCATCACGTAATTTTACATAGCCGGCACCTAAAACGGCTTCAACATCTTCTTTCGTTTTCCAGTATTGGGTAGTACTCTGATTGTTTTCAGGCAATACCGTCAGATAATCCTGACACGAAACTGCTGTTAACGTAAGTATCAGTAATGATACGATATATTGATTTATTTTCATACTGTAACTTTTTAAAGATTAAGATTAAGACCAAAAGCAAAACGCATAGGTTTCGGTGTTGATGCATTATCAATGTACATAGGATATAATTTATCGACAAATGACAAACTAACTTCAGGATCCTGACCTGTATACTTTGTAAATGTCAGTAAATCATAACCTGTCAGATATACCTGTAATCGCTGGATATGCAATTTTGAAGATACCTTTTTGGGTAAATCATATTTCAAAGTAAGCGTTTTCATACGTAGGAATGAAGCATCTTCAAGAAAACGATCAGATCCGAGATCATTGTATCCTCTGTTGTAAAGAGCGCGAGGAATTTCGGTGTTATCACCTTCGTTTCTCCATCGACGAAGTACCGCGGTACTCTGATTGTCCTTACCGTACATATATTCGTTATTCATTCGTACTGCATTGATAACTTTCTGTCCCGCACGACCGTGGAAAGTACTTACCAAACCAATGTTCTTGTATTGGAGATTGAACCCGAATCCACCACTAAACAAAGGATTTGAGTTCCCGATATAAACAATATCGTATTTGTTTATTACTCCATCATGATTGATATCGGCATATTTTGCATCGCCCGGGTATACTTTTGCAGTACCGTTTTTCATTACTACAGGCTGACTGTTTATGTCATAAATAGTATTTCCGCCTCCGTCCTTGGCATAAGTTTCGGCAGTGTTTTGATAAACACCTTCGTATTTATATCCGTAGAATGAGCCCAGAGGTTCGCCTGCAGTAAACTTATATGCATAATTTTTATTATCAAAAGTATAATTCAAATCCTGTTTGTTTTCCGGTAAATCAAGAATCTGGTTCTGATTTTGTGAAATATTGAAATTCATTGAAAATCTCCAGTCCTTGTTTTTAAGAAGTAACATATCAGTACTGAATTCCCAACCTTTGTTATCCATACTTCCGGAATTATAATAAGCAACAGTTGCATAACCTGTTGTAGCCGGAACATCTACTTTCGACTGAAGCATATTGGTTGTTACTTTGTCGTACAAATCAAGCGAAAGATTAATCCGGTTGTCCAGCAATCCGAGATCAATACCAATGTTGGTTTGTGTCAGAGTTTCGTATGTAATATTGTTCAATTGGATTTTTACAGGTTGAATGGCTGACATTTCACCATAACCATTGGCAATAGCGCTTAATGATCCGACATAAGGTGCTGATCCAGAAGGAGAATTTCCACTTTGTCCCCAGTTGAGACGAATTTTACCTAATGAAAGAAATTTGTAATTCTTCATAAAGCTTTCGTCTCCAAATACCCAGGCTGCCCCTATCGTCGGGAATCCACCCCAACGTGTGTTTTCCGGTAAACTGGAACTGGCTTCAAAGCGATAACCTGCATTGAAAATATATTTTTCGTTAAAAGAGTATTGGGCATTTAATAATCCTCCTAAACTGCGGTAAGATACGTGACCTGATCCACCCGCATAGTTTTTGGAATTACTTCCAACTGTCGGGTCGGTGATTCCCATACTTG
>MTLE01004373.1_pt1 | contig 10072 bp, 5 predicted proteins | sample 1982461 | NCBI WGS metagenome assembly MTLE01 (sample SAMN05712605, study PRJNA340218) | biofilm metagenome | isolation source: sample SPL anode biofilm adapted to -200 mV | place: USA | collected 2012-02-03 | reverse complement strand
GCTTACCCACCTATCTGGATCACTCCGCAATGAATTTCAACCACAAGTAACACGGCTTACGCAAGGTGTAAAGACGATACAGTGTCGTGATTTTAAATCTTATGGATCTTCTTATTTTGCCGTTAGGCCCGAAGGAGAACAGAATGAATTCTGGGGTGATGTCTGGTACGGGCAACTGTTGTATAGTGGAGTTTGGAAGATGGATTTTGAACTTCTTTCGGATGGTGGGCTTCAAATAGCAGGCGGAATACGTTTTTGGGATAGTTGGCTGAGCCTAAAGCCTGGTCAATCCTTTACTACACCTAAGTTATGCTATGGATTTACGCAAGGAGGAAGTTCTGCAGTTTCTCAAAATTTTGCTAATTATGCTCGCTCGGCTATTTCTCCAAAGGAGCATAGAGATATAGTGCGTCCTGTTATTTATAATAGTTGGTACGCAACAGAGTTTAATGTGAACGAGGCACAGCAACTTTCTTTAGCTAAGGTAGCTAAAGAAATAGGTGTTGAAATGTTTGTGATTGATGATGGTTGGTTTAAGGGTCGGATAAATGATCAAGGCGGTCTGGGAGACTGGACTGTAGATAAAAACAAGTTCCCCAACGGGCTTGGTTCTCTGATTAAACAGGTGAATGATATGGGGATGGATTTTGGTATATGGGTAGAGCCTGAAATGGTGAACCCAAACAGCGATTTATACCGATCGCACCCTGATTGGATTTTTTATTTTCCGAATCGTACACGTACTTTGGGACGTAACCAAGCCATGCTTAATTTGGCAAGAGAAGATGTATATACGTATTTGTACAATTCTCTTTCTACACTATTAAGATCTCACAATATTAAATATCTTAAATGGGATATGAACCGTCATCTTACAGAACCAGGCTGGCCATCGGCAGATGTTAAGACGCAGCGTGAGGTGCGTATTCGTTATGTAGAAAACTTATACCGCTTGGTAGACCGATTAAAAAACGAATTTCCGGATGTATGGTTTGAAACTTGCTCAAGCGGCGGTGGACGTGTAGATTTGGGAATGTTCTCAAGGATGGATGTGGCATGGGCCAGTGATAATATAGATCCATTGGATCGTATATATATACAATATGGGTTTTTAGGAGCCTTCCCAGCAAATACAATGGTGAGTTGGACCGGACATGAGGACTGGCATAGTATGAATTATTCGTTAGATTTTCGTTTTGATGTGGCCATGAGTGGTGTCCTTGGTGTTGGGCATGATATTACTAAATGGGGTACATCAGAAAAATCATTAGCTAAAGAAAAGATCGCTTTGTATAAAGAGATACGCCCATTAGTGCATAATGGTGTTTTGTTCAGACTGTCTTCTCCATATCAAACTAATCGGTCTGTGTTGCAATATGTAGCACAGGATGGTTCCGAAACGGTTATTTTTTGTTACAATACCGCTGAGCAATTAGTTGGTGGAACTACGTTCCCTTTAGAAGTGACTCGATTAAAATGTAAAGGACTTATTGCTGATAAGATCTACGTAATAGAGGGTGAAAATTCAACCTATACAGGAAGTTACTTGATGAACGCAGGTATTATCTATCCGGTAAAAGGCATCTGTAAAAGTAAAATAATTCGGATCAAGCAAAAATTGTAAGTATATTAATAAAATAGAATAAATGAAAACACTAAAATTAGGGATCCTTTTGTGCTGGCTGTTTGCCTTTACGCACATCACGGCTCAACAAAAAACTGTTCAATCTCCTGACGGGAATGTGTTGTTTACACTCCAATCTCATAATAACGGAGAACTAACTTATAAAGTGTCCTATAAAGATAAACCGATACTCTTGGAGTCTCAATTAGGAATAAGCGGTTGGGATAATAACCTAGAGATAGAGCAAGACTATGCCAGTAGTTCGAATACGTCTTGGAAACCGGTGTATGGTGAACGGGCCGAGGTGCGTGACCACTACAACCAATGTATCTACAGAATAAAAACGAAAGGACGCGGTGATCGCTTGGAGCTGATTGTTCGAGCATACAATGCAGGTATAGCTTTTCGTTATAAATATGCAGGAGGTTCTTATCTGCGGATATCCTCAGAAAAAACTACATTTTGTGTACCTGAGAATACGTATGGCTGGTTTGCACCATATGCTCAGGCAGAACATAAAAAATTACCAATAAAAGATTGGCCAGGCGAAGCAGAGCGTCCGCTCACTTTGCAATTAGAAAATGGACTATATGCCTGTTTGGCCGAAGCAGAGATGGTTGATTATAGCCGGACCAAATTTGAATTGCGTAAAGGAGAAGCCAATATTATACGTTGTAAAATGTATGATGCAGTGGAGGAGATAGCTCCTTTTGCTACCCCATGGCGCGTGGTAATGGTGGCTGAGCAGGTAAAAGATTTGTTAGCCAATAATGATCTGATTTTAAATTTGAATAAACCTTGCCAGATTGAAAATACAGATTGGATTAAGCCTGGTAAGATTGTTCGAACGGTATCACTCACGACTGACGGAGCAAAAAAGGTGGTAGACTTTGCTGTAAAACGTAAGTTGGAATACATTCATTTTGATGCCGGTTGGTATGGTTCCGAAACTTCAAAGGATTCGGACCCTAGAAAGTCGGATGTTGATCCGCAGCGCTGCAGTGTGAACGATTTAAATATCCCCGAAGTTGTAGCATATGCGAAAAGTAAAGGAATAGGAGTATGGCTTTATGTAAACCAGCGGGCGCTTACCGATCATTTAGACGAAATACTTCCCTTATATCAGTCGTGGGGTATATCAGGTATAAAGTTTGGCTTTGTACATGTAGGAACTTTTCGATGGACCACTTGGCTGCATGATGCAGTTAAGAAATGTGCAAAATATAATTTAATGGTCGACATTCATGATGAATATAGACCTACTGGATTTAGTCGTACCTATCCGAATTTACTTACACAAGAAGGAGTGAGAGGGAATGAAGAATTTCCGGATGGTGAAATTAATACCACGTTGCCTTTTACTCGTTTCATTGCTGGAGCAGCAGATTGTACAGTTTGCTATTTTCATCGCAAAGAGCTAAAACCTGATTTAGCAAAGAGAATGAACACGCGTTCTTTATTGAACACTTCTTGTCATCAGATGGCTCTTTCTGTAATTAATTATAGCCCTCTTCAGTTTTTATACTGGTATGATACCCCTCAAGATGTACAGAATGAACCCGAACTGGCCTTTTTTGACGAATTACCTACAGTGTGGGATGATACTAAAATTGTTAATGGTGAAATTGGAAAATATATAACTATTGCTAGAAAAAAAGGTGCTGTTTGGTTCATAGGGTGTATTACAAATAATGAAGGCCGTAAGATGGAAGTAGCATTAGACTTTTTAGACCCAGATAAAAAATATGAACTTACGCTCTATGAAGATGGTGGCGATAAGGTTAAAACCCGTACACATGTAGCTATTCAAGAAAAGAAAGTAAATAGCAAAACGGTATTGAAGCTTGATGTATTGCCTCGCGGAGGATGTGCCATGGTGATAAGAGAGAAGTGAATAAAAAAGTTAATTAATATTTTTGCTTTATGTATAAAATAATGAGTCTTGTGTTATTTATAGTAACTGTAGGAATGTCGTGTTCTTTCACAGCCCCAATTGTAGATACAGCTGAATCGTTGAAATATTGTGAGCACCAAGTTCAACGTAGTTTACCTATGCTGAAAGAGTCAACTCAATTGCCTCGTAACATACTTGCAAATACAGCAAGTAAAGACTGGAATTGTACCTCTATCTATGATTGGACCAGTGGTTTTTGGCCGGGTATCTTATGGTATGTTTATGAATATAATCACGATGAGAAAATAAAACTGGAAGCCGAACGTTTTTCAGCGGCCCTATATCCTGTAGTAGATAGAAAGGCGGATAACCATGATCTTGGTTTTATGATGTATTGTAGCTTAGGTAATGGATATAGGCTGACTGGAAATGAAGAATATAAAAAGGTATTGCTGCGTACTGCAGATTCGTTGGCTACACTATATAATGAAAGAGTAGGAACTATCCATTCTTGGCCAGGTATGCGGTCAAAGATGGGATGGCCACATAATACTATCATAGATAATATGCTTAACCTGGAGCTGCTTTTTTGGGCAGCTAGTAATGGAGGTGACAAGAGCTTGTATGATATTGCGAACCGTCATGCTGAAGTAACCATGAAGAATCAATTCAGAGACGACTTTAGTACCTGTCATGTAGTTGTATATGATACTATAACAGGTAGTCGGATCAAACAAGTTACCCATCAAGGCTATGCAGATCAATCAATGTGGGCCCGAGGACAGGGATGGGCTATCTATGGCTTTACAATGTGTTATCGTGAAACTAAAAATCCAGACTTCTTAACAACAGCCTGCAAAGCCGCTGATATATATTTAAGTAGGCTACCCGAAGATAAAGTACCTTATTGGGATTTTGATGCACCAGCTATTCCTAATGAACCAAGGGATGCATCAGCTGCAGCATTAGTTGCTTCTGGATTGCTTGAAATGAGCTTATATGTTAAAGACAAGAAGGAGGCAGAACGTTATAAATTGGCCGCCGAGCAAATGTTGCAGTCATTATCTTCATCCGAATATAGAAGTGGTGAGCGAAATAATGCCTTCCTCCTTCATGCTACCGGGCATATGCCCAATAATTCGGAAGTAGATGCTTCAATTATTTATGCGGATTACTACTATCTTGAAGCTTTAATCAGGTTAGACAAAATCAATAAGTTTGGAACTATTTAAACAGATATATTAATGAATAGAAAATGTTTATTGTATTTATTATGTGTTTTGTTTAGTGCAAATTTGTATGCGCAACAAGATCGGAATTATTATTTTTATTCAAAGGAGGATATAGAGAGAATACAAAACTCGGCTCGTACTTCTTGGGGAATAAAAATTATGAATGGATTGAAGGACGTGGTGCTGGAACGAAAAAAACATCCCATGCAAGTCCCGTTATTAGAAGGAGGGCATGGACATGATTACTTTTGTCCAATACATAATACACAATTCGTTTTTAATTGGAATAGCCCTCAAGCCCATTATTGTAAACTTTGTGATAAAAAATGGGAAGGTAATGAAAGATATGATTGGGCTTGGGTAAATTTTGTCCATGGCGAAAATTTGAAGTATTTGATGGCTAATATGTATTTATATATTGCTACGGATAAAAAAGAGTATGCAAAGAATATTAAAGACCTTTTATTGTACTTATCAATTAATTATCCTAATTATGTTGAGCATGATCGTGAACGAAAATCCAATCCAGGTTATAATGGGAAGATGTTTGCTCAGAGTTTGGATGAATCAGTATGGGCTATAGATGCCGCACGAGCTTATTTGGTTGCTGCTAAAGAGATGACTCGAAAAGAACGTGAGCAGATAGAATCTGGCTTCTTGCGTCCTTGCGCAAATTTGTTGATGAGTAGTCATGATAAAGGTAATTGGCAAGTTTGGCACAACGGTGGGATTATTTCTTTGGGTGTAGCCTTGAAAAACGATAGTATCATTCATGTGGCATTGGATAAACCAGAACTGGGTTATTATGCCATGATGGAAAAGAATGTGTATGAAGATGGTTGGTGGAATGAGGGATCGGTTGTATATCATTTCTACCCCTTGCGGGGGATTTTGCTTTCGGCAGAGGCACTTCGTTGTCGTGGAATTAATTTGTATGACAAGAAGCTTGTCAAAATGTTTTCTTCACCGGTAAACATGCTTTATCCTGATATGACTTTCCCATCTCAGAATGATGGATGGTACGGTACAACACTTGTTTCGCAATGCGGTCTGTACGAATTAATGGCATTGAGGAGTAAGGAGCCTATTTTTAAACAATTATTGGAATTGTGTTATACAAAGATAAAACGAACCTCAACTGAATCATTAATTAATGGAATGGATTTGCAAGCTAAAGGGGAACCTCTATGTTTGAAAAGTTATTTATTCCCCGACTTAGGAGTGGGTATGCTTCGTTCTGAAAACCAGACGGTCGCAGTAAAATATGGACCGTCAGGAGGTATACACGGGCATCCTGATAAATTGTCTATCAGTATACATGATGGAAAGAATGAGGTTTTACCGGATTTGGGTACTACAGCTTATGGGGTACCGGATTGCATGCTATGGTATCAAAAGACTTTTTCGCATAATACTGTAACTTTAGACGAAAAAAATCAATTGAAAAGTAGTGGAAAATTGGTACGTTTTGAACCTTCTTCCCAAGGTGGAATATTGGTCGTAGAGGCTAATGACGCTTACGAAGGTGTTAAAATGACACGTGCGCTCTACTTAGAAAATTCTAAACTGCATGATCGTTTTTATTGTCAGTCTGACCAAGAACATATTTACGATTATGTGCTTGTACTAAGGGAAGCAATTCCTTTTGGTGGACTTGCAGACTCATCGATTATAAAAAAATACGAACGTATAACAAATGTCGTGAGCAAGAAGCAACGTGAACCTCTTGTGTTTACTCTTTCTGGAGGTACTAAAGTAAGGATTCTGGTAGATTCTGCAGAAGAGTTTGATGTGATTTCCGGAACAGCGCCTGGAATTCCTCCTACAGGAACTCAAGAAGGAAGTGATGCCTATCCTTTGATAATTCGGACAAAAGGTAAAACATTGGATATTGAAACCCGATGGGAGTTTAGTAATTAACAACTTGAATAAAATGAAATATCTACAAGTTATATTTTTGTTTTGGCTCTTATGCCCTTCGGCTATAGCCCGTACTGTAAATAAAGATGAGATGGCAAAGGGTGTCACAAAGTTGATGTCGGGTACGGTTGATAAGTTTACCCCTTATGCTTTTTGTTCTGCATCACCTCGCTTTGAGGCAATAGATAAGATGGAAAAAGGCAAACTACCATTCTCTTTAGATGAGATTGGGATCGATGTATCCCCTCGAGGATGCCAAGTGCGTGTCCCTTTGCAGGAAGGAGAACAGTTATATGGTTTTGGATTACAAATAGGTTCATTTCAACAAAGAGGACTTAAGAAAAAGCCGATAGTAAATGATCATCCCCTCAATACATTGGGCTATACACATGCACCTCAAACATTTTATATTTCTAACCTAGGTTACGGCATACTGGTCAACACATCAAGGTATACCACTTTCTATTGTGGCACTCATAAAAAGAAGACATACCAAGAAGCAGTAAAAAGCTCCAATGGAACTGTCTCAACTTCAACTGATGAACTGTACAAGAATGAGCGATCCGGTAATAATGTTTACATTGATGTACCTGGAGCAGCTGGTATCGAAGTGTTTGTTTTTCGAGGTAAGGATATGCTGAGTGTGGTACAACGTTATAATTTATTTGCTGGAGGAGGATGCCTGCCTCCCTTGTGGGGATTGGGACTTAAGTATCGTACAAAGACGGATTTTACACAAGAAGGGGTGAATCGTACGGTTGACTATTTTCGACAGAATCAGATCCCCTGTGATGTAATAGGACTTGAACCCGGTTGGCATACAGCGGCTTATTCTTGTTCGTTTGTATGGAACAAGGAACGATTTCCCGATCATAAAGCTATGCTTACTTCGCTGAAAGAAAAAAACTTTAGGGTAAACTTATGGGAGCATGCCTATATACATCCTACTTCTCCACTATGGGACCCAATGCAAAAATATTCTGGCGATTTTTTGGTGTGGAATGGCCTTGTTCCTGATTTCACTTTACCGGAAGCAAGAAAGCATTTTTCGAATCATCATAACACATTGGTTGAAGAGGGCATCTCCGGTTTTAAACTGGATGAATGCGATAATTCTAATATTGCTATGGGAGATGCAAATTGGGGTTTTCCTGAAATGAGTATCTTCCCTTCTGGTATAGATGGAGAACAAATGCATCAGTTGTTCGGTTCGTTATATTTGAATACCTTGGATGAGGTATTTCGTAAAAAAAATAAACGGACCTATCAAGATTATAGAGCTTCTAGTTTATTTGTTTCTTCTTTACCGGCGACTTTGTATAGTGATATTTATGGCCATCGCGACTATGTTCAAATGTTGTGTAATGCAGCTTTTGGTGGACTACTTTGGTCTCCTGAGGTTAGAAAGTCTGATTCTAAACATGACTTTTTTCACCGTTTGCAAACTGTTTTATTGTCTCCACAAGCTGTAGTTAATAGTTGGTTTTTACAGAATCCTCCCTGGCTTCAATATGATAAAGATAAAAACAACATCAATGAGTTTCTCCCCGAAAAAGAAGAGATGGAAAGTATTACCCGCCAGCTTGTTAATATCCGGATGCAACTGATTCCTTATTTATATAATGCTTTTGCCGAATATTATGAGAGGGGAACACCTCCGTTTCGCCCCTTGGTGATGGATTATCCAGCAGATAAGCAAGCGAAATCCATCGCCGACCAATATATAATTGGCGGTAGCCTTTTAGTTGCTCCTTTGTTTGAAGATACAGATAAACGAAGTGTTTATTTACCGGTCGGCAACTGGTATAACTTTAACACAAATGAGAAATACGTGGGGGGACGGACATACAAGGTGACCATTCGTTTTAATGAAATGCCTTTGTTTGTTAAAGAAGGAACCATCCTTCCTTTGGCAAACCCGGTTCAGTTTGTTGCGGATAAAACAGTTTTCGACCTTGTATGCCATGTGTACGGCGCACCAACTCAAAAAGTAAGTTTGTTTGAAGACGACGGCGTTAGTTATAACTACAAAAAAAACGAATATAACCTCCTTTCCTTATGGGTTGAAAAAGGAAAAGGAAAAGAAAAACGTTCTGGTACTTATAAAAAGAAAAGATACGAGGTAAAGGATTGGAAATTTATAGATTAACATTATGCAAAAGTGCTATGTCTATTTTATCTAATAAAAATTTTAAAATGAGTTTTGGGAGGATTTCTCCCGAACTCATTACTTTAAATAGTGCGAATGGTCTTGTTGCCAAATTTACAAATTATGGAGCCCGCTGGGTGAGCATGTTGGTGCCGGATCGTAAAGGGATATTGGATGATGTATTGCTTGGTTTTGATACGATAGAAGGCTATCAGAATGCAGCAGAACAATATCATGGAGCAATAGTAGGTCGTGTTTGTGGCCGCATTAATAATGCTCGTTTTTCGCTTTCAGGAATAGAGTATCAGCTTGCAGCTAATGATGTTTACGGTTATCCGTATCCGAACCATCTACATGGTGGAATACATGCTTTTCATAACCGAATTTGGCAATGGGTTAAGCAGATAGATAGCGAAGGGAATGAGGCTGTAACCTTTACCTATTTCTCTCCCAATGGGGAGGAAGGTTATCCAGGTAATTTGAGTGTCAGTGTGACCTATACTCTAAAGCCTTCAGGTGTGCTGCGTATGGATATAGTTGCTGAAACCGACCAACAAACGCCTGTGAATCTGACCAACCACGCCTTTTTTAACCTTCAAGGCAACCAGGAGCCAAAGAATATCTTGTCACATCAACTGATGATAAACTCAGATGTAATCGTTGATTGCAATCAAGAACTAATTCCTACTGGAAAATTACTGTCGGTAAAAGGCTCTGCACTCGACTTTTCTGTTCCACATACAATTGCTAATTCACTAATATCAGCCCACTCACAAATACTGCAGGGCAAAGGTTTTTCTATCGCTTATGCCTTATCACCAAGGCCAAAAGGTTTAACTTTAGCAGCTAGACTTGAAGATGAAACTTCCGGGCGTAAAATGGAAATCTATACTAATCAACCATCAATTCAGGTATATACTGCATATTTCATGGATGGAACTGATATCGGCAAGGATAACTTGCCTTACTATGCAAGTGCAGGGATTGCTTTAGAAACTCAGGGTTTTCCCGATGCTCCAAATCAGGAAAATTTTCCTTCAGTTTTCGTAAATAAAGAAGACATATATAGCCATCAAACTGAATATGTTTTTTTTGTATAATCTGATTAGTTGAATTGTATTGATAGATGCATATAAATAATGGGTATCATTGTGTGGCTTTAGACTATATATATGTCTTTGGGTTCATGTTGTTGAGAAAAATATTTTATTTTTTTAGGGGATACAAGCCATTCGTGCGTCTTAAGGGATAGT
>MTLE01010232.1_pt1 | contig 10073 bp, 8 predicted proteins | sample 1982461 | NCBI WGS metagenome assembly MTLE01 (sample SAMN05712605, study PRJNA340218) | biofilm metagenome | isolation source: sample SPL anode biofilm adapted to -200 mV | place: USA | collected 2012-02-03 | reverse complement strand
CTCTTTTTACCGAAGCCGAGTGAACAAAGGCCTGCACCGAATTGTTGTGCTAGTAACCTTGTTTGTGAGTAGGTTGTAGAGTTGTAGATGCTATTTTCCTTTTCAAGCAGGAATGTCTCATCACCAAATTTTTCAACTGACTCCTCGAATAGGTCGATTAGTGTTCTTTTCATTTTTTAAATGTTTAATAAGCAAATTTATAATAAATAATGTTTAATACATGCTCTCCATACCTGAAATTGCTGTTTGGCAAGGGTATCACCTGGTATCCATACCTAACGGAGGATCTTATTGACTTAGCTGAGAGAGAGGGCAAACTTATCTTTCAACATATTGGTTATATGAGCAATATGCACATCAGAGAGATGGCGGAAAGACTCTTTTCAGATCAAAGGGTGGTCAAAATCCTTAATGATAATTTCATATGTATTGCTGAAGATAAAGAGAGTAATCCTGAATCGTATCTTATAGGACTGGATCTTTTATTTCTGAATCAGGATTTCTCATATGGTCCTATGAATTTGTTTGTTATGACAGATAGAAAGCCTATTATCTGTTTCTCGGACTGTGACCCTGAGTATTTTCTAGATGTTGCAGGAAGTATTGTTGAGGCAAACAAAGGCAAGAAGCATCTTTTAGCCCAACTCTCCGAAGAGTTGTCAAAAAGAGCAATAAATACAGGTGTGATAACAAATAAGATCTCATCAGATAATGTAACGCCGGAAGTTCTGGAAGCCAATACCAGACAGTGGTATCTTGCAATGTTTGAGAATGATTTCATTTACCAGACAAAGCTTTTTACTCCGAATCCCAGTTCTTTGATTACTTTAGTTGAATATGTTCAATATTTTAAAGATCAGGAGATATCAGATAAAATTGAATCATTGCTCGATCATCTGCAAAACTCATCATTGTTTGATCCTATAGATGGAGGATTCTTCAAACAGGCAAGCGATTATAGTTGCAGTACCCCGTTTTATGAAAAGACTCTGGAGGAAAATGCACATTTTGTTCAGCTTTATTCTCTTGCTTATAAGTATTTTAACAAAGAATCCTATAGGAAAACGGCATTACTTACATACTCCTTTATAAATGAGAAGTTATGCTCAAAAAATGGCGGGTTTATAGGGAGCACTACACTGACGACATCTTCGGATGATTCAAACTATTATCAGTACTCTCTAAATGAGTTAATGTTAATGTTTCCTGCAAGATATATGGACATAGCATTAGCTTTAGGAATGGACATTACTGCAAATAAGTTTGATAAACAGATACCGGTGCGTAATTCGAGAACATATAGTATAATCCAGGATGAGGAGATTATAATACTCAAGGAGAGAAGGTCGGAACATCGTGGATATTACACTGATAAACGTGAGGTTACTTCATATATATCACAGCTTGTTGAGTCACTGGCGATATCCTCAGTTTTAATGAACGAGCCTTCACTATATAAAGAGGCAGCGGCAATAATGGAATATCTTTTGGTACACAACAGAAATGAAGACGGGAGATTGTACCGTTACAACTGCTGTCAGAAAAGTTCCATACCCGGTTATCTTTCAGATTATTCAGACTTGATTGCAGCACTGATTGAATTGCATAAAGCATCGGGTGAAGAAAACAGCGATTTCAAAATATATGCAGGGAAATACATAGATTTTGTTTTGAAGCATTTTTATAAACCGGAAAATGGAATGTTCAGTAAATCTGAGTGTTCTATATTACCTGACACTATTCCGTTTAAGAGAGAGTCCAATATTGATTTTCTCAAACCTTCTGCCAATTCAGTTATGGCAGGAAACCTTATTTCCTTCTATGAAATTAGTGGAAATAAGAAGTATCTGGATATTGCTGCTCAACAAATTATGAATATTGTCCCCAATCTGCACTCATCAGGTCCAATGCTTGCGAGCTGGGCTCAGAAAATATTGAAATATATACGCCTTACGAAGCAGATGGCCTGAATAGTATTGAGCTGTCGCCATAACTGAGAAACCTGAAATCATTATTGAGAGCGTATTTATAGATCTCTTTCCAGTAATCTCCCACAAAGGCAGCAATAAGAAGCAAAAGAGTACTGTTAGGCTGATGAAAGTTAGTGATCAGTATCTCAACAATCCTGAATCTAAAAGAGGGAACTATTATTATTCCGGTTTTAGTGTCAATGTGATCTCTTCCACTCTTTTCCATCCATTCCAGAAGAGCAGTCAAGGCTTCAGATGTAGTGTATCTATACTCTCTCTCATAAGGTTCCCACTGATTCACCGGAGTCGGACTACCCTCTTCCATGCAATGAATACCAAGATAATATAAAGATTCAAGGCACCTTGTAGATGTAGTCCCTACAGATATAACCCGTTTATTTCCTCGTTTAATAAGCCTGGTTATTAAATCTTTTGAGACTGTAAAAGGCTCATAGTGCATGTTGTGGTTCTTTATATACTCGGATTTAACCGGTAAAAAGGTTCCTGCCCCAACGTGCAGGCATATATTATTTATATCAATCCCCTTTTCCTTAATTTTTTTGAGTACATTTTCGGAAAAATGAAGACCGGCAGTCGGTGCGGCTACAGATCCCCTGTTTTGGGCATATAAAGTCTGATATCTTTCAGTGTCAGACTCATCAGCCTCACGATTCAGATACGGAGGAATTGGAACTTTCCCGCATTTTTCCATCAGTTCAGAAAATGGAATGGCTCCTTCCCACGAGAACTCCACAATGGATTTATCCTCAATCTTGCTTATTAATTTAGCCTTTAAGCAGTATTCATCCAATGAATCATGACCATTAGAGTCAAAATGGACATATCCATCCTTCCATTTTTTGCTGTTACCTATTATACATACCCATGAACACGATTCAGTAGTTGCAAATGAAACATTGTATTCATATGGCAGGTGAGGTTCAAGACAGAAGATCTCGATGTGAGCTCCGCTCTCTTTTCTAAAAAACAACCTTGCAGGGACGACTTTGGTATTGTTGATTACCATAAGCGAGTCGTCAGGCAATAACTCATCGAGATTTGAAAATTTGGAATCGTGAACCTTGTTGTCTTGAAATATTAAAATCTTGGAATCTTCACGGTTTGGAAGAGGGTATTTGGCTATTTTCTCTTCAGGCAGTATGTATGTATAGTCTTTAATGCTTATTTCCGGGTACACAATATTTTTTTGGCAAAATTATAAAAATAGGTCTATGAAAAAAAACATTTAATGATTTAAACGTTGTTTACAGATGTTGTACACAATTATAACTTTTGTATGTGACATACGTACACATTAATAGTGATGATTTATACCAATCATTACTCACATATGTGAACATTACGTATGTAATATTCAAATGAATTATAATATGTTTATATAATACATATCCAGATAGTTATATAATTTATATGAAGTTTAATATTGATAATAATGGTGCTTTTTAACCCTATTTTAGCCATCTTGTTGACAAATTAGACGGTATATAATCATATATACTTGTATCCCTGATATATATGAGATTTAATTGAATATCTGGCATAGATTAGCTCTATTTATATAAGCATATATCAAATGTGTTGATAGAATTAGACTTCATGTTAAAGAAAGATATTTTAGATTACATTTGTATAATTAACATATGTTACATATGTAAATAGTATTATGCTTACATTTGTATAACTCAATGTTTACAATTATGAGAAACAGGTTACAACAGTTTTTAAATGCAGAACAACTATCTCCTGCCCGATTATCAGACATCATCGGTATTCAAAGATCAGGGATGTCACATATACTATCAGGAAGGAATAAACCCAGCTTTGACTTCATACAGAAGCTATTACTTAAGTTCCCCACCCTTAATTCAGAATGGCTGATAACAGGAAAAGGAAAGATGTACAAGGAAAGTTTGGCCATAAACCACCCGAATAATCAGAATCTTGTTTTACCTGTAGTTGATGAAATTGCAGAAATGCATCCGGAACCAAAAGATATACAACAAGATGGAGGACTTTTTGGAAATCCTGAACTCTCCGAGAATTCAATAAACGAATCCAAAAAGGAAGATGTCCACAATAATTCAAAGCAAATCGTGAAAATGATCCTTATATATTCTGATGGTACATTCTCTGATTTTAGACATGAGGATAGATTATATCCTTCAGATTAATTTCTACCTTTGCATAAACATTCTGTTTAATGTATAAATTTATTCGTCCCTTACTTTTTTCAGTACATGCAGAGCGAGCTCATATACTCACTGTGAATCTGCTGGTTTTTTTAAGATATATCCCCTTCTCGGGGATGGTCCTCAAATGGCTCTACTCATATAATAACAAGAGCCTGGAGCGTGAGGTTTTTGGGCTTAAATTCAGGAATCCTATAGGAATGGCTGCCGGATTCGATAAGAATGGTGATATTTACAACGATCTCTCGAATTTCGGTTTTGGTTTTGTCGAAATAGGGTCATTGACACATGTTGAACAGATTGGTAATCCAAGACCCAGGGTTTTCAGGATTGTTGAGGAAAATGCCATAATTAACCGCATGGGTATTAACAATAAAGGTGTAAAGCATGCTGTAAACTATATGAAATCTAATAAACCAAGATTGATTATAGGAGGCAACATAAGTAAAAGCACCTCTTGCGGTAATGAAATGGCAGCGCAGGATTATGAGAAATCATTCACTCAGCTCTATGATTTTGTCGACTTCTTCGTTCTCAATGTCTCATGCCCGAATGTTAAAGGTCTGGTTAAACTGCAGAATATTACCGCTCTTTCAGAGATTATCGACAGGCTTGCTGCAATTAGAAGATTCAACGATGAATATAGGCCTATATTGCTGAAGGTATCCCCCGATCTTACAAATGACCAGCTTGATGAGATAATAGAATTGATACTTATTTCAGGAATTGATGGTATAGTTGCAACAAACACAACCAGCACAAGAGAGCTTTTAAAAGATCAGGGAGCTGTTATTGAGGCAATTGGTGATGGTGGCCTTAGCGGAGAGCCACTCTTCAAAAGGAGCCTTGAGGTTGTCAGGTATATCCACAAAAAAAGTGCAGGTATGTTGCCAATCATAGCTGTGGGAGGCGTTACCACACCTGAAAGAGCTAAGGAGATGCTTGATGCCGGAGCTTCATTGGTGGAGGTTTATACAGGTTTTATTTATAATGGTCCCGGTTTCGTAAAGAGTATTCTGAAATACCTATCTAAATAATTTAAAGGATGTTAACTGCTACTATCTGCACAATTGGTGACGAGATTCTGATCGGGCAAATTGTGGATACAAACTCTTCTTTGATTGCAAAGGAGTTGAATAAGTGTGGAATAAAGGTCAATAAAATGATATCAATTCAGGATGATGAGAGTGAGATTGTATCATCCCTGGCAGAGTGTTCGCATAACAATGATATTTTGATTGTTACAGGTGGATTAGGCCCCACTAAGGATGACATAACAAAAAGATCATTAGCACATATGTGCCGATGTGACAAATATATATATGATGCTTCTCAGGCATCAATTATCGATGAACTTTGTAGTAGAAGGGGCATAGCTCTTTCTCAATTAAATAAGGATCAGGCACTTGTTCCTGAATGTTGCAAGGTTTTACCTAATAGGATGGGAACTGCTCCAGGAATGGTATTCACACTCCCTGCCGCAGGAGAGAGGAAGGTTCTGCTCTTTTCCCTTCCCGGCGTGCCTTATGAGATGGAACATCTGTTACCATCTGTTATTAAGATTATTAAAGATGAGTTTGTTTGTGAAGACATATTTCACAGGACCTTGCTTACATACGGAATCCCGGAGTCATTGCTGGCGTCAAAGATAGAGAGTTGGGAAGAGAGTCTCCCGGAAGAGGTAAAACTGGCCTATCTTCCTAGTCCACAAAGTGGCGTTAAATTGAGAATTTCAATTTATGGTGGTGATTTCTCTAAATCTTCACTTATAGCAGAAGAAGAGGTAAATAAGCTCAGACCCTTATTAGGCAGTGCTTTATATGGTGAAAATGAGGAGACTCTGGAGTCTGTTATTGGAGACTATCTCCTAAAGAACGGAAAGAAAATTTCAGTGGCAGAGTCTTGTACCTCAGGGAAATTATCATCACTTCTGACCTCCATCCCCGGCTCTTCAGCCTACTTTACCGGCGGAGTTGTTGCCTATGACAATAAAATAAAGATTAATATACTGGGTGTTAAGGAAGAGACTCTTGAGAAATATGGTGCTGTCAGCTGTGAATGTGTGAAGGAGATGGCTGAGGGAGCTAAAATTCTGATGAAAACGGACTATGCAATTGCCACATCCGGTATAGCCGGCCCATCTGGTGGCACAGATACAAAGCCCGTAGGTACAATATGCATAGCTATAGTAGGTCCTGATTTTGTTGATACACATGTTAAAGTTTTCAATGGAGACAGAGTAAGGAATGTCCAGAGGTTTTCTGCAGAAGCACTCAACCTTTTACGCTTAAAGCTTGGTATACAGTTAGTGTAATATAAATGTTACACATTGTAACAATAATGTGACACAACACCTTATAACTCTATATATGAAAAACTTAACACTAATAATCGCTATTATTCTAATATCTATGCAATCTTGTACAACTGATCAAAATAACAAAGATAGTATAGCCCTAAAAAGGGTAGATTCTCTCTTTAACTCACTCTATCCGGCAAACGAACCCGGTGTGGCTGTGCTTATATTGAAGCAGGATTCAATAATTTTCGACAAAGGATATGGGATCGCAGATATGGAAAAGCGAACCCCAATTGATGGAAATACTTTTTTCAACATAGCCTCTGTCTCTAAACAATTTTCCGGAGTGGCACTGATGATGCTCGCTGAAGAGGGCAAGCTTTCATTGGATGATAATGTTAAAAAGTGGTTTCCTGAATTTAAGGCAGACTTTTTTGAGAAGATAACTTTAAGACACCTCCTATCTCACACCTCAGGCATTCCGGATTCAAGAGACCGGAGTGACAGAAACTTTGTCCTTACGTCAACAGATGTCGAGTCATATTCTTACCTGAAAGATCTGGATTCACTCAATTTTGAACCGGGAACCTCTTACGAGTATATGAATCCTACTTTCCAGCTTATGTACACAATCATAGAGAAAGCTTCAGGAGTACCGTTCGACACCTTTATGAGGAAGAGGATTTTTGATCCGTGCGGAATGGCAGAAGCTACATACTTTGAAGCTGGGAAAATTATTCCGAGAATGGCTCACGGCTATCTTTACGACTCTCTTACACAGAAATACAACGAATATGATTATGGTGAGGAGTCTTTTTTTGCAACAAAGGCTGATGGTGGTCTTTATACATCTACCAGAGAGTTTGTTCAATGGGAGAAAGGGTTGAGAGAGAATAAACTCATAAGCGAGAAGATAAAATTATCGGCACATTCACCAAAAATCGCCATCAAAGATATGCCTTACACTTCATATGGCTATGGTTGGTTTATTGAAGAGAAGCCCGGTTTTCCTGTAAAGGTATTCCATACAGGTGACAATGGCGGATTTCATATTTATGCCGGAAGATATCCTGAAAACGGAATTCTCTATCTCTTCTTTTCCAACAGGAACGATAGAGATAGAGAAGCAACGGCATCAAAGCTTGATGAAATATTCAAGCAAGCCGGATGGCTTAGTTCTGTTTCCGATTAAATATTGTGGCAGAAGCCTGAGCTGCAGGCAGTATTACTACATCGCTTATGTTAACATGGGCTGGTGCCTTGACTATGTATAATATCACATCTGCGATATCGCCTGCACTCAGCGGCTGAAATCCGTCATAAACAGCAGCAGCTCTCTTTTCATCACCTTTAAAACGGACTATGGAAAACTCAGTCTCCACAGCACCAGGACAAACCTGAGAAACTTTTATGTTTTTCTGGTTGAAATCCATCATCATACCTTTTGATAAAGCATCAACGGCAAACTTGGTTGCACAATATACATTTCCGTTCGGATATGCACTTTTGCCTGCGATTGATCCGATATTGACTATATGACCTCCCCCGTTTACTGTCATAAGGTTTGAAACAATACGGCTGACATAGAGAAGACCCTTAATGTTAGTATCGATCATTCTTTCCCAATCATCAATTGAGCCATCATTGAGCGGTGCAAGCCCGGCAGCAAGTCCTGCATTGTTTATGAGAATGTCAATCTTTCTCCACTCTTCTGGTAAATTTGAAAGATTTGCCTCAACCTGATCCAACACCCTTACATCAAAATTGAGCGTAAGTATCTCCACACGATACTTGTCCTTTAGTGTTTGGGCCAGCAGATTTAGTTTTTCAGCCCTGCGTCCGGTTATTATAAGTCTATATCCCTCTTTCGCAAATGCTTCTGCAACAGCCTCTCCTATTCCGGATGTGGCACCTGTGATCAATGCTGTCTTTGTCATAAATGAATTAAAAATTAAGATCCATAACCCTCATGAAATTGCCACCTAGGATTTTGTGTATATCACCTTCTGAATAGCCTCTGTTTAACAACTCTTCAGTGATTACCGGAAGCTTGTCGACACCTTCCAGACCGACAGGAGTCACCTCTATGCCGTCAAAATCGGAACCAAGCCCGACACTGTCCACTCCTACAAGTTTTACAACATGATCAATATGGTCAACTACCTCTTTGTATGAAGGTCTTTCTAAGGCCATCATGTTTGCAAGAGCTTCATTATAGGCAGCTTCATGTTTCATTTTGTTTTCCTTGTACAAAGCTTCAGCAGCTTCAAATGCATCGCACAATGGCCAGAACTTGTCAGCATAATCCTTGTTCAGGAACGGAGGATAAAAATTTATCTGAATCACACCCCCGTGAGAAGCAAGATCTCTGATCATCTGGTCCGTCATATTTCTCGGCAGATCTGCAATTGCCCTGCAACAAGAGTGTGTGGCAACTACGGGTTTTTTCGAATATTTAAGAACGTCATAAAAAGAGTCATCAGAGATATGCGACACGTCTATAATCATCCCAAGACGGTTCATCTCGTTGACAACCTTTTTCCCGAACGGGCTGAGACCATTCCATTTTTTCTCCTTAGGTGCGCAAGAGTCGCAAATATCATTATTTCCGGCATGAGTCAGGGTCATATACCGAATCCCCATATCGTAGAACAGTCTTAGTAATGAGAGGTCTTTTTGGATAGGTAACCCATTTTCCATTCCCAGGAATATAGCACCCAAGCCCTTTTCTCTCAGATCAAGAGCGTCTTCCAAAGAGAGAGCCACTCCTACTTTATCTTCGTTTTGTTCAACGGCATCATAAGTTCTGGCAATCAGTTGCAACGCCTTTCTTGTGGCTGCATCCGGCTCAAGCTTGTTTGATGTGTAGATTGCGAAAAAGGCAGCATTGAGGCCGCCCTCCTTCATTCTTATAAAATCAAAATGCCCTTGTTCATTTTTCTTTCCCATATCGATCCCGTCATACAACCTTAATGGTGAATCGCAATGAGAATCAAGAACAAAGGCACTTTCGTGCAACTTTTTATAATTCATAATACCTTTATTTATTTTTCATAAAGGTAATAAAAAGGTCATTTAATTGATCTTTCTGATATTTGAAATTGAATTAACGGAAACCTTATTGATGGTTGGAGATCCCTTATACTCTATGCTGGAACCACCGGACACCTCTGCCTCAAGGCTCTTCTGAACATTTACAACAGCTTTTGAAACTCCGCTCGCATCAATTTCGGCATCCTTGACAATAAATTCTATAGCATTCAATTTGGAGGCACCGGTTACTTCAACATCCATATGATCTCCTGTTCCTCTCATTTTCACACTTGTGGCTCCTGATATTTCTGCTTCCATATCGATGACACTGCCGGTCAGATCCATTTTTGAGGCCCCGCTGCATTCTACAGACAAATTATTGATATCCTGATTAATAACTGCAGTACATGCACCTGAAAACTCATACTCAGCAACATTTATTTTCCCCTTTAAATAGATATTTGATGCTCCGCTTAGGGATATTTTTGCACTTTCACACTCGATATCCAGGCCCGAGACAGTAGAGGCTCCACTTACCTGTCCTTTAAATGTTTGTGGCTT
>MTLE01005427.1_pt1 | contig 10077 bp, 10 predicted proteins | sample 1982461 | NCBI WGS metagenome assembly MTLE01 (sample SAMN05712605, study PRJNA340218) | biofilm metagenome | isolation source: sample SPL anode biofilm adapted to -200 mV | place: USA | collected 2012-02-03 | reverse complement strand
AAAAGCAGTATCAATCCTGATCTCGTAGATATTCTTGTTTAAAACATTTCTCATGCTATGTGATAGCTTGAAGTTTTCAGGAATAAGAATCATTCTTGGATCAGGAGACCACCATAAAATTGGATCATCGGGGGTAAACCATGGAAAGATCCCATTTCTATATGCATCGAGTAGCGTCTTGACATTGAGTTGCCCTCCAATGGCAACCAAGCCTTCCTTTTCTGCTTGTGCTGAAAAGCTATAGCCTCTGTATTTATCTTCTAACGCTATAACAGGCATATCTTACTTATTTATCAAGATCTTATTACTGGTGATTCTCTTTTTGTCTTTAATTCGGATTATATAAATACCTGATGGAGCATTAAATGATACAGTTTGTTCTTTTACTGACCTCTGTAGTGATTCTTTATAAACAAATTTGCCTTCTGAATCAATTATAGTAATCTCCAATGGAAAGGCTTGATTTTCGCCGAATCTTATTGCAAAATTACCATTTGACGGGTTTGGATATAGTTCTGTTTGGCAATTGACAATCTCTTTCTCGCCAGTGTAGTTATCCATAAAGAAAGTGTAATACCCTTCAGGTGCGCTTAAAGGTACTGTAATCTGGTAAAGGTTACTCCATGTACTGAGAAAGTAACTTACGGTATCATTGGGTAACAGATTTTCAAAGTAACCGATAAAAGATGGACAACCCGGTAATAGACGCTTTCTGATAAAGGAGGTATCTGAAGGCTTTTTATAGTACATATACATACTGTCAGCATAGATGTAACCGATAGGCCTTACTCTGAAATAAAAGGACTCAGCATAAGGAACAACTCCTCTTACTGGTTGATGAATTAATCGTCCGATTTGATTTGGAATAATGCAGGAGCTATAATTGTTAAGAAGGTTAAATTCCTGGTTGATTAATTTGGACTCTATTTGTACTTCTTCATATTGAGGAAGAAGCATCGCGATAATATCTTTTGCTGTTTCATCACTATTTGTTCCGAATGAAGGTATTATAACTGTTTTATTCCGAATAATGATATTCGTATAGCTTCTGAATGGTTGAGAGGCTGTAGTTGGATAGCTTCCATCTTCAAGCGGTGAGATTGGGATACGGTATACTTTGTATGGTTCACTCATTCCGCCAATCAACCGGCTGATGCGATTTGCTAATGTGTCTAAAACAGGGCTTTCGCTATGATTTGCAGGTAATGATGCTACTATGGCTGTTCCTGCATCAATAAAATGAACCATCTGGCTTAGCTTGATATAGCTATCTGTTAATCCGGAGAAGACTGGCGTTACAAAATGCACTTGATTAACGCCAAAGTATCTGCTTATCGTGTCTGCAATATTTGTTTCGGTTAATCCCGGGTTCTGCGCCAACACTGTTTCCGATATCCATGCATCTCCTACACCGTCGGTTACCAGATCATTATTGTCAAGGTTAATTTTAGCCCGGTATAATGGTTGATCTAATATGGTAGCTAACTGATCAGGAAGGGTCTGGTCAATAGCTGAGACTCTAGATAATGGATCAAAGCTTACCAATGATCGACTGGTTAAGCCTGCTGTCTTAACGTATAGAGATTGAGGTCCGAAGCGGCCTAAAGTGATGGCTTCATACTGACCCTCCTTTAAATCAATTGAATCAATAATCCCACCATAGAAGGCGATCCTTGATAGAATTCCTAAGGTGTCATAAGAGGCTTCTGTGGTTTTGTAGAGGAGCGTTACGCCTGTTTCCCGGCTAAGCGCTGCAACTATTTTAGCAGAAATTGAATCATAACCAGCGCGATAGTCCCAAATAGAACAACTTTCTTCTTGATGTTCATACTCCCCGATAACCGTAAACGACTGAGCTTGACTTGTTGAGAAAAGACCAAGGCAAACAATTGATAGTAGTATTATTAAATGTCTATTCATAAATCTGTTGTCAAAAAAAGAGATTATATCTACCTGGTTACGAAAATAGTATAAACGTTATCTATTAGATAACGATGTTCTTTAGTATTTTGCAAGCCTGAGCAATCTGCTCATCTGAAATATCAAGATGTGTTACGAGTCTGAAAGTATAGGGACCAAAACTTACTGCCAAAATTCCATGATTCTTTAGTATAGTTAGAAAATCTTTTCCTTTTGACCGGTCTTTAAGGCTAAAGATAAGAATATTGGTTTGAGGTTCAATGATATCGCATGCCCAAGAGGTCTCTTTTAATGCCTGTGCAAGGAGTTGGGCATTCTGATGATCATGGTTAAGGCGTTCAATGTGGTTATCGAGCGCATAGATACCCGCAGCTGCAAGATACCCTGACTGGCGCATAGCACCTCCTAGGAGCTTTCTGATTCGTTTTGCTTTTTTCATATCATTTGCAGAACCAATCAAGACAGAGCCAACCGGAGCTCCTAATCCTTTGCTTAAGCAGATAGAGATGGTATCGAAATTCTTACCTAGTTGTTCAGGTTTTGTAGCAGTGTAGGTTAATGCATTAAAGACTCTGGCACCATCCAAATGACGCTTTATACCTGCTTCTAAGGCTGCATCACAAACATCTTTCATCATCTCATCAGGCCAAACGGTACCACCTCCTTTATTACAAGTATTTTCCAGAACTAAAAGTCTTGATATGGGGTGGTGAATATCATCCGGATTGATAGATGCAATGAACTGATCTTTAGTAAAAACCCCATTTATACCATCAAGTAACCTTACCGATGCTGCTGAATTAAAGGCTATCCCTCCACCTTCATAATGATAAATATGGGAGAGCTTATCGCAAATGACCTCATCTGCTGGTTGTGTATGGAGTTTAATGGCTATTTGATTGGTCATTGTACCTGACGGACAGAAGAGACCGGCCTCCTTGCCAAAGATGGCTGCAGCTTTCTTTTCAAGTTTTTGAACGGTAGGATCTTCGTTAAATACGTCATCTCCAACCTCGGCAGAAAACATTGCCTCTAACATAGTTTTTGTTGGTCGGGTGATCGTGTCGCTTCTAAAGTCAATTGGTTGTATCATGATTCGTCGGTATTATCAGTTTTCTTAGAGCAGACTATCCATGACGGCTCTTATTGTTTTTATTGCTATTTCAATTTCTTCAACCGTAATTGTGAGCGGTGGTGCTATCCTAAAGGCCTCTGGTTTAAAGAGGAATCTATCCGTTAGGATTTTGTTTTCTGTTAAACTTGAGAAAACTCTATCTAATGTATCAGGATCAGGCATATCCACAGCCATAAGAAGTCCTGCATTTCTAATCTCTTTGACCAAAGGATGATCAATTAGTCCATCATAAAAAAGTCTTGCTTTATCTTCAACACTTTGATAAATCTTGTCACGGGTAAGGATGTTCAGGGCTGCATTGGCTGCTGCACAAGATACCGGATGCCCTCCAAATGTAGTGATATGTCCTAGTATTGGATCGTGAGTCAATGAACTCATGATCGTTTGATCTGCGATGAAGGCTCCTAAAGGCATTCCTCCACCTAAGGCTTTTGCTAAGCAGAGAACATCGGGAATGACTCCACTTTGTTCTAAATAAAAGAGTGTCCCTGTTCGTCCTAGTCCAGTCTGTATTTCATCAAAGACTAACAAAATGCCCTTCTCAGTGCAAATTTCTCTTAGTCTCTTTAAATAGTCGTTGTTTGGTAAGATAACTCCAGCTTCAGCCTGAACTGGTTCTACAAAAACAGCAGCTACCTGATCATCTAAAAGGTTTAGATCTTCTTCTGAGTTGAATCTTAATCTAAGTATTCCGGGAAGTAACGGCCTAAAGGCATATTTCATCTCCTCGTTACCCAATAGGCTTAAGGCACCATGGGTTCCGCCATGATATGCATTCACCATTGCTGCAATCTTTTGACGGCCAGTGAAGCGTTTGGCTAACTTCATGGCTCCTTCAATTGCCTCAGAACCACTATTTACCAGATATACATTATTAAGCGTTGAGGGTAAAATTGATGATAGTTTCTCAGCAAGATCTGTTTGGGGTTGTTGGATAAACTCCCCATATACCATCAAGTGCATGTAGCGTGAGGCTTGTTCGCTAATGGCCTTAACGATCTCGGGATTACAATGGCCAACATTACTAACTGAAACACCTGAAACAAGATCCAGATATTTCTCACCAGCTGGTGTGTATAGCCAAACACCACTTGCATGGCTGAACTCCAGATCCATGGGGTATGGAGATGTCATTCCAAGATGTCTATAGAAAAGCTCACGATTTGAGGGCATTGGTGTTTTTTTTTAAGAGAGAAATCGGATTGATCTTTGTAATAACATTGCTGTTTCAAAGTTCAACCCGATATTCTTCGTATGGTGGTAAACGAATAACACAATTTATTAAGTCAAGAATACTATTTCTTTTCTGCTTCCTTGGGTTTAATAACTAAAGAGGCAAGTACAGAAATAAGTAGAATAGATGCCACAATAGATAGAGATACAGGGCTTGGTACATGGAAGAAGTCTGCCAAAAGCATCTTTACGCCAATAAATGCAAGGATAAAGCCTAAGCCAATCTTAAGAAAACGGAACATTGGAATAAAATTAGCCAAAACAAAATAGAGCGCCCTTAAGCCTAAAATCGCAAAAATATTAGATGTATATAAGATAAACGGATCTTTTGTTATGGCAAAGATTGCCGGAATAGAGTCTACTGCAAACAGTACGTCTGTTCCTTCAATCACAGCTACAACCAATAACAGTGGGGTGGCAAAAAGCTTTCCGTTTTTTTCTCTATGAAGGAATTTTCCTCCATGATAAGTATCTGTAACCGGAATAAACTTTTTGAAAAGTCTTACAATAAAGTTTTTTGAAAGATCCTTGTCACTGCCTTCGCCTCCTTTAAGTGATTTGATACCGGCAATTACCAGGAATACTCCAAAAACAGTAAGAAGTGCATTTATTCTGACTTCCGTTCCAAAGAGTTCGAAAGGGGGAAGGTAACTTAATTCAATCAGCCATACGCCTGAGAAAATAAAAATGGCTCGTGTTGCAATTGCTCCAACAATGCCATAAAAGAGAACCTTATGATGATATTGGGCTGGCACAGCAAAGAATGAGAATATCAAGATGAAAACAAATAGATTGTCCATTGATAAAGCTTTCTCAATCAGATATGCTGAAAGGTAATCAGAGAAAGCATCTCTACCCATATAGTGATAAACGAACCATGAAAAGAGCAGAGCGACTGCAATCCAAACGAAGCTCCAAATAATTGCTTCTTTATTTGAAACCTGATGCGGGTTCTTGTTGAATACACCCAGGTCAATGATTAACATGATGATAACGGCTATGCCGAAGCCGATTCCTAACCAGTCTGATGCAAGAGCCGGATGAAGAATAGAATTAAGTATCATAATTTGAGATTACACATAGACCCCTTAAAACGTTTAAAGGGAAAAAGAGTTCAAAAATACAACTATTTACGGCTTGTTTCACTTGAGGCTCTCTTAGACATCTGCAATTTGTTAGGTTATGATTCATCTTGATCAATTTCTTGTCATCGGGAGTTGTTAAATACAATTCCCTTAACTTTGAACGATAAGCCGATTTTGTTTTTTATTAAGCATTTTCTCATCTATGAGTCATAAATTTCATCAAAGTGTTGTCGTAATCACCGGTGCATCTTCTGGTATTGGCGAGGCTCTTGCCTATGAATTTGCCCGTTTGGGTGCTAAACTTGTTCTTGGAGCTAGGAAATTGGATGCATTGCAATTGGTTGCCGGAAAAGCGGAGGAGTTAGGCTCTCCGAAAGCCATTGCTGTTGCTACTGATGTGACCAGTGAGGATTCTTGTAAGGTTCTTGTTGAGACTGCGGTTAACTCATTCCAGAGAATAGATATTCTTATCAATAATGCCGGCATCTCAATGAGAGCCATCTTTGAAGAGGTCGACCTCTCTGTGCTGAAAAGATTGATGGATGTAAATTTCTGGGGGACGGTTTATTGTACAAAGTATGCTTTACCTTGGCTTTTAAAGAGTGAGGGCTCATTGGTAGGTGTAATTTCGGTGGCTGGTCATATTGGTCTACCGGGAAGAACCGGCTATTCTGCTTCAAAATTTGCAGTACGCGGGTTTTTGGATACTATAAGGGTTGAAACTCTTAAGCAAAACTTACATGTCATGGTTGTAGCACCCGGATTCACCGCTTCAAATATCAGATTTACTGCTTTGACAGCTGAAGGCAGAGAACAAGGTTCAACTCCACGTGATGAGAAGGGTATGATGAGTGCAGAGGCAGTAGCTATTCATATCATAAGAGGAATTGAGAAGAGATCGCGCTCAATGGTTCTGACTTTTCTTGAAGGTAAGTTTACCGTTTTCTTATCAAAATGGTGGCCTTCATTAATGGATAAGCTTAGCTTTTCACATATGTCGAAAGAACCAGATTCTCCTCTGAAGCTCAAGAGATAACATATTTGTAAACACCTTGAGTAAATTGATTACCTTCGTTTTAGCCTACAAATAATAAGATAATTAGCATTAGAAAATTTCTATAAATAACGGTATGTTAAGTAAGATAGATTTTGAACTCTTTCCTGGTAAAGGTTTGCGACGATTTACTTTCGGAATGACACAGGAAGAGGTGGTTTTTATTTTAGGGAAGCCTGAAGAGACTGAATGGCTTGATGAGGAGGCCGAAGAGGCTTTAATTGATGTCTCTTCACCAAGCTATGAACCAACTCCTGATGCTGTTCTGGTATATTATTATTGGGATAATTATTTGACTCTCTTTTTCAGTGGAGAAAAGCATGACAAGCTAACTGGCATCGAGTGTGATCATGATGAGATGGTTCTTTGGGATGAGAAAATATACCAAAAAGGGATTAAATTCATCAGAGAGCTTCTAAGGTATCATAAGGTATATGATGTTGAGACTATTGAGGAAGCCTGGGGCGAGCAGGTTCTTTCTGTAGAGAGTCTGGGAATTGATTTTTACTTTGAGAAGGATTTGCTAAGTTCAGTAAATCTCTCAGCCTGGTATGATGGAAATGGAGTTATCGTTGACTCAGATAAGGTATAACCTGTAACTCTGTTTCATTTTCATTATCTGCTTTGATTTACAATTCATCATCTGATTCATGCCCTGAATCATGGTGAAGGATATTTGTATTAGAAAGTGGATGAAATTGGGTAACCGTTTTTCTTAAGAATTCCCGATCCAGATGAGTGTAAATCTCAGTCGTCAGAATGGAGGAATGTCCTAGCATGAGTTGAACAGCTCTCAAGTCTGCACCTCCTTCAATCAGGTGAGTAGCAAATGAGTGTCTGAAGGTATGCGGGCTGATAGACTTTTGGATTCCTGCCAGTTCGGCAATCTCTTTGACCAGCGTAAAAACCGATATTCTGCTGAGTTGTTTTCCCCATCGGTTAAGGAATATATAATCTTCATGCCCCGGTGCAATAAAACCTTGGCTTCGTCCCTCCAGATGCACTAATAGGTCTTCTATGGTCTCTTCGCTGATTGGTACCAGTCGCTCTTTATCTCCTTTACCAACAATTAGAATAAGCCCATCATCAATTCTTAGTCGGGAGATTTTAAGTCCAATTAACTCGGACACTCTTAACCCACAACCATATAGTGTACTGAGTATTGCTTTATTCCTATGTCCGAAGTTTTGGCTAAGGTCAATAGAGTTTAGCATAGCCTCTATCTCCTCGAAGGTGAGAGAATCAGGAAGCGTTTTGCTAATTTTTGGTGTTTCAATCCGAAGAGTTGGGTCATCATCGATATAACTGTCTAGTACTAAGAAGCCGAAGAAGTTGCGTAAACCTGATATAATCCGGTTATGCGTTCTGGGAGAGACCTCTAGTTTAACCAAATATTTCTGGAAGGCAAACAAGTCATCTGAAGTAATCTCTTCAGGGTGCTTTTTTATCTCAGAAACCTCGAGAAAGTCCTTGAATATCTTTAAATCGTGCATGTAAGCCTCTACAGTATTGGCCGATAGTGATTTCTCAACCGACAGAAAGGCAGAGAATTGTTCCGTATGTTGATCCCATGTAAGCATTAGACAAAGATAGAAACCTGTTTTGAAATTATTTCTATTTGAACTTGAAGTTGGTCTGGTTCAGCTTATGATTTGTAATTTAGTGTCTCGAAATTGTTATAAATTTAACTGGAATCAGGGTGTCATTGATTGATCTTTGTTTTTTTACTACGTACAAAAAAGCCATTGATAATTAAACTATTAACACATGAAGATAATTTGTATAGGACGAAATTATTCTGAGCACGTGAAAGAGCTTGGCAATGATCCTAATGCCGAGCCGGTATTTTTTATGAAGCCAGATACTGCTCTTTTACCTAATCGTAATCACCCTGTCTTTTATCCTGACTTTACCAATAACTTGCATTATGAAGGGGAGTTGGTTTTTCGAATCAGTAGATTAGGGAAATTTATTGAGCCACAATTTGCCCATCTTTATATCGATTCCATTGGTTTTGGTATTGATTTTACTGCTCGTGATCTTCAACAGACCTGTGCTGCGAAAGGGTTACCATGGGAGATTGCAAAATCATTTGACTTTTCCGCCCCCGTTGATGGCTTCAGACCTCTTTCAGATTTTCCGGATCTGAATAATATCTCTTTTGAGTTAAAACTTAACGGAGCAACCGTCCAAGCTGGTAATAGCAGAGATATGATCTTTGATATCCGCCGTATTATTGCTTATGTCTCAAAATATGTGACCCTTAAAACAGGCGATTTGATTTTCACCGGTACACCAAAAGGAGTTGGCCCTGTGCAAAAGGGGGATATTTTAGAGGGTTTTTTAGAGGGGGTGCCTTCTATAAAGGTTCAAATAAAGTAAGCAAGATCTGGTCAACATACCAGTAAGAGCAATTTGAGATCTCTTGGCTTATAGACTCTTCGCCATCCTCATGATAAGTCTGTCAGGGATGGCGATGAGTTTGTATTTTGAATAGTAGAACAACTTATCTTCTTGTCGGCATTCAACGTTTGCAATATAAGCTTTGTTGGCTGACTCCCGATTAAACGAGATGTGATAGTCTATAGGTTTGTCTAAAGATAGCGAGATCCTCTCAGCAGGAATCTCGATTTTTAGCCATTGATAGAATGGAGATACCTGATCAGGGTTTTTTGATTTGTCAAGCAATAGGTTAATCTCTGATTCCACTTCATCAAGCGGCGAGGCAATAGCTTTAAAGAGTGCCTGACTAGCATAGGTAATAGTAAATAATAGATCCAGCCACTCTTTACTTATATCGTGAAGCAGAGACTTGAATAAGCTCAATTGTTCAGAGGTTACTGGTAATCCCCGATTATGGCTCTGAGTTGATGCAAGGGTAGGATGATCGTTAAAACTTATGGTGGATCTGTTATCGCCTACCCGAAAACAATCTTTACTATTAATTGCCGAAAGAAACCAACTACCGCTCTCTTTAGCTGCTTCTACTAATAATTCAACCTGTTCACCAGCACTTATTAAAGAACCAAGAAATATCTCAATAGTATTGCTTTTAACCATCGTCGTACAACTTGATAATAGTTTACTCGACAGATAGCTGAAGAGGTACATCCCCGGCACTACCACCTCTTTCTTATGCAACGACATATACTCGGGAGAGTGAACGATGTTAAAATCCATCGTTGCTTTACAGAAGGCTATTATATCGGCGTTTGAAAAGGAGGTTGTAATCTTCATGTCTAATAATTTGGCTTTAAACGGTCAATGTCGATCTGCCTATTTGGCTCTAGTCTGAAAATTTGATTATCTGGTTGCTTTACAGATTCCGGGCACTTTGGTCATTTTGCTTCAAATGTAAGAACAAACTTTTAACCATATGGTTAATTAGAAGAATCTGGTTAAAATTTTCTCTGTCAATATCTATGATAATGCCTTGAAGGATATATACGTTATTTTGTTTATAAGTAATATACGTGTACTTTTTTAGCTAGAACTACACTTATGAGATTGTTTCTAATAACTTAAGATTGGCTTGTTTAATCCAAATGTAAGTCTCATTATACTTTATGCTCTCAACTTCTTCTCAAAATCATCTCAACATCTCCACGACATCCTCTCAATATCCTGTCAATATCCCCTCTATATCCTCT
>MTLE01005522.1_pt1 | contig 10088 bp, 10 predicted proteins | sample 1982461 | NCBI WGS metagenome assembly MTLE01 (sample SAMN05712605, study PRJNA340218) | biofilm metagenome | isolation source: sample SPL anode biofilm adapted to -200 mV | place: USA | collected 2012-02-03 | reverse complement strand
GCCGAATTGGTGGCCGCGAAGTTGGGCAGCAGCGCGCCCGCCGATTTATCGAGATTCAGGAACAGCATGGCATTGGTGCGGGCGGCCATTTCCCGATGTGCCAGGTTGAATTGAATCGCGTCCGCCGCGCCGGATTGCGCCCCCAAGCTCCACTCGGTTTTGCCGCTGAATTTGGCGGTCTGGCGCGTTTTGTTATACACGAGGCGCGAGGAGTGGATATTGGTTTTGCCCTGTTGCACCAGGACGTCGTCGATCATGGTGATCAAGTCCAGCTTAGTCGTGGGCGCGCTGTTGGTGATGGTGAGCAAGCCGCAATTGAGCTGGGCGGGATCGCCGGAATCCGACGGCTGGGTGGCGCGCACGGCGCCTTGCATCACGACGCCGTTGGTCCAAAACCGCATTTCCTCGGCGCGCACCTCGATGGTTTCGGCCGTCTTGGCCGTGGCGGGCGCCCGGTTGGTCGCCTGCGTGATGGCTTGAAATATATCCAGCGAGTTAATCATGTCGCTGCCGGGCAATTTGGCGACAGCATTGCCTTGCGCAATGAACACGCGGGAGGCCCGTTCCAGCGAGATATGGTCCGCCTGGACCTCGCGCCCGGCCTGGGTGCAAACCGGGTGCCCGAATAATTCCATGCGCTCCCGGCCTTGTTCCCAGTGATATTCGGCGCGCTCCGAACGGGCTTCAATTTGCTGATCCGCCAGGCGGACGACGACATTGGTTTCCGCCAAGATCTGCTCAATCCGGTTCTCCGTGCTGACTTTGTCCGTTGCCACGCTGGTGTCGCGCAGTTTAAACAGCAGCCCTTCACAAGTGATGTCCATGGTTGGCTCCTGGGCATGCACACGATTCCAGAAGCGGACTTGGCGGGCGCCTTGATTGAACTCCGCGCCTTCGGAAGTGATGACCACCGATTGCAGGCGCTGATCTTTCGCGGTGGCACTGGTGGGTTGCAGCGCGGCCCGGGTGTCGTTGGAAATGATCAGAATATCGGCGGCTTTACGCCACAAAAAGCCGCGGCCTTCGAGGGTTAACTCGCCACCGCCCGAAGTCACATGCAGCCGGTTGCTCGAGAAAGCAATGTCCTGGCTAGCGTTGTAAATACAATCGGCGGCTTCGATCACAACGTTGGTTTTGCCATCCAGCGAGTAAAACTGGAGGCGGATGCCTTTGAGCGGGACATTGGAGCTGGTGAATGCCGATAGGTCGGCTTCGGCTCCCCAGAAGTCCAATTTCTTTTTGTCCTTTTGCCCCGGGACGCCGCGGTAAAAATCCTCCACATGGAAGCCTCTGGCGGTGCCGCCCCCAATGGTGACCGGCGAGGCCGCCTGGCCCCGGTTCAGCACCAAGGCCAGCACACAACACGCGCCCAGCCAAAGGGCCGCCAGCCGGCGGCTCCGCTGGCCGGTGGGCAGTGATAATCCAGTATCCATCTTATCCATCATGATCCCATTGCTCAGTTTTAACGCTAGTCCCGCTTCGGGCGTGCTATTCCATGGCTTTCGCGATGATCTCCGCCCATTTGTCCTGGGCTTTGAGAATCAGTTCCGCCACCTCGCGAACGGCGCCTTCCCCGCCGTTGGCTTGGGTAATATAATGCGCCAAGTCCTTGGCTTCGGCCATGCCGTGAGGCACGGACACCGCCACTCCCACGCGGCGCAGCAGGCAAAGGTCCACCAAATCATCGCCGATAAAACAAACCTGATCCCAAGTGAGGCCAGCCTGGGCCAAGATTTCCCCGGCGGCAATGGTTTTGGGGGCGGAACTTTGGTGCAGAAAATCGATCTTTAACTCGCGGGCGCGCTGCTCCGTGGCAGGGGAAGGGCGGCCGGAAATCCAGCCCACCTTCAGGCCGGATTCGCGCAGCAAGCGCAGGCCCAAGCCGTCTCTGACACAAAACCGCTTGGTCTCCACGCCTGGGCCAATCCAGATCGTTGAATCGGTCAGGATGCCGTCCACATCGCACAGCACCAGGCGCACGCGGGCCAAGCGTTGGCGCAACTCATCGGAAATTCCGGGTAACGTCATGCGGAGATTAAAGGGCGGCGTGGAGGCGGACCAAGGAGGCCAGCAGTTTGGGCATGGCATCCAGCGGCACCATGTTCGGGCCGTCGCTCAAAGCTTTGTCGGGATCGGGATGTGTTTCGAAGAATAAGCCGCTGGCACCCGCCGCTACCGCGCACCGCGCTAGCACCGGCGCGAATTCCCGCTGCCCGCTGGATTTGCTGCCCGCGCCGCCGGGCAATTGCACCGAATGCGTGGCGTCGAATACCACCGGATAACCGAAATCCTTCATGATGGGTATCGACCGCATGTCTGCCACCAAGTTGTGATAGCCGAATGAAGTGCCGCGCTCGGTTACCAAAATTCGTTTGCTGCCGGAGGCCTCGGCTTTTTGGATGACATTCTTCATGTCTTCCGGCGCGAGGAACTGGCCTTTCTTGATATTGATGATTTTGCCGGTGATGGCCGCCGCGTCGATCAAATCGGTCTGGCGGCAGAGCAGGGCGGGGATTTGGAGGATGTCGACAAACTCGGCCGCCATGTAGGCTTGGGTCAGGTCGTGCACATCGGTCAACACCGGCACGCCCACCTTGGAGCGCACGCGATCCAGGATGTCCAACCCTTCTTCCAAACCCGGGCCACGGAACGAATTGCCGGAAGTGCGGTTCGCCTTGTCGAAACTCGCTTTGAAGACGAACGGCAGTTTGAGTTTCTGGGCCGTTTTTTTCAGTTTCCGGGCAATTTCCAGGCACAGCGCTTCGCTTTCGATCACGCAGGGGCCGGCGATCAAAAAGAGCCCGCGGGGGCGGGTCAGCTGTTTCCAAAGTTCCGTGTTGTTATCCCTCATATCCGCTTTCATAGCATTCGGCGCGCTGGCTGCCAATGACCAATTACCCGGGTGGCCGGTTCAGGTCTCGGCGGAGGAACTGGTTTCGCCCTTGAGGCGGGGCCAAAGAGCGGTGAGGTCGGGGTCTACCAGGGCCATTTTGCGGATCACAGATTTGGTGCCGATGTCCATGGCTTGTTCCAGCAATTCCCAGGCGCGGTCCAATTTGCCCAATTGCGCGGCGTAACAGGCCAAGTTATAGGGAATGATCGGTTCTTTGGGGAAGAGTTCGGCGGCGGGCGCAAGAATGTTCCACGCGTAAACCAAGCCGCCGCCTTCGGTGCGGCGCATGGCGTAAGCCGAATGGATGTAGCCCGCCGGTTCGTTGGGATACAGCTGGCGCATGCGGGTGGCGGTTTCCAAGGCTTTGCCCCACAGGGCTTGGCTTTGGTAAAGCTGCCAGCGCACGTCGAGGACCACTTCGCGGTCCACGTTCTCGGGCTGGATATGTTCCAACTCCAGCTCTGCTTCCGCCGGATTGCCTAACTCCAGCCACCCAATGGCTGCTGAAAGGTAATGGCAATCGGGCGGTTCCAATGCCTGGTTCATTTCCATCGCTGAGAGGCAGATTCTTTCAAGTCCGCCTTTCCGGCAAGCGAAAACCGGGCTTGTCAGTCCCGGTCCGCCGCCGCAAAATGGCGGCCGCTGAATTCTAGCATGCAAAATCAAAATCCAGTTTCCCGGAGTGGGCGCTTTGCTTCCGGCCCGCAGGCGGACGTGGCCCAGTTCACTGAATCCATTTCGTTCGATTGGCGGTTGTGGCAGGACGACATTCGCGGCTCGCTCGCCCACGCGGCGATGTTGCGCAAGGTCGGGCTGATCACCCGCCAAGAGCATCAGGCCATCGCCCAGGGCTTGGAGGCCATCGCGGAGGAAATCCGCCAAGGCAAGTTCGCCTGGAAAATGGAGCTGGAAGATGTGCACATGAACATCGAGGCGGAACTGACCCGCCGCGTGCCCGCCGGGGCCAAGCTCCACACCGGCCGCTCGCGTAATGACCAGATCGCCCTCGACATGCGGCTCTGGCTGCGGCGCGAAGCCGGGGAATTGGCCCGGGAAATTAGCGGCCTGCAATGCGCTCTGATGGAGTTAGGCCGCCGGCACGCGGAGGTTTTGATTCCCGGCTACACGCACATGCAACGGGCCCAGCCGGTCTATTTCGCGCACCATCTCCTAGCTTACGTGGAAATGCTCCAACGCGACGGTGAGCGATTGGCGGATGCTTTGGAGCGCGCCAACGTTTGCCCCTTGGGCAGCGGCGCCATCGCGGGCAGCACGTTGCCATTGGATCGCGAATTTGTGGCCAAGGAACTCGGTTTCGTAGATGACAAAGGCCGTCCCCGCATCAGCCAGAATTCGATGGATGCCGTGAGCGACCGCGATTTCATGGTGGAGTTCAATTTCGTGGCCGCGCTGCTGGCGGTGCACGTTTCGCGGCTCGCCGAGGACCTCGTTTTATGGGCCAGCGCCGAGTTCGCGTTCATCAAGATCGATGACGCTTACACCACCGGTTCCTCCTTGATGCCGCAGAAAAAGAACCCCGATCTGGCCGAATTGGCCCGGGGTAAAGCGGGGCGCGTGGTGGGCAATTTGATGGCGTTGCTCACGCTGTTGAAGGGCTTGCCCATGACGTACAATCGCGATTTGCAGGAAGACAAGGAGCGGTTGTTCGACTCCATGGACACCATGCGCGCCACCGTGCGCATTCTAGCGGCCATGCTGGACCACACGCGCGTGGACGCGGCCCGGTGCGCGGCGGCGGCGGGCGATGCCGCGTTGCTAGCCACGGACCTGGCGGATTACCTGGTGCGCAAGGGGCAGCCCTTCCGGCAGGCGCATCACGCGGTCGGGGCAGTTGTCGCCCTGGCGGAGCGCGCCGGCAAATCATTGGATCAACTCACGCTGGCCGAATTGAAATCGGTGGAACCTTTGTTCGCCGCGGATGTGACCGAGGTGTTTAACCTGAAAAAAGCAATGGCCATGCGGCAATTGCCTGGGTCGCCTGGCACAAAACAGGTTCACCAACAACTCAGTCAATGGCGCCAAGAGTTGGCGAAACGCGCGACTTCCGGCAAAAGGAAATAAACTCTGGCGGGCGCGGCGCGGCGGGCGTACTGCCGCCCCGCGCACAAAACCCTATGCCAACCGCTCTGCCACCGGACCTGGGAGCCACCTTGCTCAAGGCGGTGTCCCGGTCGTTTTACCTGACCCTTCGGGTGCTACCGGGATCGGTGCGGCCGCCCATCGGCCTGGCGTATTTGCTGGCGCGCGCCTCGGATACGATTGCCGACACGGAGATCGTCCCCGCCGCCCAGCGCCAGGACGCGTTGCGCGCCTTTCGCGGCCAAATCCTCGAGCAAGGGCCCGCCGCCCAGTTGGAGGGGCTTGCCCAGCATCAAGGATTGCCCGCCGAACGCGTGTTGCTGGAGCGGATCAACGATTTGCACGCGCTGTTTTCCGCCACGCCCGAGTCGGATCGCCGGTTGATTCAAACGGTGCTGGAAATCATCTTGAGCGGGCAAGAACTCGACTTGCGGCGGTTCGCCGGGGCGTCGGCCCAGCAGATTGTCGCCCTCGCCAACGATGCGGAGTTCGACGATTACACCTATCGCGTGGCGGGCTGTGTGGGCGAGTTCTGGACGCGTCTCTGCCGCGCCCATGTGTTCCCTAAAGCCGTGCTGGACGAAGCGGCTCTGGTGCGCGATGGGATTCGTTTTGGCCAAGGTTTGCAAATGGTGAACATTTTGCGCGATTTGCCCAAAGACCTGCGCCAGGGCCGATGTTACGTGCCACAAGACCGTTTGGCCGCGTGCGGGCTGCGGCCCGCCGATTTGCTCGATCCCGCCACCGAGCCCCGGTTCCGCGCCTTGTATCGGCAGTATTTGGATCAAGCCTGGGCTAATCTCGAATCGGGCTGGCGCTATGTGAACACGGTGCCGCGTTCCTGCATTCGCGTGCGCTTAGCCTGCGCCTGGCCGGTGTTGATTGGCGTCCAGACCCTCGACCGGTTGCGCGAGAAAAATGTGCTGGATGCCGCGGAACGGGTGAAAATCAGCCGGGCCGATGTGAAATCGATTTTGTTTCAAACCTTGGTGCGTTATCCCTGGCCGCGCGCCTGGGACCGCTTGTTTCCTCAACAAAAACAGCCGTTATGAAAAAGATTACCGCTCTCGCCTTTGTGGCCTTGCCGGTGAACGACCTGAAAGCCGCCCGCCATTTTTACGAGGAACTCCTCGGGTTAAAACTGACGCATAGTTTCATGGATTGCTGGTTCGAGTATGATTTAGGCGACGCTTGCCTGGTCATTACCAAAGCCGACGCCGATCACCCCGCGCCCATCCGCGGCGGCATGGTGGCGCTGGAGGTGGGCGATCTGGATGGCTTGTGCGGCCAGCTAAAAACGGCAGGCGTCAAATTCACCCAAGCGGCCATGGAAACGCCCGTCTGCCGGATGGCCACCATCCAAGATCCGGACGGCAACACGCTCCTGCTGCACCAGAAGAAATAAGGCGGACTAGGGTGGCAATAATCGGTTGGATGGCAATGCTTCCGACGGACGCATGGCAAATTCCTTCAAGCTCCAACCGGTGAAGGCTGAGGCAGGTCAATTCGCATGAGGTTCCCCCGCAATGACCTCGCATGGCACCCCTTGTGCTTCGGTTCAAGGATCGTTGTGGGAGGGGCATCTACCATTCCTGCGGGAGGAGGTTTAGTCCCCAGCTTCCGAGCCATCATTACCCCAAAGGGGTTAAAGAATTTAGCCCAGTGTTGGGCGAAGCCCTACGCTGGGTAAACGCCCCCCATCGTTCTATTGGGCCAACCCCAACGGGGTTGAATAGGCTGCCCGAAATTCGAAGCAGGCGCGTCGGTCTGGGTTCAATGGTCCGGCATTCAAGGCTTTACGCTTCCTCGCTGGGATCTTTTTTGCTTCGTCAGAACAAAATCGGCCAAAATTATTCCGACTATTTTCCGGGAAGGATTGACTTCGTTTGGCCGCGGAGGGATACTGTATATATGTACAGTTATGAATGAACTGACTCAACGCCAGCGGGAGGTTTTGGACTTTATTCAAACGGCTCAGGAACGCGAGGGAGTGGCCCCCACCTTGCGGGAGATCGCCAGCCATTTCGGTTTCCAAAGCGCCACCGCCGCCGCCGACCACGTGCGCGCCTTGCGGCACAAGGGCGTGCTAGGTGGCGCGCCGCGCCGGGCCCGCTCTTTGCGCGTGGTTCAACCCCTGAAAAAGGCCCGCGCCGCGTTCGTAGACATCCCGATTTATGGCGCCATTTCCGCCGGCTTTGCCCAAGACCGCCAGCAAGAAAGCAAAGGCTGCATTTCCGTCAACCTCGCCAGCCTTGGGATTTCCACCTCCGCCCGCACGTTCGCCTTGGAAGTGCAGGGCGATTCCATGATTGGCCGGCACATTATGGATGGCGATCTGGTGGTGCTGGAACACGGCATGACCCCGCGCAATGGCGACGTCGTGGCCGCCTTGATCGATAACGAAAGCACCCTCAAGACCATCGTGATCGAACGCAGCAAAACCTGGTTGCGCGCCGAAAACCCCAAATACCCCCAACTAATTCCCGCCCAAGAATTAGTAATCCAAGGCGTGATGGTGGCCTTGCTCCGGCGGCGTTGAATGGCATCCTGGTTTAAAGTTTTCTCCCCGCTTGCCGATAGGAGACGCACGGAGTTGGCGTTTTCGTTTGGCTTTGGGCCATTCAGCGATTATATTGCCAGCGTCTAAATCAGCTAATTGCAGCAACTAAAGGAGTAAGGGGAGTGTCATGCCTGGAGTTAAGTCTGGGCTTGGGACTATTGCCTGAGGGCGCTCAACGCCAAATATTTTCTTATGCCAACCCAGGGGAGAGATTTAAGGCCAAGTTTTCGGCTACTCTAAAGGAATTCCCCGCGCCAAGTTATGAGAAACCAACCGATCATACTCGTGGTCGATGACGAACCGATTGCGCGCAAGAGCATCCAAGCCCTGTTGCAGGGGGATGAGTATGCCATCGAAGGCGCCGTGGATGGCCCTGAGGCCTTGGCGAAAGTCGCCGAAATTCAGCCGGATACGATTGTCATGGACGTCATGATGCCGGGCATGGACGGCTATGAAGTCTGCAGCAAAATCAAAGCCAATCCCCAGTCGCAGCACATTCCGGTCATCATGCTCACCACGCTGAATGACAAACAAAACCTGGTGCGCGGGCTGGATGCGGGCGCCGATGAATTTCTCTGCAAACCGGTGGGCGGCCTGGAATTGCGCGCGCGCGTCCGTTCCATGTTGCGCCTGAAGAGGCAGCACGATCAATTGCTCGCCACGATGCAATTGCGCGAGGACTTGGCCAACATGGTGGCGCATGACATGCGCAACCCCTTGGCCGCGATTCTGGGCTATACCGAGTTGCTGCAACTCGAGCCGGATCTGGGGGAAGAACCGCGCAAATATGTGGTGGAAGCGCACGCCAGCGCCCTGCGGTTAAAACGCTTTATCGACGATTATCTGGTCCAGGCCAAGATGGAGGAAGGCCGCATCAAATTGAACCGCACCCCTGTCGATATGGTGCGTCTCATGGCCAAGGTCAAAGAAAACCACGCGGTGGTGGCCCAATCCAAGCACGTCTTCATTCAGGTCGCGATAGATGAATCCGCGGGCTTGGGAAAATTGGTGGAGGTGGATGCGGCTTTGTTTGAGCGGTTGCTGGACAATATGTTGGGCAACGCCATCAAATACTCCAAGGCTGGCAGTGATGTGCGGGTGTCGATTGAGTATCCCCAACCGGGCGATCCGGCCGTCGCGCCCGGCAGTCAATTGCGGGTGCGCTTTGCGGATACCGGAGCCGGGGTGCCGCCGGAAGATCGCGACCGGATTTTCGAGAAATACGAGATCGTGGCGTTGAAACAGGCCAAGGAGGCGCAAATCGGTCTGGGTCTGGCCTTCTGCAAATTGGTGGTCCAAGCCCATGGGGGGCGCATCTACGTGGAACCCAACCAGCCGCGCGGCTCGATTTTCACGGTGGAAATTTAGCGCGGCGCAGCCGCTGCCCGGCGTTTGCGACGCGCCAATTTAGCGCAAAAACACCCCCCGCAAAGCCGTCTCCGCCGCCTCCATTTCGGCCAGCAACCGCGGCCAATCAATCTTCAATCCCGGCAAGGCCGCCGCTTCGGTTCCTTCCAAGGCATTCGCGCGAATGAGCCGTTCGGCAATTTCCTTGCGTTGCAAATAGGCGAAGAGCCCGCTGGCTTCGGCGGCATGCGGCGCGCCGTTGATCACCCCCACGGCGTTGGGAATGGCCAAGGTATCCGCATCCAAGGGCAAGGCCGCCACGGGCAAGCCTTCGCGCTGGCCGGCCGCGATATCATCGGAATCCGTCAACCCCACCAACGCCTCACCCCGGCCCACGAGTTTGACGACCACCGAATTGCCGTCCACGACCTTGGCTTGATTCGCCTTCAAACCTTCGCACCAGGCTAGCCAGCGTTCCTGCCCCCAAGCTTGGCGCAACGCCAGAAAATGCGTGGAAGTGGTGCCAAACAAAGGCAAGCCCAGTGCCACTTTGCCGCGCCACGCGGCGTTGGTTAAGTCGGCCAGCGAACGCGGCGCTTCCGCCAAGGCCAGGCGGTTGGTGTTTACCACGATCCGGCGGGTGCGATAGCCGAACGTCGCGAATTCATTGGACGCGATCACGCCCTTGGCCATCAATTGGCGGGCGCGCAATTCCTCGTTGCCCCAAAAAACATCCCCCTGCGGATGCGCCTGCTCGGCAATCAAGCGATTGACCAAGCCGACCGTTTTCACGGCCTCGCTATCGAAGAGCGGTTTCACCCGAATGCCGGTTTGTTGCGTGAACTCAGCGAAGATTGGCTCCGCGTATTCTTGATCTTGCGCGGTATAAACCACCACCGAACGCTCGCGCGAACAGCCCGTCCAGCCGGCGGCCAGCACGAGGAAGCAAGCCCCCGCCGCCAGCCACGCGCGCCATGCGCCTGCGCGGCTTTTTGTGTTATCCGGACTCAACTTTGATGGTTGGCTGTTCATAGGGCGCTATAGTCGTTTGCTTTATCAACTCAATCTAGACCCGCGCTTGCGGGCAATTCAAGCTAAGTATTCCGCTGGATTAATAGCAGCTTGACATACCTAGCAAGTAATGTCTACTAGGGATATGTTCCAGCGCAGGGCAAACGCATCTAAATT
>MTLE01000767.1_pt2 | contig 10094 bp, 10 predicted proteins | sample 1982461 | NCBI WGS metagenome assembly MTLE01 (sample SAMN05712605, study PRJNA340218) | biofilm metagenome | isolation source: sample SPL anode biofilm adapted to -200 mV | place: USA | collected 2012-02-03 | reverse complement strand
GTATTCTCCTTATAAATCTAAATATTATCGTTTAACCACTATGTCAAATTTAATTTATGATATAAAAATGGAGCCCTCATCCGGATTTGAACCGGAGACCCCCACCTTACCATGGTGGTGCTCTACCTACTGAGCTATGAGGGCTTATAATAAAGTGGTGGGAGAAGATGGATTCGAACCATCGTAGACGTCGTCAACGGATTTACAGTCCGCCCCCTTTAGCCACTCGGGCATTCTCCCACGTGCTTATTAATTCAGCTTCTCTATAATAGTTTGTTTTGCCATTTTTGTCAACTGTTTTTTAAATCTTTTTACCGATTTTTTTTCGGATGCGCTGCAAGGCATTGTCCACCGATTTATTTCCACACGCTAATATTCTGGAAATCTCATAATAGGAGGCCCCCTGGATATAAAGTGCCAGAACTTTTTTCTCAAAGCTGGACAATTCCCGTTTAACATCAATCATTAGCTGTTCCAATTCTTCTTCTTTAATTAATTTTACTCCCGGCTCCACACTTTTTTTAGCTGCCAATCGGTCAAAAATCGTATTTCCAGGGTCTTCTTCCGAGACAGCTGCATAAATTGATACCGAATTGTTAAGTGGCATATGTTTCTGACGATTCGCCGAGCTGATCGCTGTTTGAATTTGGCGTTCGATGCAAAGATTGGCAAAGGTTGCAAATTGCGTCTCCCGATCAGGGCGAAAGTCCCATATGGCCTTAAGTAACCCAATCATCCCTTCCTGAATCAAATCCTCATGATCCCCGCCAACCAAATAATAAGAACGGGCTCGGATCAGGACATTTTTTCGATATTTTTCCAGAAGGTATTCCTCTGCCTCTTTGTCCCCCTGCTGGGCACGCCTGACGATTTCTGATTCCGCTAGTTTATTATTGCTTAGCTTAACCATTTTTTCCTCACATTATTCTTTAACACGCATTTTGTTAAATTGATCCAGGGTTTCTTCATCCAAAAAATCGCTGAGCTTAAGACCCTGTTTCGGGACGCTTTTTCTCTTATCATCCCGAAAATTCTTCAACGACGCTTCCATATCCTGGATCAACTCCCGCACTGGCACCCGCTCGGCGCCGTTGGCCATGACCATTTGCTGAAGGGTAAAATCTGACGTTACCACCCGAACATTATAGGCTTTCGGCAGACTATAAACAAGCTTTTCAATATAGCTGTCGGCGGTTTTATTCTTTTCGGTAAACACAACCTTGATCCGGCCATGGATTTCTTCCCGTTTTTCCAATGACTGTTGCTGATAGGCATCGAAAACAAGGATGGTTTCCCATCCTTTAAATCCACTGTAGCCATTTAAATCATCGATAAGCTTTAACCTGGCCTCTTCCAACTGAATTTCTGAAAGACGTTTTAAATCATCTGAACCGTGAATGACATTATAACCATCCACAATTAATATGGTTTTCATTGAAATCGCTGTTTGGCAGCCTCTGCAAAAATGATCGCTGCTGCTGCCGATGCATTAAAGGATTCGATCTCGCCATGTAGAGGAATCGATACTGAAAAATCGCATTGCTTTTTGATCTTTTCGCTGATTCCACTCCCCTCGTTACCGATAACAATGGCCAACGACCCCTTATAATCGGCTTTATAATAGGGATTGCCTTTCATATCAGTGGACATGATCCAGAACCCTTTTTTCTTGAGTTCTTCAATCGTCTGGCTTAAATTGGTCACCTTGACAATCGGGGTGTGAGATACTGCTCCAGATGAAGCCTTTACCGAAACCGCCGTTAACGAAGCCGAGCGGCGATTGGGAATGATGACGCCGTCAGCCCCACAAATATTGGCACTCCGTATTATCGCCCCCAGGTTATGGGGATCCGTCAGATGATCGAGAATAACGATAAAGGGATCTCGACCCTTGCTTTTGGCATGATTTAAGATATCCTGAAGATTACTATAGGGAAATGGCGCCATCAACGCCACAATCCCCTGATGTACCTGACCATCTGCCAGATACTCCAGTCTGGCTTTTTCAACCGAATGAATAATGATATTCTGTTTTTTCGCTGCATCGGTAATCTTTTTAAGAACATGATCGGTATTGTCTTTTAAAATCAATAACTTGTCAATTTCCTGACCGGAACGAAGTGCTTCCATCACCGGGTTTTTTCCGACAATTACAAACGTTTCTGCGGTAACGCCTTCGTCTTCCCGATTATATCCATCAAACTTGCGTTGTGGTCGTCGATCGTCAAAGCGACGGGGGCCACGCTCCTCCCGGGAATCTCGACTGTCAAATTTCCGCGGTTTTTTATCGTCCTTTTCCCCACGTTCTTCAAACTTGCGGGGCCTTTTATCCCCATTTGCCGCCTGGTCATTTCTTTTCCCTCGGGGCTTGTCACTGGTCTTGCTGCTGTTTGAGCGACTATTTGATACTCGTTTCATCTTTTCACCTATTCTTTTATTTTAATTCGATTTATTTCTTGATAAACCGATTCTTGCATTATTTCGTTTATTTATTGGATTGTGTGTTTATTTCAGTTTCTGTATTCATATTTTGGGCTTCATCGACAGGGTTTCGTTTTCGTGGCGGCAGTGGTCCATAATACTGATAATAGTAGGTCTTAATGTCGCCATTATAAAGCTTGCGATTCTTGGTTGCCACTTCGCCAAAATATTTCTCAAACTTTTCATAACCGGTAATAATAAAATAAGACCAACTATCCAGACTGTGAAAGACCTTACCCATATCCCGATAGAGGCGTTGAATTTCTTTTTCTTCGCCGATTCGCTCACCATAGGGCGGGTTGGTGATAATGACCCCATATTTTTTCTTGGTGGATACCGACTGAACCGGCAGTTTTTGAAAAGCGACCAAATCTGAAACGCCAGCCAATTCCGCATTCGTCCGGGCTTGTTTTAGCGCATTGGCATCACAGTCGGATCCCAGCAACAAAAATTCTTTGTCATTGATAGCATCCCGGGCTTCCTGACGAGCCTGTTCCCACAATTCCGGCGGAATGGCGTCCCAGGTTTCAGAGACAAAATCCCGTTTCAGCCCCGGGGCAATATTTTTACCGATCAGCGCCGCTTCAATGACAATCGTTCCGGATCCACAAAGAGGATCGAGAAAAACTCGATCCGGTCGCCACCGTGATAGATAAACCAGCGCCGCAGAAATGGTTTCTTTTAGCGGCGCCTCATTGCCATATTGGCGGTACCCCCGCTTATTAAGACCAGAGCCACTGGTATCGATGGAAAGGGTGACTTCATCTTTAAGAATTTGAATATGAATCGGATACTTGCCGCCATTCTCATCAAACCAATCGACCTGATATTTAGATCTTAAGCGTTCCACCACGGCTTTTTTGACAATTCGCTGTCCATCCGATTTACTAAACAGCGTTGATTTGACACTGGTAATTTTAGCCGCCGGAAATTCGCCGTCAACCGGGATCCAGTTTTCCCAGGGCAATGCCTTTGTTTTCTCAAACAGTTCATCAAAGGTTTCGGCCTTAAAACGGCCAATCTCCAACAGCACCCGATCAGCACAACGGAGCCAGAGATTTGACCGGGGAATCGCTTCCAGAGGCCCGGAGTAACGGATTTTTCCGTTTTCCACTTCAGTTACCTCGTAGCCCAGTTTTTTTATTTCGTCCTTTACCACACTTTCGATTCCAAAAGCCACTGTGGCAATTAAGTTTATCTTTTTCGACATTCATTTTTCCTTTATCATTATTTTTGATCTTGTCGTTAACTCTCAATAGTACATTATAACACAAAAATTCGAGATATTCTTAAAAAACTATATTTAAATAAAAATGAAACCCCAAACACCGTTACACTCTTCGCAACCGGTGCCTGGGGCAGTAAAAATCTGTTTTTTTAAAAATTCTTTATCGCTTCATCCCGACCAAAAACCACAAAGCCTTCGTATTGTCCATTATCCCAGGCGACAATCTGTTTACCGAATTTTTTCTTCATGGCCACCAGATTGACCCGATACCCTTTGATCCGCCAGCGATCGCCTTCGCCGATAACCTCTGCCATGTTGCTGCTCTGAGGATCGTAGAACAGGATGATTGCCGAATCAACTTGCCGGGCCTCTTTCTGCTCTTCCAAAAGAATCGTAATGATTCGTTCAAAGCCAATCGAGAAGCCCACTGCCGGTACTGAAACTTTATTGTATTTGCCAATCATGTTGTCATAACGGCCACCACCGGCAATCGAATAACCGTAGGGGCCATAGCTGATTTCAAAGATCAGACCGGTGTAATAACCCATTCCCCGGATCAGCGAAAAGTCGAAAACAACATCGAATTGTTCTTTAGCAAGGATTTTGACGGTGTTAATCACCTCGGTTAATTGGCCAACAGCAACAGCATCTTCCACCCACTGCTCCAAATTGTCCAGACTAATGCCGGTCACACAGGACATCAGCTTGTCGACTTTTTCCTGGTCATGTCCCTTTTCCAACAATTCGCCGGTTACTCCAGCGACTCCGATTTTATCCATTTTATCGAGTGCAATACAAACGGTTCCGACCTGATCTGCGGCAAAGCCAGCATTGATAATGACTTCACTCAGGAGCTGGCGATGATTCACTTTTATCGTGAACCCGGCAAACCCCATTGCCAGCAGCGCTTTGGCCGTGGTATCCATCAGCTCAATCTCTGCCGAAACGGTAGGATCGCCAATAATATCGATATCACATTGTTTAAAGGCCCGAAACCGGCCTTTTTGAGGTCGCTCCGCCCGAAAGACATTACCGATCTGTATTGCCTTAAACGGCGTTTCGAGGACTTCCTGATTGTTTGAATAAAAACGGCTCAGGGGCAAGGTTAGATCAAAGCGCAGACCCATATCACAAAGATCTGTTACACTGGCTTCCTGACTTAAGTCCAGCTTTTCACCACGCTTTAAGATGGTAAACAGCATTTTTAAGTTCTCGCCACCATCACTGCCCAGCAGCAATTCGAGATTTTCCATCACCGGGGTTTCAATCCGGCTGAAGCCATGAGAACGGTAGACTGCCAATATCTGTTGCTCCAACCGATCCCGAATTTTCATTTCCTCGGGCAAAATATCCCGGGTACCTCTCACAGGTTTTGAACTGATCATCTGGTCACCTTCTATACTAAATTAATTTGCTTGAACGCTTTTTTGCCCTTTTTGAGAACAATTTTCTTGTCTTTAAAATCTGCCAGTGTTACCAGCCGTTTAAAATCGGATACTTTTTCACCATTTAGCAACACTCCGCCCTGGTCAATCAAACGACGCCCCTCACTACGGGTAGGGATCAACTTCGCCACTTCGAGCATTGACAGGATATCCATGCCGTCGCCCAATTCCGCTTGTGATAAATCCACACTTGGGATTTGGGCATCTCCCTGATCGCCAGCAAAAAGCTTGCGGGCCGCATTTTGAGCTTCCTGAGCTGCTTCCGTGCCATGGATAATCTCAGTAACGGTAAACGCCAGGATTTCCTTGGCCTGATTGATTTGGGAGTCTTTAAGGGCTCCCAAACGCCGCACCTCATCCATCGGAATGAAGGTCAAAAGCGCCAGACATTTTTCCACATCAGCATCGGCAATGTTTCGCCAGTACTGATAAAACTCATAGGGCGATGTTTTTTCCGGATCCAGCCACAATGCCCCTTTGGCAGTTTTTCCCATTTTAATGCCCTCACTGGTAGTCAGTAGCGAGAAAGTCATGCCATAGACCTGTTTCGCATCTTTGCGACGAACCAGCTCAACTCCAGCAATAATATTCGACCACTGGTCATTGCCACCAAACTGCATCTTACAGCCCTGTTCTTTATGCAGCACATAAAAATCATAGGCCTGGAGCAGCATATAATTAAATTCCAGAAAGGTCAGTCCTTTTTCGAGCCGTGATTTATAGCAATCCGCCGTCAGCATCCGGTTAACCGAGAAATGGGTTCCAATTTCCCGTAAAAAGTCAATGTAATTAAGCGGCAGCAACCACTGGGCGTTATTGAGCATCACTGCCTTATCATCTTCAAAGGTCAGAAATTTTTCAAAGACCTTTTTGAATTTTTCACCATTCTCAACAATCCGTTCCAACGTCATCACCTGACGCATATCAGACCGGCCAGAAGGATCACCAATCATCGTGGTTCCACCTCCGATCAAGGCAATCGGTCGATGGCCATGACGTTGCATGTGAGCCATCACCATAATCTGAATGAAATGTCCAATATGAAGACTGTCAGCCGTTGGATCAAAACCAATATAAAAAGAAACGGATTCTTCCGCCAGTAATTTTTTTATCTCTTCTTCGTGGGTACACTGTTCAATAAAGCCCCGCTCCTGCAATACGTCAAATACACTTTCCATTTATCTCTGTCCTTTCCTTATTCAAGGGGTTTCCCCCGCAATTATTCTAAATAGTTTTGTTACTGTTTATCCCTGTATTTTTTCAAGAGACTCTTTTTTTCGTTCCCACCGAGTCAGTCCTTCTTCAAAAAAGACTTTGATCACTGCAAACATCGGAATCGCCACAAACATCCCCAACAAGCCAAAAAGACTGCCCCCAACAATAACTGAGAACAATACCCAAAAGGGATTGAGCTCGACAATTTTTCCCAACACGTTTGGTGCTAAAACATTGCCATCAAACTGCTGGACAATAAGAATCCATATTGCCACCCAAAAGGCCTTGGACGGATCATCGATAAAGGTAATGACAATGGCCGGTACCGCCCCAATAATTGGGCCAAAATATGGAATCACATTGGTAACGGCAACAATCACACCAAATAAGGGTGCATAATCCACGCCAATCACCAAAAGTCCCAGATAAAATAAAAATCCAATCAGCATTGATGTCAGAATTTTTCCGGTAAAATATTTATAAAAAATTTCATCAATGGTCAGGATCGCCCAATGACTTCCATTGTATAAGGTCTTGTTTAACACTGCTTTAGCAAAGCGATCGACCTGATCACTGATTTTTTCCTTATCCAGCATTAAATAGAGCCCAACAAAAAAAACAATAAAAAAGCTGATGACAAAGCCAATGGTTCCTTTTAGAAAGACAAAGGCAAAATTCCCGATATTTTTAATGGAGTCCGGATTAGCCCCAAAATATGTGGTCAGCTGATTGAGTACATCCATTGCCGTCATATTCTGCAAACTATCGATTGCTACTTTCAGTTCGGTTAAAATATCCTGTGCGGCTCCACCTTTAGCCAGACTTTCACCCAGATAATTATCAATGATTGTTAAGTACTCGGGAGTCTGGGCAATCAGACCGGTAAGACTCTCGATCACCGATGGAATCGTCGCATAAAAAAACAATACAATTAAGATAATGGTAATCACATAGACAATCAGAATTGAAAGCAAGCGAATTGATCGGGCCTTGTTTTGGCTTCGGGGAACCGTTTTAAAGATAAACTTTTCCACTCCCCGCATTGGCCGGAATAAAAAGTATGCCAGTACTACACCCAACAGAATCGGCATCAACACTTCCAGAGTTCTGGTAATCATGCCACTTAATGTTTGGGTAACGACGCCAAAATTATCCAATAATTTATATGACAAAATTAGGATAAGTATCCCCACTAACAGATAGCTGTATTTTTTTACAAGTTCCTGATCGATTTTAAATTTCAACCGCTCCTCCAATACTGTTTTTAATTCGAGTTATATCTTAACATTTAACCGGAAAAAATTAAAGCAGTTTCAGCCAGATTCTTAAATTATGATTAAACAAAACCGCATTAATACCCGTGTATTTTAAAGTTTTCCTTGTCTTTTAGAGAAATCTATCATAATATTTTTATAGTTAATTCTTTTTTTAGGAGAAATCATGATCTATATCGCTATTATTCTTTTTGCTATATTTCTTGACCAGTATTCGAAATACCTGGTCATTGCCCATATAAAACCGATTGATACCTTACCACTTATTCCTGATGTTTTTCATTTAACCTATGTCGAAAATACCGGTGCTGCATTCAGTCTGATGACAAATAAACAGATTTTCTTAATTCTTATGACCCTGGTTTTTATTGGGGTTCTCATCTATTTTTTAATCAAGATACCGGATATCCGGGAGAATCGAGTCATTAAAACCTCTCTTGCCTTCATCATCGGTGGTGCTGCCGGGAATTTACTGGATCGCCTGCGTCTGAATTTTGTCGTGGATTTTCTTGATTTTCGAGTTATCAAATTTGCGATCTTTAATTTCGCCGACATCTTTGTGGTGTGTGGGAGCATTATCCTTGTCATTGCGCTGTTCACCAATAAAAATTTTTTGGAAAACAATGACTTTGGTAGTCTGGAGTAGATCAATTAAAAAATACTGCGGCAAAACAAAACGCCTCCCCAGGCTAAAACAAAAACTGTTTTAGCCTGGGAGGCGTTTTTTGTCTACTCGTTTTTTTTGAGCAAACCAAGCATGCTGTCGCCAGTCGTATAGATATGATCGCAGGCGGCCAGATTGGCTTTTCGGCACTCACCCTTTTCGATCTGTCTGATTATTTCCATATGCTGATTGACCAGCGGCGTTTTATCTTCAATGCGATGGACGTATTCAGCCCGAAACCGCTGCATCTGCTCCCGCAGACTATTGATCATTGCCTGTAGTTTGACATTTTTTGATGCAGTATAGATCGTTTCATGAATATGCATATCATGTTTGATGATTCCCTCTTCATCATTATGCAGCGCCGACTCTCCAAACAATTCATTAGCTTCATAGAGCCTGCTGATTTCCTCTTTGGTGGCATTCATGGCCGCCAGCTCAGCTGCCAACCCTTCCAGTGCCCGGCGGATTTCCATCATTTCTTTGAGATCGTTCACTGACATTGGTGTCACATAGACACCTTTTCTTGGTACCATTTTTACCAACCCCTCCAGTTCAAGCTTCCGGATGGATTCGCGCACCGGAGTCCTGCTGACGCCCATCTGTTCAGCCAACTGAACCTCCATTAAACGCTGTCCCGGTTGGAGTTCACCGGTAATAATGGCGCAGCGGATGGTTTCAAAAACAATTTCCCGCAATGGCTTACAGGAACTTATATCAAGACTTAAGCCTTTTTTATCGTCCCACATCGTTTTCTCCTTCTTCAGTTTTACTTAAAAAACACATTGTATATTTTTCTTTGAAAAATCGCCAGGATTTTTCCGCCAATTCATGGTTCTGATAATACCCAATGACCGTCGACCCGCTACCGGTCATGATGGCGGCCAAAGCCCCCTGTTCCATCATTTGGTTTTTAACCGTCTTTATTTCAGGATATTCGGCAAAAGCTACGGCTTCAAAAACGTTTCCCAGTTTCATTTTTAACATATCGTACGCATCATCATGCAACAGCTTGATAATCGCCGGAATATCCGGATGATTTTCGATCATTGATTCATCCAGTTTTTTGAAAGCCCAGGGAGTGGCAATATCAATATCTGGTTTTACCACCAGAACCACCATCTTCCTTAAGTCTTTTAGCGGGGTGATTTTTTCGCCGATCCCTTCTACCAGAGCCGTACCACCAACCAGACAATACGGGACGTCTGCCCCAATGGTAACACCAATTGCCAAAAGCTCCGATTGCGTTAGCCCCAGTTGCCAAAGACGATTCAGACCCTTTAAGGCAGCTGCCGCATCACTGCTGCCTCCAGCCAGACCAGCCTGAGTTGGAATTCGCTTTTCCAAATGAATTTTAGCTCCCTGTTTGACATCGAACTGACGCTGCAGTTTATGGGCTGCTTTGATCACCAGATTTCGCTCATCCAAAGGAATGGTATCGTCGTTGGACGTTAAACTGATTCCCGCCACACAGGGTTCAAAGGTCAGTATATCCTCCAGTTCGATTAAATGGTTAATCATCTTCATTTCATGATAACCATCTTCCCGGATGCCAACAACATCCAAAGATAGATTCACTTTAGCTTTGGCTTTTAACATAACCCTGTTCATATTTCCTCACATTGCACTCATAATATTGTATACTTTATTCATTATAGCACAGTCCCTCACTGATTCAAATAAAAATCATGGTTATAATCCAATTTTATAGTGTATAATCAAGACATTAACTTACCCCAATCCTCTCATCACCAATATTAGGTAATTGCGAAACTGCCGTGAGCTTT
>MTLE01001035.1_pt3 | contig 10122 bp, 11 predicted proteins | sample 1982461 | NCBI WGS metagenome assembly MTLE01 (sample SAMN05712605, study PRJNA340218) | biofilm metagenome | isolation source: sample SPL anode biofilm adapted to -200 mV | place: USA | collected 2012-02-03 | reverse complement strand
CGCTGGGCTACCAGCATCGCGGCGTGGAACGCGCCTTAATCGGCGGCCCCAACGCGCGCACCGTGCATCTGATGGAAACTTTGGCCGGCGACACGACGATCGGCCACACCACCGCCTATTGCCAAATGGTGGAATCCTTGGCGGGCGTGCGCGTGCCCGCGCGGGCGCAAGCTTTGCGGGCCATCGCGCTGGAACTGGAACGCTTGGCCAACCATACGGGCGATCTGGGCGCGCTCGCGGGAGACGCCGGGTATCTACCCACAATGTCCTATTGTGGGCGCATTCGCGGGGATTTTCTGAACCTGACCGCCCTGCTCTGCGGCAACCGATTTGGCCGCAACCTGGTCCGTCCGGGCGGCGTGGCGTTTGATCTGACCAAAGAACGCCTGGCCCAATTGGAACAACGGCTGGCACAGGCACGGATAGACGTGACCACCGCGGTGAATCTTTTGTGGGAATGCTCCTCGGTCCGCAGCCGGTTTGAAAATATTGGCACCCTGTCCGAAGATACCTGCTTGCAACTCGGCCTGGTGGGCCCCGCAGCGCGGGCTTGCGGCGTGGAACGTGATGTGCGGCATGAATTTCCGTTCGGTTTGTACCGGTTTTTTCAAATCCCGGTCTCCTCTTTCCACCACGGGAATGTGTTTGGCCGGGCCTATGTGCGCTGGCTCGAAATCCAGCATTCCATCGATTTCTTGGAGCAACAACTCAAGTCGCTGCCGGGCGGCAATCTCCGGGCCGAGATGAAACCCCTTCCCCCGGGGCAATTTTGCATGTCGCTCGTGGAAGGCTGGCGCGGAGAAATCTGCCACGCGGGCTTGACCGATGCCCAAGGCCAATGGATGCTGTATAAAGTGAAGGATCCGTCGTTTCATAATTGGATGGGGCTGGCCATCGCCATGCGCGGCCAGCAAATCTCGGATTTTCCGCTGTGCAACAAGAGTTTTAACCTTTCCTACTGCGGGCACGACTTATGATCAAAACCATTCGCGCCCGGCTTCAGCAAAAAAACCGCACCATCGCTTTCCCCGACGGCGAGCCGGTTTTGCCCGAGTTGTTCCGCGGCCGGCCGCTGATCGATACGACCCGTTGCCCCACCGGTTGCTCCAATTGCGGCGAGTCCTGCCCCACCAGCGCCATTAAAGCCAGTCCGGAGGGGCCGCAAATCGATTTGGGCCGTTGCTTGTTTTGCGCCGATTGCGAGCAATCATGCCCGGCCAACGCCATCCAATTCTCGCGGGAATACCGCCTGGCGGCGGTGCGCCGGGAAGACCTGGTGCTCACCCCGGGCGCCCAGCAATTGGGCCGGGCCTTGAACGAAAAAGCGCGCACGCTCTTTGGTCGTTCGCTTAAATTGCGCCAAGTCAGCGCCGGCGGCTGCGCCGCGTGCGAGGCCGACGTCAACGTCTTGAACACCGTGGTGTTCGATCTCGGCCGCTTTGGCATCCAATTTGTCGCCTCCCCCCGGCATGCCGATGGCTTATTGATTACCGGCCCAGTCCCCCATAATATGCGGGAAGCGTTGGAGCAAACGTACCAAGCCATGCCCACCCCCCGAATGGTGATTGCGGTGGGCAGTTGCGCCATCGCCGGCGGGCCGTTTGCGGACAACCCCGAGGTGGTTAATGGGGCCTTGGCCTCCGTGCCCGTGGATTTGTTTATCCCTGGCTGCCCCCCACATCCGATAACTATTTTGGATGGTTTGTTGCGGTTTTTGGGCCAGATCGAAGAATCGGGCGACCGCTGGAAATAAATTTGACCGGTCAACGCCGGGAATTACCCCGGTGTTAAATCCGGTATTTGCATAATGAAAAAAGTGATGGAACCGCTGTTGGCTCTCCAGGCGCTGGAATTGGGTCCCGCGCCAGAGAAGCCTGAAAACGCTGCTGAAATTACCCGCTTGCGGCAATTAGTCCCGCCTCAAATCTTGGGACACTATGACCGCTTGATGGTCCGGGGCAAGAAAGGCGTTTCGGTGGTGAAGAATGGAGTTTGCACCGAATGTCACATGCGCCTGGCTTCGGGCGCTTTTTCCCAACTCCTCCGCCAGGAAGACATCATGGTCTGCGAAACCTGCGGCCGCTATTTAGTGCCCTCGAACGAGCCCGTGCCCGAAGCGGCACCCGCCGAAGCGCCCAAGAAAACCCGCAAACGCGCGAAAAAAACCGACGCTGGCGCATTGGAAACGCCCCTAGCCTAATTAAGGCACGTATCCAGAAGGGAAGGCTGGTTCTTCCCCTCTTATTTCAGGGTTGATTAGCGAAATCTTCAGATTTCGCTAGGCGAATGCTTTTTTCGATGCCCCAAACCCCTTCGGCTCTTTTTCCTAGGGAAAATCGCCGAAGGGGCAGGGTGTGTATTTTGCTTAGCCAGAAGCGCAACGCTATGGCTCGCCAAGTACCCGATAAAAAGCGGCAGGCGTGTCGATGGAGTTAGTGAGCCCACGATTGGTCTGAAGCGTCGCGGCATCCACCCAAGGCTGATCGAGCGCGGGTTTCGATTGCACCCGGAAGGGCGCGGAACCGCCCGTCCAATCCAAAGCGATGGCGTCGCCTTGGCGCGTGGCGCGCATTTGGATTTTGGCGGAAACCGCCGGCGGCAAGCCAGCGGCGGTGGGTTTGCCCAGCGCGGCCAAATTGTCATCGGTGAGGCAGCCGCTCCAATACTGAATGCTATTCACATAGGTCATCGCGTTCTCGCCGTTGTCATCGGCGAATAACAGCGCATAAGGCGTGCTCGAGCTGGAGCTGTTTAACGCCCAGCGGCTGCCCACGGATTGCTCGCCGACTTTCACTCCGTTGATGAATTTGGACACCTTGGAATTGACGATATCGACCACCAAGCCGACCCGATACCAGGTGTTCGCCACGATTTGCCCTTGGTAAGTGCCGCTAATGCCCAGGCCCCCGGAAGGATTAAAGAAGAACTCGCCATCGGAGGCGTTGGCGGGATCGGTCTGCAACAGCGCCCGCCAACTGCTGGCCGCCGAAGCCGGGTAGAGCAAATCGAAGAGCAAGGTGTATTGGAGCACCGTTTGGCCATTGCCCCGATCCCCAGGCTTCATGATATATCCGAACATGGTGCCTAACGCGGGCACTTGCATAATTTGCGCATCGCTGCCGTCAACCGGCGGCAATCCAAACTGCGTGGCCGAGCCAAAGTGGGTTCCCGTGCGCACATCGTCTTGTGCGTATTCGAGCGCGTTCCCCACGGTGGCGCGCAAGTCACCCTGATCAAAATCCCATTGGCCCAACAGCTTGGTGGTGTTAGTGGGTGAGGCCGCGCCACACTGCACCGGGTTGATCGCCTCGCCATCCTCCAACCGCAGCCAGGTATCCACTAAGCTGGAACCCGCGTGCATTTGAATAACTCGCGCCCCCTTGGCATATCCTTCTTTGCCATAGGTGTGATAACTAATCCCGCGCACGTAGCCCATCCACAAACCGCCGAGGTTGGCGATAAAATCATTGATGTGATCGTGGCCGTTAAACACCGCGATGACGTCCTTATTTTCGCGCAACGCAGCCCATAGACCGCCGTTGATCAACGATGGGCAGGGATTTTCCTGCTCCACACCGGTGACCTCACCTTGGGCAAAGTGAAGATTGATCTCCGGCAGCGGGATGTGGAAAAACATGCAGGCGGGCAGTGTCTTTTGATACGCCTGGCGGCACGCCTCCGAAGTTTCCTGGTACCACTGGATCTGGTCGTGATGGATCCAATCGTAGGTGTCGAAATTCGAGTCGCGGAAATAAGCGTTGGAATCGAGCACGTAAAGCAAGGCCTCGGGATGAGCGCCGGTCGTGTCCATTACCGGCAGCACGAAATTACTGAAACCATGAATGTTGGTGGGCCCAGGCCGCGAGACATTGCCCGGCAACCCCAAGGTGGCCTCATAAGCGGCTTGGCGCGTGAAGTTGCCACTTTCGGCATCGTGATTGCCCAGCATGGCGGCCCAGGAAATGCCTCGTTGCACCACCGGCGCGGTGAATTGCCGGTAGCCCTGCTGCATAGCGGACAATGTGCCACTGGTGCAATTATCTCCCGTGTAGACGACTAAATCCGGAGTTTCCGCCGCTAGAATGGTTTCCATCGCCTGCAAGGTTTGCTGGTCCTCCGTCGTGTTGCCATTCCAATGGATGTCACCGAAAGCGACGATCTTGAACGTGCCATCCGCTCTGAATTTAAGGGAAGACGCCGCAGGCAAATCCGCCGCGGCGGCAGCGGAAGTTATCAGACTGGTTACCACCGAGCCAAACGCGAAAACGCGCTGCCCCCACGACATAAATAAACGATTGGTTTTAATCATATGGAAGCTGGGATTATCCACCCTGCCCGAGGGGGTGTCGAGTGCGAAGCCTTCAGGATAAACCCTGGTTGTAGATTGTCTAAAGTGCTCAGCTAGAATATTAAATACGACCGCTAGGCTGAGTTTTAGCCCTCGACCAGGCCGGGAATAACCGCTACCAAGGGAAGCACTAAGGGGCTACCACCACTTCAATCCCCCGCGCCCGCAAGCCCGCCACAAGTTCCGGCGAGGCTTGATTATCGGTGACGATGGTATGAATGGAATCCAAGCCGCAGAGGAACGAAATGCTTTGGCGGCCCAGTTTGGTGTGATCGAGGCAAAAAATCACCCGGCGGGACCCACGCATCATGGCTTTTTGGATCTCAATCAACAGGCCGTGAGAGTTCGTAGCCCCTTCCAGCGTAATGCCGCCCGCGCTCATAATGGCGACGTCTGCGTGAATTCTTCCAAAAGATTCCACCGCAAGGGGTCCCACCAATACTCCCAAACGAGGGTAAACCACCCCCCCGGACATCACCACTTCCACCTGGCTGGAGGCACTGTAGAGATTGGCCACTGGCAGGGAGTTTGTGATTATCTGCGGTTTCTTCTCCTCCAGGTATCGCGCTACGTGGTAAACCGTTGTGCCTGCGTCAATTATAACGCTTTGATGGGCGGGCAATAAACTCGCGCAAGCCCGGCCAATGGCTTCTTTTTCAGCTAATTCGCGGGTGTCGCGCGCGGTAAAAGTAAATTCATCCGAACGCGGGTTCACCAAGCGGGCACCCCCATGGGTGCGACGCACCATGCCGGTGGATTCCAACGCGGTTAAGTCGCGGCGGACGGTGGATTGCGATACGTCCACCTCTTGAGATAACTCCTCAAGTGACGCAAACTCAACCTTTTGCAGATACGCTGCAATCTTGGCTTGGCGTTCCTCTGCTTGCATAATGCCGCTAATTTGAAAGATTTTGGAAGATTATGCAAGATTAGTTTGACATTTTTTCAGCAAACTGGTGAAATGAGCCTCAGTTCAGGTCGCATTGTCCCGTCAGGACAAGGAAAACAGAGGATTTTGGCACCTATAATATGAGCAATCCGGTCGCCCTGCCGCCGCGTGCGGTCATCGAGCATTTGGTCCGCCAATTGGTGTACCAACGCCTCGGCAAGCCATTGCCGAAACCCGCCGCCGCCCCGCATCCCCTGGTCGTCAACATCAGCGCCCGCCACTGTCATTTAACCCAAGCCGCCGTCGAAGCGCTGTTTGGCAAAGGCCATCAGTTGACGCCCAAAAAATGGCTGTACCAAGAGGGCCAATTCGCCGCCGAAGAAATGGTGACGTTGATTGGCCCACGCAGCCGAGTGATCTCCAACCTCCGCATCCTGGGCCCCTGCCGCACGCTCAACCAAGTTGAGCTGGCATATACCGACGCCATCGCGCTCGGTTTCGACATCCCCCTGCGCCTTTCCGGAAGTATCGAAGGCACTCCGGGGGCGATGTTGATGGGCCCAGCGGGCTTTTTCGAAATGAAGGAAGGCGTGATCCGCGCCGAACGCCACATCCACATGCACCCGGATGACGCCGCTTATTACGGAGTCAAAAAAGGTGATTATCTGAAGCTGAAAATCGGCGGCCCCTGCGGGCTGACGCTGGAGCGGATTCTGGCGCGCGTAGATCCCAGCTTCAAACTGGAGTTGCACATCGACACCGATGAGGGCAACGCCTGCAATTTACAATCGGACACCCCCTGCGAGCTCATTGTGTGAGCCGCGTGATTTAACAGAACCTTTAAACTAAGGAACAACATGAGCGATGCAATCGGAATGATCGAAACCAAGGGTTACGTCGGCAGCGTGGAAGCCACGGACGCCATGGTCAAAGCGGCCAACGTCTCGCTGATCAAAACCGTCCCCATTGGTGGCGGCTTGATCACGGTGCTGGTCAAAGGCGATGTCGGCAGCGTCAAAGCAGCCGTCGAAGCCGGAGCCAAAGCGGTCGGCAAAGTGGGCGAACTCGTCAGCAGCCACATCATTGCCCGCCCGCACGAAGACCTGTTGAAGGCCTTTGTGGATACCGGCGCGAAACCGGCGAAATAAGCGCGCGCCCCAGCGAAACCTTTAATTAAGCAAACGAATTTTATGGCACAACAAGCTATCGGCATGATCGAAACCAAGGGCCTGAGCGCGCTGCTCGAAGCTAGCGACGCCGCCTTGAAATCGGCTAACGTGACTTTTACGGGCTGGGAAAAAATCGGCAGCGGCTATGTGACCGCGTTCTTCCGCGGCGATGTCGCGGCGGTGAAAGCCGCCACGGACGCCGGCGCCGCGGCTGCGGCCCAGGTGGGTGAAGTCATCAGCGTGCAAGTCATCCCCCGCCCGCACGATGATTTATCCGTCCTCGGCAAGTGGCTCCAATAATCGCCTGTTAACGGCCGGCATGAAAATCCTCGTCGCCAATCTCGGCTCGACCTCGCTGAAGTACCGTCTGTTTGATTTTGCGGACGGCACGGAGCGGATGGTCACGCGCGGCGGATTCGAACGCGTCACCGATTACCGGTCCGCCATCGAATCTTGCCTGGCCGAGTTGCAGACGGGAGGATTTATCAAAGACGGTCGCGACTTGGCGGCGGTGGGGTTCAAACCCATCTTGGCCCAAGGCATCACCGGCTGTGTGCGCATGGATGAAACCGTGCTGCGCGCGATGGAAGCCTGCGTGCTCTCCGCTCCCGCCCACAATCCGCCTTATATCGCCGGCGTGCGGCTGTTTTCTCAGATCATGCCCGGCACGCCCATGATCGGCCTGTTCGAGACCGCCTTTTACCAATGGGCGCCCGAAGCGGCCATGCGGTACGCGGTGCCCGATGCATGGTTGAAGCTGGGGGTGCGGCGCTGGGGATACCATGGCGCCAGCCACAAGTTCATCGCGGAACGGTCGGCGGAATTGCTCGGGCGGCCCGACGTCGCCGAGCGAGCCCGCCGCCTGTACGTGGATGGGCCGAACACCCCGGTGCAAAGCCCGAATCTGCGGGTCGTTTCTTGCCACTTGGGCGGCAGTTCCTCGGTCACGGGCATCTTGAACGGCGTGGGCATCGGCAACAGCCTGGGCATGACGCCGCAATCGGGTCTTCCCCACAATAATCGCGTGGGTGATCTGGATTCATTTGCGCTGCCGCTGGTAATGCGTTCGACGGGCATGACGCTCGACGAAGCGGAACGCCAACTCTGCAAAGAGTCGGGGCTCAAAGGCGTCGGCGGCTACAACGACGTGCGCGATCTGGAGTCCCAGGCCAGCCAAGGCAATGCCAAGGCGCAACTGGCGCTCGACATGCTCGCCTATCACGCGCGCCATTGGATTGGCGCGTATATGATGGAACTGAACGGCCTGGACGCCCTGGTGTTCACCGCCGGCATCGCCGAAAACAGCAAATCGATCCGGGCGGCCATCTGCCGCAACGCCGAGCACCTCGGCCTGGAACTCGATCTCGAGAAGAATAACACGACCACCGCCCAAGAAGCGGTGATCAGCAAACCCAATTCCCGTGTCAAAATTTTGGTGATCCCGGCAAACGAAGAGCTGGTGATCGCCCGCGAGGCCAAACGCTTCCTCGAAGCGGGCAAATAACGGCCGGCCTTGCCCCAATTTAAACCGAAACTGAAAGTAACATTTATGCCTCAACAAGCCATTGGAATGCTCGAAACTCGCGGTTTGATCGCGCTCGTCGAAGGTACGGACGCCATGCTCAAAGCCGCCAACGTGGAACTCGCCGGCCCGATGACCCAGGTGGGCAATGCCCTGGTCACCGCTTGCGTGGTCGGAGACGTCGCCGCCGTGCGCGCGGCGGTCGATGCCGGCGCTCAAGCCGTGAAAGCCTCGGGTGGCGAAATTGTCAGTGTGCATGTCATCGCCCGGCCGCATCAGGACGTCGACGGCGTGCTCCCGAAAAAAGCGGCGAAATAATGCTGGCTGCCCTGCTGCCGGGCGTCTCGGCTTCGGATGTTGAGTTCGAAAAGCCAGGCGCCTAACCCAGGCGGGTGAGCCGGAACTAAAAAGTCCGCCACACTGCCATAACCAGGCCGCAAACCGGGCACATAGCTGGAGGTTACAGGGGAAACGAGCGCCCAGCGCCAGTTTCCAACCGCCAGCGGAAATAGCATATGTTTTTAGCCAAAGTCGAAGGGGCCGTAGTTGCCACCAAGAAGGATCCGTCCATGAACGGCCGCAAGATGCTGCTCGTGCGGCCCATGTTGGTGGACGAAAAAGATCCAACCAAGTTCCGCCCCGGTTCCAACACGATTGTCGCGGTGGATAGCGTGGGGGCCGGCCTCGGGGAAATGGTCCTGTTTTGCCAAGGCAGTTCCGCCCGCCTGGCGCCCAATTTGCGCGAGGCGCCGGTGGACGCGGTGATCATTGGCATCGTCGACACGGTGGACGTGTTGGGCAAACAAATCTTTAGCGCCCGGTCAGCCGACTAAAATCGCAAGTGGGATAATTGAAATATGAGCGATCCAATTTCTTTGAACGAAAAAGTCATTCGTGAGGTGGTGGAACAGGTGTTGAGCCGGCTGGCCCAAGGGTCCGCTTCGCCTGCCCCCGCCGCCGCCCCGGCCACGTGTTCGCGCGCCATCGTGCGTCATTTTGGGGTGTTCCAAGACGCCGCCGAAGCGTGCGAAGCCGCCGCCGCGGCGTTTCACAAAATTTCGGAGCTGGGCATCGCGGGCCGCAAACGCGTCATCGACATCGTCAAAACGCTCTCCTACAGCAACTCCGCCGAGTGGGGCCGCATCGAATTGGAAGAAACGAAAATTGGCCGGCTCGATCACAAGATCGAGAAGCTGACGGGCCTGCGCGGCTTGCCCGGCGTGGAGTTTCTCGATCCGCGCGGCATGAGCGGCGATCACGGAATCACGCTGGAAGAATATGCGCCGTTCGGGGTGATTGGCGCGGTCACGCCTTCCACGCATTCGATACCCACTCTGGCCTGCAACGTTATCAGCATGGTGGCGGCGGGCAATTCCGTGGTGTTCAACCCGCATCCGAACGCCGCCAAGTGCGCCGCCATGGCGGCCAAGGTGTTTAACGAAGCGATTTACCGCGAACTGGGCATCGAGAACTTGGTATCCATCGTGGAGAAACCCACCCTGGAATCGTTCAAGGCGATTTGCCAGAGCGAGTATGTGAAGATGCTGTGCGTGACCGGCGGCCCGGGCGTGGTCAAAGCGGCCATGCAGATGGGCAAGCGCGCCGTGTGCGCCGGGCCGGGCAACCCGCCCGTGGTAGTGGATGAAACGGCTGAGATCGATCGCGCCGCGCGCTGCGTCATCAAAGGTGCCGCGTACGACAACAATTTGCTGTGCATCGGCGAAAAAGAAGTGTTCGTGGTGGAACAAGTGTTCGACGCGTTCATGGCCGCCCTCGCCAAGAACGGCGCCGCGCAGTTGAACCCCACGCAACTGGATCGCCTGACCAAGGAAGCTTTCGTGTTCGCCCCGGGCCAAGGCGCCGGGTGCCCACATCCGGTAGTGAACAAGGACCTCATTGGCCGCGACGCCACCGTATTAGCCCGAGTGGCTGGCGCCAGCGTACCGGCCGGCACCGAGTTGCTGTTCGCCGAAACCGGCGCGGATCATCATTTCGTGCAAGAAGAGCAGATGATGCCCTTCCTCCCCATCGTGCGGGTGAAGAATGTGGAAGCCGGCATCGCCGCCGCCAAACAGGCGGAACACAATTACCGGCACACCGCCATCATCCACTCGCATGATGTGTCGCACATGACCGCCATGGCGCGCGCGCTGGATACGACGATCTTCGTGAAAAACGGCGCCAGTGTGGCGGG
>MTLE01002077.1_pt1 | contig 10124 bp, 7 predicted proteins | sample 1982461 | NCBI WGS metagenome assembly MTLE01 (sample SAMN05712605, study PRJNA340218) | biofilm metagenome | isolation source: sample SPL anode biofilm adapted to -200 mV | place: USA | collected 2012-02-03 | reverse complement strand
GCTGCCGACAGGTCGAGCTTGCTGCCAAAGGTACGCAGCATCGATCCAGGCACCTCGGCCAGGAACCGCGATGGCTGATAGTCCATCACCCTGCCGCGGAAGAGCCGGCGCTTGCAGTAGGTCAGGTGCAGTTCGTCCTTGGCACGGGTCAGCGCGACGTAGAAGAGCCGCCGCTGTTCCTCAAGGTCGTCGCCGTCGTCGTCATCCCGCGGGAACAGACCCTGTTCCATGCCGGCAATGATGACGATGGGGAACTCCAGGCCCTTGGTGTTATGCATCGTGATGAGCGTGACCGCGTCCTGGCCGGCCTCGCCGGACGACATCGCCCGGTCCAGTTCCACCGCCTCCAGGAAGGCCGAAAGCCCGCTCCTCGTGGCGGGGTAGTCGCTGGCCGCGTTGACCAGCTCGTCCAGGTTCGATGCCTTCTGCGACCCCGCTACCTCGTCCTGGCTCCTGTGGTACTCGAGCAGGCCCGATTCATGGATGGCGAACTCGACCACTGCCGACAGCGGCTCGCCGCCGGCCATGACCACCGGCTGCTCATCGAGTTCGGGATCGCTCGGCCCGATCCTCGCGCCAATCGACCGCATCAGCGCGGCGAATGATGCCAGTCCCGATCGGGCCTTGGCCGACTTGGCCTGGGCGACCGCGGCGGCCGCGACCAGGTCGCCGCCGGAGGCAAATCCCAGCTCCAGTACCGACTCCATGCTGGCGTCGCCGATGCCGCGCGATGGCTTGTTGACGATGCGCCTGAACGCCACCTCGTCGCGCGCATTCGAAGCAAGTGCCAGCAGAGCCAGCGCGTCCTTCACTTCCTCGCGCTCGTAGAAGCGCAGCGCTCCGACCAGGCGGTATGGAATGCCCGCGGCGGGAAAGGCTCGTTCGAAGGCGAGCGACTGCGCGTTGGTCCGGTACAGTATCGCGATATCGGAGAATTCGCCGCCTCTTCGCAGGTGCGCATCGATGACGCGGATGCAGTATGCCGTCTCTTCATCATGGTCGCGCAAAACGGCCAGGATGGGCTTCTCGCCGCCGACCCTGGTTGCCTTGAGCGTCTTGCCCAGGCGGCCCTCGTTGCGTTCGACCACACGGCTGGCTATGTCGAGAATGCTCTGGTACGAGCGGTAATTGCGCTCGAGTTTGACGATGGTCGTATTCGGAAAGACCTCGGGAAAGGTCAGGATGTTCCTGACCTCGGCACCCCTGAAACGGTAGATGCTCTGGTCATCGTCGCCGACGACGCACACATACGACTGTGGGCCGGCGAGCGCCTTCAGAAGCTCGAATTGCGCCACGTTGGAGTCCTGATACTCGTCGACCAGAATGACGCTGAACCTGGCGTGCGTGCGCTCGCGTATGGCCGGTTCCTGTTCCAGTACGCGGACCGGCAGCGATATCAGGTCGCCAAAGTCGACATTGCCGGTGGCCCGCAGCCTGCGTTCATATTCGGCATAGCGGCGCCTGAAATCACGTTCGCTGAAATGTCGCTCCAGATCGGGCGCATCGGGTGACAAGCCGTAGTCCTTGGCGCGCGCTATGGCCGACGCCAGCTTGCTGGCCTCGGGGCGGCTCATGTCCGGAAAGGCGGCGCGGACGAGCGTCGTCGAGTCGTCGTCGTCGTATATGGTAAAGTCGCGATCCAGCCCGGCCGCCGCCGCGTTGCGCCTGAGGAACCATGCGCCGAAGGAGTGGAAGGTGCGCAGGTTGGCCCTGGCGCATGCCGGCTCGATCGAACAGGCCCGGTCGCGCATCTCGGCGGCGGCCTTGTTGGTAAAGGTCACCGCCAGAATCGATTCGGGCGAGACATGCCGCTCCCGTATCAGCCATGCTATCTTCGTCGTTATGACTCTGGTCTTGCCGGAGCCGGCACCAGCCAGTATCAGCAGGTTGCCATGCTCGTGGAGCACGGCCGTCAATTGTTCCGGGTTGAGGCCCTGCAGGTACGCGGGAAGCTCAGGCGCCACGAGGGACCGCCTCGAGGTCGACACCGCGCACGGCAGCGATCGAGACATCGAGCACGTCGCCTGCCTTCAGGTCGCCTCCGACTACCACGATGGCCCCATCGACCTCGGGTGCGTTCATGTAGCCTCGGGCAATGGCCAGATCGTCGCCATCGATTCGCTCCTCGACGAGCACCGTCTGGCTCGTGCCGACGAATCGTCCGAGTGCGGCCTCCGTGATCGGACGCTGGGCGTCCTCTATCTCCGCCTTGCGGGCGGCCGCGACGCGCCTGGCGACGCGATCCTTCATCGCATAGGCGGGCGTATCCTCCTCGCGCGAATACGCGAAGGCACCGAGCCAGTCGAGCCTGGCCGCCTCCTGGAACCGCCTGAGCGCCGCGAAGTCATCGTCATGCTCTCCGGGGAAGCCGACCAGGAAGGTCGACCTGATCACCGCCGCGGGCACCGTCGACCTGATGTCGCCGAGCAGCTCCAGATAGGATTCAGCGCTGCCTGAACGGTTCATCGCGGCCAGTATCCGCTCGGAGGCGTGCTGGAAGGGCAAATCGAAGTAGGGGAGGATGCGGGGATCGGCAGAGCATGCCTCCAGGATGCGGCGCGGGAAGCGGTCGGGATGGATGTACAGCATGCGGGCACGCCAGTCGCCTGGAATGCCCGATATGGAGGCAAGCAATTCCGGCAACAGCGGCCTTCGAGCCAGGTCCAGCCCATACGAGCCCAGATCCTGACCTATCAGGCATATCTCCCAGGCTCCGGCGGCCACAAGTTCCGCAAATTCGGCGGCCACGTCGTCCGGATCGCGCGAAGAGATGTCGCCGCGGATCAGCGGAATGGCGCAGAACGAGCAACGATTGTTGCAGCCTTCGGCTATCTTCAGGTAGGCGGATCGCGGAAAACCCATCAGCGACCCGCGCCTGGCGGGATGATAGGCTGTCCGGGCCGGCATCGTTATCGTGTGCTGGCCGGTTATGGCCGCCTCGGCGGCCTCGCCGATCATCGCCAGATTGCCGTTGCCGAAGACGCCGTCGGCCTCGGCCATGTCGGCGCCCAGTACGTCGGGGTAGCGCTGGGCCAGACAGCCGGCGACCAGCACGCGCTTGCCAGGCCACGCGGCCCGCACGCCCATCACGGCCTCTATCGATTCCTTCTTGGCATCCTCGATGAACCCGCAGGTGTTGACGATGACCAGCTCGGCATCGGCAGCGCTGGCAGACTGGCGCCAGCCGCCGGACTCGAGCCGGGCGGCCATCTCCTCAGCATCGACCTGGTTCTTTGCGCAACCGTGGTTGTCTATGTAGAATGACTTCAATTGACGTTGTATACGCCGAGGCTCCAGGTGCCATCGTCGCCCTGGGACCAGCGGATCTGCTTGACGGCCACCTCGCCGGGAGCGCCCATCTCTATGTCAGCACTCTGGCCTCCGGAAGCCTGTATGGTCAGCTTGCAGGCCGCCGCATTGCTCATCCACAGCTTTGCCGAATTGTTGGCGGTCACGCTGATCTGATCGCCCTTGTGGTAGTAGTGTTCCTCGCGGTCGTGGCGGTCTATCTCGTGCCTGAACATCGCATAGTTGCGGAATGTCACATTGACGACGAATGGATAGGGGCTGCGCTTGCCCGAGAACACGATGGAATCCTGCGTGCTGGCGCGGTCCGCGGTTGGAGCGCCGGCGGCGCTCGACGGGCTGGGGATCGGTGCCACGGCCGCGGCGGCCGATGCATCGACTGTAGACGCTGCCGCATCGGTGGAGGCGGCAGCAGGCGTACCGAGTGCCATGGCCAGCGATCCGGAGGCCTGCAGCCTGACCACGGCGCCCTTCGACGCGTCATTCTTCTGAAAATCGACAATGAAGGCGACCAGCTCGGGCTTGTTGTCCTTGTCGAGGTCGATCGAACCTTCCTCGCCCAGCATGAACCGCGATATGCCGACGGGCGTCTGGATGGCCACGCGGTCGTCGATCCTGGATATGGTCAGGCGGTACGAATCACCGTTGAATGGCACGAGAACCGAATCACCCTCGTACAAGCGCTTCTCGAAGGTCGCGCTGTCCATGGTCAGCTGGGCCGGATCGGTTCTGGCCAGCACCTGGGGCTCCTTCGCTTCGCTCGGCTTGAGCAGCCACAGGACGAGGAAGGCACCGAGCGCGACCAGAACGACGGCACTCGCGGCGATGATCGGCTTCAGGGGCAGCCGCTTCGGCTGCAACAGCTCCTGGATCGGCATCGGCTGTTCCTGGATGCGCAAGCCCCTGAAGGATTGCACGATGGTGCTCGAGTCTATGCCCAGATAGTCGGCATAGTTCCTGAGAAACCCGACTATGTAGGGGTCGCCCGGAAAGACCGAGAAGTCTTCCGATTCCATCGCGGCAATGTACCGTTTGGCTATGTTCGTCTCGCTGGCAACATATTCGATGGTGAGACCGCGGGCCTCACGTGCCTTCTGTAGCTGTTCACCTATCGCACTGGCACTCATGGGTTGATCGACGCTCCCTAGTTCTCTGAACTGAACAAGAAATTGTTGTACATGTTCGCCGATGCCGGCGAGTCATATATGAACTTGGTATCAGCGATTCCCTGATCCAGCTTGATGCCGACGAAGTCATAGGAAATAAGGTCGCCCGCCAGCGTCGTGCCTTCCATCCTGCGAATCAGCAAGCGGGACGGGTCGATTGACAACACGATGGTCCTGAAGCCTTCGGCAACGGTCAGCCGCGAAAGTACCAGCCTGATCACCTGCTCGGATTCCGCGCCTGGCAGCGGCACGGCATTCGGGCCGCTCTCGTAGGCGATCGAGTAGTTGCGGCCCAGCATGCGCAGGCCATCGCCGGTGGCGGCCGTCGGAGCGCCGGCGGAACCTGTCTGCTGGCTGAGCACGGCCCGGAACTCCGGAACATAGATCACGAGGCTCTGGCCATCATAGACGATGACCTGCGAAGCAGGCTGCGTAAAATCCATCCGCAAGAGCGAAGGAGCCTTGTATATCACCGTTCCCGCCATCGTCTGCTTGCCGGCCTTGACCTGGACCGAGGCGGAGTAGTCCTTGATGGCAGAGTATTTGGCAGACACCTGGTTGAAGAACTTGTCCGCCGTGAGTATGTCCTGCGCCATCACCGGAGCGGCGGCCAGAAGGATGAGCAATACGAATGAATGGAGCACTTTCACGGCTGATTCCCTTGGGACGTGGATTCTACGGTATAGTACCCGCTCGTGTGTATAATGGCAAGTATCTGGGCTATGCCGCCAGCGGAAAGCCTATCCTGATCGTTACGCCCGAAGTCCCTTCTATGGTCAACTGGCCCTCGATCTGGTCGACAAGAGCCGCTATGAGCCTCATGCCAAATCCGGACTTGGCACCGTCCTCGCCCTTTGCGCCGAGTCCGCTGCCATTGTCGCTGATTGACAGTTCGGCCCGCCCGCCGGCCCTTGCCAGATGGATGCGGATTTCGCCGGACTTCTGAGGAAAGGCGTACTTGTAGGCGTTGGTTATGGCCTCATTGACGATGATGCCGAGCACGACGAGCATGCGTGAAGGCACCACGAGTTCTTCCGTATCCCAGCACACGGTTATGTTCCCGGCCGGATCATAGTGCGATGACAATTCCGCCTGTATGTTGCGGACATAGTCGGCAACATCTGCCTCGATGAAGTTATCAGACCTGAAGAGCATGTCGTACAGTGCCGACATCGATTGAATGCGCAGGGACGCCTCCCGCAAGGTTGCGGTTGTATTCTCGTCATCGGTCGCGCCTTCCTGCAGCCTGAGCAGGCTGACGATCACGTTCAGGTTGTTCTTCATCCGGTGATGGACTTCCTTGAGGATGATTTCCTTCTCCGTAAGCAGGGAATTGATCTCCTTGTTTGCCTCGTTCTTGGCCACGATCTCCTTGTTCAGTGCACCGAACGAATCGCTCAGCTTCTGCTTCATGGCCAGCAGGGACCCGCGGAGGATTTCTGTCTCATACAGGAATGATGGCTCCGGCGTGCCCTGCCAGGTTCCCTCGGATAGCTCCTGGGAGAAGAGAACGAGGCTGTCGATCGGCCTCCTGAAGATCGATGCCAGGTAGATCGAGAAGGCGGCAACCAACAGGAATGACAGCAGAATACCGAGGATGATGCCGGGGATGTTGAGCCTGAGCAGCCTTACAAATTCGCTTTCCGGATACACCGAGAAGACGTACCAGCGCAGGCCTATGTCTTCCGGCAACGATCGCGCATGGATATTGTAGCGCACGCCCTGCACCTGCAAGCTGCCCGAGAAGTCGATTGACCCACGTTCCGCTCCGCCGGAAGTCGGGAAGGCTTGCTCCAGTGATCTCTGCTGCATGACCGCTGTGCGATCATCGTGCTTCGGTGAGACCAGAATCTTCCCGGAAGCATCCGCGATGAAACAGTATCCCGTCAGACCCTGTTGCAGATCGACGAGGAACTCCTTCAATTGTGAAAGAAAGATGTCGACCGACAGCACGCCGAGCAGCGTGCCATCGCCCGCATAGAAGGGGCGCACCGCGGATATGGAGGTATCCTGCCCGGTAAAGAGCAGAAATGGCTCTGTCCACGTCGGCTTGCCGGCGGCAACCGCGGCCGTGTACCAGGGCCGTATTCTGGCATCGAAATTGGGCATGGATGAAATCGGCGAACCCTTCTGCTCATCACCACGCAGGCTGAATTTCCTGAAGGTGCCCGCCTTGAATCCATCGGTCTCTATCACATACAGCGCACCGCCAGGACCTTCGCGCCCGGCATCGATGAGGCCGCCCTCATTGTTGCCATAGTACACACTGGTGACCGATGGCGTATACTTGACCCTGGCCATCAACAGCGATTCCAGCATATCGACCCTGTCGAGGCTGATCCTGCCAGAACGGAGCGCGTCCGCGTTCATCTCGTTGACGAGCATCGGCACCCGCAGCAGACGGCTGATATCGGCCACCATGCGGGAATTGGTCTCGTATCCCAGGTAGTCGACCATTCGCCGAATCGCATTGACGCCGGTAATGGTCGCGATGGTCGCGATGAATACGCCGATCAGCGCGACCGGCAGGAGTATGGATAGAACCAGGACGGTACGGTACTTGTACAGGTGTCGCATCGCTATTTCTGACGGTGGCGCACGGCCACGCATGACTCAACCCTTCAGCAGCACTTGCTGCGTATTTGAGTGTATGATGGCGCTCTGCACTTGTCAAATGACGTGGGCGTATCGGGACGGGCTTTTGGAATCCGATCACCCCGCCTGCGTGCGGCGGGCGTGTCTTGAAGAAGATTGGCAAGGAAGCCATTTGGGACAATTCCTGACCGCGCTCAAGGGCCGTCTCGACGAGCCGATCGAGGCTCCGCTCGCCGCCGACCAGGAGCGGGTGTCCTGGGCCGACAGTATCGACGCGTAGATTGTCGCATTGAAGTGCGATAGACTTGCTGCCAAGGGGATGCCGGATGAAGAGACTCATATTGACATCGGCGCTGTCTTGCGCCTTGCTCGTGGGTGCGTTTGGTCAATCCATCAGCTTCGGGTTCGGCGATGCCGAGATGGATGCTGCGCTGGGGCAGCTGAATATCGACGCCAAGGTGGACCTGAAATCATTTTCGGCGGAGGTCACGCTCCAATGGGGCACCTCTGCCGTACAGGTTGCATCGGCGTTGGCGCAGGGGCTCGAACCAGTCGAAGTCTACCTTGCGGCCGCCCTGTCCAGACTGTCGGGCAAGCCCCTCAATACCGTCATTACGGCCTACAAGAACAACCGCAAGGCCGGCTGGGGAGCCTTGGCCAAATCCCTGGGCATAAAGCCGGGATCGAGGCAGTTCAAGGAACTGAAGGCCACGATACGAGGATCCAGGGACAAGCTTCACAACAAGAAGTAACGGCGGCCTTCTGAGCCTGTCTGGCTGTCCATCGAGCCGGCTACGGTGTCGACTGGTCGGCGGCAGCCGGGAAGCTCGACCTGGTCGCCCGGGCTATCCTGACAAGGCTCAACATCACCGGTACTTCGGTAAGCACGCCGACAACCGTTGCAAGCGCGGCGCCGGATGACAGTCCGAAGAGGCTGATGGCCACGGCTACCGAAAGCTCGAAGAAGTTCGAGGCACCTATCATGCTGGCCGGCGCGGCCACCTCGTAGGGAACCTTCCACGCTCGTGCCCAGCCATAGCCAATGAAGAATATCAGATAGGTCTGTATGACCAGCGGTATCGCTATCAGGACTATGGCCAGTGGGTTGGTCAGGATGACGCGACCCTGAAAGGCGAAGAGGATGACGAGCGTCAACAAGAGGCCGGCCTCGGTGATGCCGTCGAACTTCTTGATGAAGACTCCTTCGAACCACTCCTTGCCGCGGCGCCGTATGAGCCGCGAACGCGTCACGGCTCCCAAGGCAAGCGGAATGACGACGAACAGCACGACAGACAGAAGCAAGGTATCCCACGGGACGTGTACGTCGCTGATGCCGAGCAGGAACCCGACGATCGGGGTGAAGGCGAAGAGGATGACGAGATCGTTGATCGCGACCTGGACCACCGTATAGCCCGCATCGCCATCCGACAGGTATGACCAGACGAACACCATGGCGGTACAAGGAGCGGCGCCGAGCAGTACGGCTCCAGCGAGATACTCGGTGGACAGGTCCCCCGGTATCAGTGCCTTGAAGACGAGCTTCAGGAAGAAGGCCGCTATCAAGTACATCGTGAAGGGCTTGATCAACCAGTTCACCACCAGGGTAATGACGAGGCCCTTGGGCTTCTTGCCGGCATTCTTGATGCTTGTGAAGTCGACCTTGAGCATCATCGGATAGATCATCAGCCATATCAGGATCGCGACCGGGATCGAAACCTGCGCATATTCAAACTCGCCCAGAAAGGCCGGTACTCCGGGAAGGAAGTAGCCGATAGCCACTCCCAACGCTATGCACAGGGCAACCCATAGCGACAAATATGTCGCGAAGAACCCGATTCCTGGCCTTGTGTCATTGCCCATCGCAGCTTCCTTCCTGGTCATGTGCGGCCGACATGATCACGAGCATCGCCTCTCCGGGTGTCGCCACCTACAGTTGCGCACCCGGTTGGTGCTCATCGATGACATCGTATGATGGTATTGATCAATTTGCAATCGCGGTGTCGGGCTGGACGGAGTTGCCCTGCAGGATCCGGCATCGTGTCCGATCTTCCTCCCGGGATACATGCTCCGAGGGGATATGTATCCTGGCCGGCTGCAATGACGATGATTTCCGTTGCGGGGAAGCATGCGGAGAGCAACCGCAGCGCCTCGCCATTCCATTTCAGAGCCCAGCTCCGATAGTCTCCGCTATGGGCAGTCGCGCGGCTCGCCTCGCGGGAAGGATCGATCCCACCAGGCTCGCCCCGATGCCGAGGGCTACGCTCAGTAGAACGTGCCAGACCCTGTAGTCCGCGTGGTAGACTTGGCCGAAGGGGATCGGAAAGTCCTTGGGAATCATTGCCGAGATATCGACTCCACCGATACCAAGCCACGCGGCTATGGGGAATGCGAGCGTCAGTCCACCGACGGTCCCTATAGCCGCCAACACGAGGCTCTCGAGGAGGATCAGCCGCCTCGCATCACGCGACCGGAACCCAATCGCCCGCAAGGCCGCGAGTTCCCGGTGTCGCTCGTGAACCGACATTGACATTGAATTGAGAATGCCAACGATGATCATCCCGAAGAGGATGACTGCCACGAAGTAGAAACTGTCCGAATCGGTGCGGACCGCCGAGACCGTTGCCTTGGCGAACTCCTCCCAGCCGTACGCGGACAGCGCCGTGGCCGATGCGCCGCCAGACGGCGAGGTACTCTCCGACTCGCGATTCGCCTCCTGGACATAATTCGATGCTTCCTTGACGACGGCGGTCTCGTGCGGCCCGGTCAGGACGATCCTTGTAACCTCGTCTCCGAGGTCGAGAAGGTCCTGGGCGGAGGCGAGATCGATGAAGGCGATGCTGTCATCCATCGCGCCGTAGCCGAAGGAGAAGACGCCGCGCAAGGGAAGCGCGATGCGATTCTCCACGCCATAGCGATCTGTCGCGGAGACCAGAAGGACGGCTCCTGGTGTGAGTTTCAGCTTGCGGGCTATGCCCGATCCGAGAAGCACCCCCGGCGATCCGTCCAGATACGCGCCTGCCTTGATCATCGTGGGCAGCACCGTGACAGTTCGTTCGG
>MTLE01001490.1_pt1 | contig 10148 bp, 8 predicted proteins | sample 1982461 | NCBI WGS metagenome assembly MTLE01 (sample SAMN05712605, study PRJNA340218) | biofilm metagenome | isolation source: sample SPL anode biofilm adapted to -200 mV | place: USA | collected 2012-02-03 | reverse complement strand
CGAGGATGGGACGGAAAGCCCACAGGGTCTCCAGAAGACAGCCGGGTCGCCGAAATACCTGTTGCAGGGAGTCGGCCCCGGCTTGTTTTTTGGAGGGGGTATCGCTCCATCCGCCGAACCCGCTTCAGGTTGTATCCGTACCTTCGGGCTTTGTCACCCACAGGACGGAGGTTTCTCGCACGGCAGGAGCGGTCCTGTCGACAATCACAAGGAGGAAGGAATGATGGCTGCCAGAATGTATGGAATGGTGTGTGGCCTGCTGTTTGTCTGGGCAGGCACGGTATGGGGCGCGGATACGGCCAGGATCACCCAGCTCGCAGGCACGGTGCATACGGACCTGCATCGCCTGGTCAAGGAACGGAAGATGAAGATAGCCGACGCGGTAACGCAACAGAAGGCCTTTCTGCTGCGCCAGGCCGAGGTCAAAGAGGTTAAGCAGTTACGGGGCAACAACCTCATGGTCCACTTCAAGGACGGCAACGAACTGGTCATGCTGCTGGGAGAGGATCGGCTCGGCTCGGCTGACACCATAACGGTCGCGCAAGCGCAGCAGGATGTCCTGAAACCGGTGCCCCAGGTGATCATCCCCGAGCGCGAGGTCAATCGTGACGTACTGCAGCGTCTGCTCCCCTGCGCTCCCAAGAGCAACAAGGCGCTGATCTTCGACTGCCTAGAAGACGACGCCAACGTGGTATCGCCGAAGATCTGGACCCAGGTCAAGTCGGACCTGGAATCCCTGGGCTACACGGTGACCACCAGGCTGAACAACAACGCCAACCTGGCCAATGCAGCGCTGATCGATGACGGCGAGTACGGCGTCGTCCTCATGCGCGGGCACGGCGGCGACATGGGCGGCGACTTCGGCTTCCTGGTCCGCCCCTGGTACACCAGCTATCCCCCGGCCAACAGCGGCTATACCGGAACCGTTCGCGCCAGCGCATACAATCACGCCGCCGGGGCGACCCAGTTCGGCTACATCATCACCGGCACCTTCAGCTCCACCTACTGGAGCAACAAGGCATTCCCCTCCACCATATTCTTCCTGGAGAGCTGCCATGGCGCCGACCCCGGCGCGCTTCCGGGCATGCCGACCTGGACGACCAATCACGGCGCATCGGTCTGGCTCGGCTGGAACGAGTCGGTCTCCTTCAACTGCGGCGACAACGGCACCGACCTCTTCTTCCAGAAGATGAAGGAACAGGCATCGGTGGGCGACGCGGTAGCCGCCGTCTATGCCACCGGATGCCGCCCCCCCGAACTGGTGGCCTTCCCCGACAGCAGGGGCAGGTGCCAACTGGCTGTCTGGAAATCTGATCCCAACGAACCTGCCGTAACCGATAGCCGGGACTTCAAGCAGATCAGGCTGGTATCCGACGGCTCCCGACTCTACTCCACCATCACCTTCTACGGTGCTCCCTCCTTTGACGAGTTCTTCTTCTATGCCGACACCGGCGGAACTGCGGCGGCCGAGGTGCTGGTAAAGTGCCGTCCGGGCAGCTTCGACGTCTACAAGCAGACATCACCCGGACTGTTCACGAACAAGGTGCACAGCGGCACTCCCAGCATCAGCGGCAACAACTACAGCATCAGCGTCCCCTGGAGCACCTCCTACGGGACCGCGAGCCAGATCAAGGTGTGGCTCTATGACATGACCGGCAGGGACCGACTGCCCGACAGCGGCAGCGTTACTCTGAAGAAGTAGATTGCAACCAAGCAGCGGGCAGGGGGCGTGACAAGCCCCCTGCCCGCGTTTTCCGGGAGATGCGCCATGAAGAGATTAAGCTTCTTATCGTTGGCAATCGTTCTGTTGGTCGCCTCGGCATGCTCGGCCGGATCCGGAACAGGTGAGGAATCCGCCGCCGGCAACCTGTCGCCGGAAACGGTGGCACGCAAGGCCGAGAGCAACTTCGGGGAGTTCCTGGACGCCCAGGGGGGAGATCGCCAGGCGGCAACGGAACGCACCGCCGCGTATCTGAAGACACTGCAGGGGGTGAAGGAGGTCAGGGTGCGCGGCAGCGACAGCCTGCTGGTCATCATGGCCGATGGCAACGAGCTGGTGTTGCTGCTCGGGCGGAACAGGCTCTGAAGGTGCGCGGCTCATGCTTTCAGAGGGGAGCGGCTGACCCCATGACCCGCGACCGGCTGCTTTCCAGTCCCATGCATACGCTATGAATGCAGGCACAGCCCTTGCCGCCCTGATCGTTTCGATTCTTCTGGCAGCTTCCGGCTTGGCCGCGGAAGCTGCCCCCACGGATCAAAAAACAAGCCAGGCCCCCACCACGTCCCGCACCGCTGCTACCCATTTCATTGAGATAAGCATCAGCCGCACCCTGCTGACCCTCTACGAGCTGCATGGCACCGGAAAGAGGCTCCCCGTTGCACAATACCGGGTGGGCAGCGCCATGAGAGGACTCAAGACCTATCCCCTCGGCCCAGGCAGGGTGACCGCCATCCATTTTGCCCCCTGGTGGCACCCCACCGCCTATTCCCGCCAGGTATTTCGGGAACGTGGCATCAGCCTCCCCCGGGCGGTCCCACCCGGCCACCCCCTGAACTACATGGGCCCGTTCAAGATATCCCTGTCCCACCGCACATGGAAAGGGGCCATCTATCGCATCCACGGCAACAACGACCCCCGGCGGGTGGGCCGGCGGGTGACGGGCGGCTGCTTCGTCATGCACAACAGGGACGGACTGGAACTGGCCCGCAGGATCAGGGTGGGGACAGTGGTGAACATCGTGCCGTGAGGGGGAGGACAGGCGGGAGAGAGCTTCTTGATTGAGCGGCACGCTGGCGAGAAACACACCGGCGTGGACCAATTTCAGCTACACGCCATCGACTGCGCGTTTTCGAGAGGCTACGGCGCCGACTGCACGCATCAGCGTTTCAAGAGCATGTGCAGCCGTCTGGTCATGCGAACGATCTGCGGCCAGTCGTTACGGGTAATATCCTGTCCGTGGGCAAGGTTGTTGCGGAGCGATTCCAGCTCCTTGATGACTTTCTTCGTCGCCGCTGCGGACGCAAAGCCGGATTCTTTGAATGTAGCAACGCGCAGCATGGCCACCGCCATCTTGTCCGAAAACTGGAGACAGTCCAGCAGATCACCCCCCAGCTTGCATCTCGTCCGCTCTTCAAGCAACTGCCGCGCCTTGGTCAGGCGCCCCTCACTGACAAACTCCTGCCACGCTCCGTCGGGAAGGTGCCTGCGGATGCTCTCCACAACGGCCATCTCCACGAGAATGATCATCCCGAACAGCCACATGCGCACCACCGGCTTTTCGACATTAGGACGGCCGGCCACGCCGATAATGCTGCCATCCAGCAGGACGAAGCAGTAGGAGAAACAGCTCAGGACATGGATCACGTCGGAGAGGGAATCCTCAAGCTGCACGGTCTGCTGCGGCAGTATGGGACGCGCCACCGGAACAGGGGAGCCGGGGTGCAGGTCGTCCGACAGGAGGTAGCCGATGATCGCGCCTCCTTCTCGAATACCCACCACCGAGCAGTTTTGTCGACCACAGGCCTGTCGCATGCCCTCCGGATCGCCCCCCCCATCAAAGGAGAGCAGCGGCTCAAAGATATCCCGGGCCGTGAATGCCTCGATTAACAGGCGAATCCCGCGATACCTGCTGAAAAGCTCGATCTCCTGGAGCGAAGACTCGATCAGATCGGAATGTTCGGACAGGGACGAGGTTTCGCTCACCCCCAGCGTACGGGCGCATTTTTCCACGACCCGCCCGGCCCGCTCGTACAGGACGGCATCCCCCTCGTGCAGTACGGCCAGCAGGGCCATCATCTCCACGATGTAGGCCCGGCCGAAGCGTTCGTCATGCTTGCAGATATCCTGGCTGTTGACTATCAGGTCGGCAAGCTTGACGGTCTTGGCCCGCGGGGAGGCCAGTGCCAGATGCCGGCGGTCGATCTCCTTTCGCGCCGCGCGGTTGCCGTCACTGGGCTTGCTGACGTCGGTCAGTTCCGTGACCAGACAGGCAACGCCGGGCCCGAAATCACGGCTGACATCCTCGAAGGTGGCCGGCGTATCCTCCAGCGTGTCATGCAGCCAGGCAGCGGCTATGGTTTCAGGGTCATCGGTGACCGACGCCACCAGATCGGCAACCGCCTTGAGATGGACATCATAGGGCTGAAAGCTGTACTTGAGGCGCTGATTGATGCGGGCATGATTCTGCACCGCATAGGCTCTGGCACGTTCAACAAGGTCATTCACTGTGGCGTTCCCTCCTACCCTGTTTTTGTGATTCTTCTGACTGCGCTCTCCCTAAAAGCTGACCGAATCAGACAAAGGCTCTCATTGACGGCACCCCATCCCGGCAGGAGCCTGGCGGGAAAAACATTCAGGCCACCGAAGAATCGGTGAGCAGACGATGAAAGAAGCGGAACCAGTTGCCCCCCATGATCCCCGCCACCGCCTCCTCGCTGTAGCCGGCCCGCTCCAGCATCTCCCCCAGTCGCGGCAGGCGGGAGTGGTCCTCCAACCCGGCGCAGACAGAATCAAAACCGCCGAAATCCGAGCCGATGCCAACACCCTCGGCCCCGTTGCGTTGGACCAGCCGGTCGATCTGGGCAAAGACGTTCCTGATGTCGGCCCGTCCGTCCGGGGAGAGGATCTCCGGGGCAGCGGCGATACCGACAACGCCGCCACGGGAGAGGATTGTTCTCGCCTGTTCGGCCGACAGGTTGCGCGGAATGCGGAAGAATGAGCGCAGCCCGGTGTGACTGCAGATCAGCGGGCCGCCGAACTGTTCGGCCACATCCCGAAAAGCGGGCTCCGACAGATGGGCCGTGTCGATGGCAACCCCCAGGCGCTCCAGCTCCCGCAGCAGCTCCCGTCCTGCCGGGGTCAAGCCTTCCGGATGCTCCACACCGTTGCCATCGGCCAGCCTGTTGCGCCCCCCGTGGGTCAGACCGACCACGCGAAAGCCGCGCCGTTTCAGTTCCTCCACGGGGAACTCCAGCAGCGCATCCCCGTTTTCCAGGAGCCTCAGGCAGCCCGGCGCAGCTCCTCCCCGCCAGCATGCCTCAAGTTCCCGTGGAGTCGTAACCGGAGCCAGCCCATCAAGGCAGGTGTCGGCATACTCCATCAGAGAGCGCAGGTGGGCGGACGCCGTGGCTGGGCCGTTGTGGCTGTCGGGACAGTAGAAGGCGGAGACCATCACCCGCACCCCCCCCTCCCGCAGCCGGGGAATGCTGACCCAGGCATGGGGCAGATCAACAAGACGGGTGCTCGGATGCCTGGCCATGAGGTCATGGAGCAGGTCAACATGGGCATCGATAACCGGCCAGGGCCGCCTTGGGTCACAACGTTTCATTCGTTCATCGCCTTCGTTTCCTCCTGCGGGAAGAGGTCGGGCAAAAAAAGGGCGGGCGGACCGAAATGCCGATCCGCCCGCCCGCTCTGGCGCTCATCATGCAGGGGCATGGCATGCCGGTGCGTGACAGGCTGGCGCATGACAGGCCGGGGCATGGCAGGATGGGCCATGGCAACCGGCGGCGGACATTGTTCTCTTCTCAACCTTCCTGACCTTCAGCATAGAATCACCTCCTTCCCATGACGAAACCCGACTCCCTGAAGGATTCGGGGAAATGCAACGACATCTTTTGCGATGCGAACCCCGCTATGACGGCAGCCGCACCAGATCCATCTCCCTGAGCGTCTCCATGGCTTCCCGGCACTCGTCCATGAAGCCTTCGCTCCCCATGCCGGAGCCGTAGCGTTGGTACAGGTCGCGGGCAATCTCCTCCAACCGGGCCGAACCGTCGCACAGTTCCAGCAGATCCCGGCCGAACTCGTTGATCTGGGTCACCTCCACCCCGTTCTCCCCGGCGGAGAAGACCAGCAGCGTCGGCTCCTGGGGATAGCTTTCCCGGAAGATCCCCTCCTTCAGGTCGTCGACGATGCCAGGCAGGTTGTGGCTAAACTCCCTGACCACCACCCCCCTGTCCCGCCGGGGAAGCAGCTCCGCCAGGCGGCAGAGGTCGGCGGTGGCGGTCGCCCGGTTCAGGGGGACGATGGCCGTTTCCAGCGACTGGGTTTCGTAGAGGACGATTTCGGGCAGATGGCACCAGGAGCCGTCGACACGGGCCTCGGCAAGCGCTTTGCCGCAGAAAGAGGGAACATGGCAACGGCACTCCTCGGGGGTGAGGGAGAGGACCGTGCGCGCCTCCGCGACAGCGACATAATCCAGCAGGCGGGAAAAGAGCCGGCTGGGCGACTCCCCCAGCGCCATGGCCAGGAGCAGGAACGTCTTGGGGAACAGGTTGACGAGCAGCGGGAAAAAGCGGGACAGGCGGTCCAGTTCGTCCAGCCCGAGACCGGCGCAGGGGAGATTGTAAAAACCACTGAACAGGAACGGATCCGACTGAATCAGCCGGGAGTCCTCTTCCAGGCGCCGGGCGTCATGGAATTCCAGGCCGAGGGAGAAGTAGCTGTCGGCCTCGCGCACCAGACAATCGGCGTAGCGCCGGTGCAACTCGGTGCCGGGGAGCACCGTGGGTAACTGGATCAGCGGGTTGCAGTTCCCCTGGATTCCGGCCCTGAGCGCCAGAAAGAGGGTCTGATCCACATCCTCACGCTGCTCCTCGGGGAAACCGATCACGAAGCTGAGCGTCGGCACCATCCCCTCATCCGTGGTCTCCCTGACCCGCTGGTAGAGGATGGTTTCATCGATCTGCTTGCCGATGAATGCCAGGGTGCGCCGCGACCCCGAGTCGATGCCGTAGCACATGGACTCGCACCCCGCCTCCCGCATCAGCCGCAGCAGTTCCACATCCATGGAGTCGAGCCGGGAGATGCAGTACCAGGGGGTGTCGTTCAGCCCCTCATCCAGGACCCGTCGACAGAACTCCTCCACAAAACGCCGGTCTGCGGTGAACTGGTCGTAGGCCAGCAGGAAGCACTGGGCGCCGTACTCTTCCCGCAGGCGGCGCATCTCGTGGGTGATGCGGGGGATGGAGAAAGTGCGCGTGCGCCGCCGCCACATGATCGATTCGGAGCAGTAGACGCAGGCATGGGGGCATCCCCGACCAACCTCCAGGATGGCTATGGCGCGGGGAATTCCGCAGGCGTCGCGGTAGGTTTCAAGGTCAGGCACGAAGCCGTAGTCCGGGAGTGGGAGAACGTCCAGGTCGCTGATCAGCTGCCGGTCCGGGTTGCGGACCACCTGGGTTCCCCGGCGCCAGCTGATCCCCTCGATCCCCTCCCCGTCTCCTCTCACGGCCCAGGCAGAGACCAGTTCCGACAGGCTCAACTCCCCCTCCCCCCTGACTACCGCGTCGATCCAGGGAAAGCGCTCCAAGGTCCGTTCGGCGACGAACGTCACGTCATGGCCGCCAGCAACGATCCGTATCCCCGGCCTGGCCATCTTCAACCGCGCGGCGATCTGGACGACAGCCGGAAAGGTGGCGCACTGCACGGAAAAGCCCACCAGGTCTGGATCATGGCGCAGGATCATGCGGGCGGCGTCTTCGTAGATGGATGAACTGGGGTTAAGTGTCTTCAGGCGGAGGGCGAGGACAAGATCCAGGACATCGACCTGATGGCCCCCCTCCCTGAGAAGGGTGGCGAGATTGAGCAGCCCCAGCGGCGGGAGGTTGTAGAGCGACTGGAGGTAGAATGGCGGGAAGACGAGTGTGATCTTCATGGCACCATATCCCTGACGCGGCGATTAATTGCAGGATGGTAACGATGTACCCAGACTACCATGCAACGGCGGCTTTGCAAGGGAGGGATTGACCACCGTCATGAGGGGCATTCTCACGGGGAACTGGTTCGACAAATGAGCTCACAGGGGTGATGCAGGTTTCCCGACAGGTAAGGCCCCGCTTCCGAGATTTTTTTTGGAAGAGGGAGAAAAAAACAGAGTGAAGGCCTGATAATGTAAACTTTCCCGACAAAAAAAATGGGGCGATGCTCTCCGCATCGCCCCATTGGATTCCATTCAACTGTAAAGGTAACCGTTTATTCCCTGTTCATGCGCCGTTTTCCGAAGATGGCCAGGCCCAGCATGCCGGCCCCCAGGAGGACCATGGTGCCCGGTTCGGGGACAGGGGCTGTATCACCAAGTTCGCCGTTATGGCTGAATTTACCAATCCCACTAATTACATATCCTGTACCGAAGCTCTCCTTCAAGTTTACGACAGCCCAATCAAAGCTTTCATTGTTTGCAAAGAGGAAGTGATCATAATCACCGACATTCCCGGTCTTTATGTAATAAAATGCAGGCGCAGTCTCAAGTGCAAATGCGACAACAGGTGCAACAGCTGTGTATTCGTTTGTATTTACCCATCCAAAGCCATCTGGGGTGTTGTACTTGGTCAAATCAGCTATTGTGAAGTTGAAGGTGCCACCATAATAATTATAAAGTGCAGTATTGACCCAGTTTACCTCATTTGAAGCACCTGAGTTGACTTTACCGCTCGCAATAAGCTCGTCCAATCCTCCAATTTCAACTGTAGACGGCTCACCATTTACAACTTTAGTAATTGAATATGCTGAAGCCGGTGTTACTACTGCGAACATGGCGGAAACCGCCAACATTGCCCCTGCCAGTAATGTTAAAATTCGCTTTTTCATACTATGAATCCTCCTTCGATTGAAATTCAATATAGCTAAGAATTATGATACAGTGCAGCAACTCCACAGACACTATTGCAATATTAGTGCCAAATCACCAAACCACTTAAAAACAAAGACAATCACCACATGCCCACCTCATAGCACACCTACCTGTTAAAATAAACGACAAATCTTTTTTCGAAACTATCCCCCCAAACAAAGAATGCGAGGCCGCGATACCGTCCCTAGTTGGCCTGTGACGTCTACAAAGGGGGAACGATGATAAAAGCGGCAGGCGCTGTTCCGAACGACTCAACTACGTCATCTCATCCGAACCACGGAACATCGGCCTGCTGGAGGTACTCATCGAGCGTCAGTATCCGTATGCCCTCCTGCTCCATCCGGGAGAGCGCCCAGGTGTAGCGTGACGCCTCGCGGGAGGCGATAGCGTCGGCAATCAGGGTGAGGTCCAGACGCAACTGCCGGGCATCCTCTACCGTGGCCCGAACAGACCCTTCGGCGCACACGCCACAGATGACGACACGATCGACGAGTTTCTGCTTCAGGTACTCGGCCAGATAGGGGTTGGCAAAGGCGCTGCTTCTGGATTTGGGAAAGGTAACCGGGGACCGGGAAAAGACGAGGCGCGGGTCGGGCCTGCTCCCCTCGCTCCCCTCGCTCCCCTCGCTCCCCTCCATGGCGGCATGCTTGCGGAGGTAATTAGCGACAACAGTGTATCTTTTGTAATTGCTGCACACCAGGACGATGGGCCAGTGACGCTTCTCGTGGAATGAGATCAGCCGGTTGGCAACGGCAATGACCCGAGCGGCGTTGTCTCTCCCCACGGACATGCGGCCGCTGTCGGAGAGGAAATCGATCTGAAGATCTATAAGCAGGAGCGCGGGGAGCATGGTGACGAAATTCTATCGCGCTCACCGCGGAAATCCAGCCCCTTCCCCGTTGGCCTTCTCGCCAAACACTCCGAGCAGCGCATCGGGGCGCCTCTGGGCACGACAAAAAAGCCCGCCGAACTTTGACAAAGTTCGGCGGGCTTTCCAACAACTTGCTTCGGCACCGATGCGGCATAAGCACACAACTATCCGTCTTCACGGGACATCTAACAGATTAGGTCAGGTTCCAGACAAACATCTCTTTCAATAGTTTTTTGTTTTTATATCTTATGCTTACTATATTTGCAATCCATATAGGTACGACATAGGTACGATCGAAATAACCAAAACAAGGCTTGCCCTCCCCTATTTGTATCGCGGTGTCCCCCACCGAAACTTCAACGGTCCCCAATACCCGACTAACCACATCAAGCGGCCGTGCTTTCCGCTGGTGCTACCGAGCATCGGTACCGGCGGTTTCCTGGAACTGCGCCGGGCATCGGCCTGGACTGCCGAAACCGACTCAGGAAAGAGTGAATAACGCTATCGCCTCCTACTCCGTGGCACTTGAGGTGCTGGTTACCCGGTGTGATGAGATGTAATCTTGCAGATCCTCGACCAGATACCTAACCGCTGCCCTTTGGCCACTGCCCATCTTCACAAACTTAGGGTTTGTAAAATATTAA
>MTLE01000249.1_pt1 | contig 10150 bp, 10 predicted proteins | sample 1982461 | NCBI WGS metagenome assembly MTLE01 (sample SAMN05712605, study PRJNA340218) | biofilm metagenome | isolation source: sample SPL anode biofilm adapted to -200 mV | place: USA | collected 2012-02-03 | reverse complement strand
CGTTCGGCGCCGAGTCCCCAGCCTGCGTGGGGCGGCATGCCGTATCTGAACGGGTTCAGATAGAACTCGAATGCGTCGGGGTTGAGACCTTTTGCTTTGATCTGCTCAACGAGAAGTGAATGGATATGACAGCGCTGGGCGCCGGAGGTCAGTTCCATTCTGGGGTGCATCATATCGAACGCACGGCAGACCTCGGGGCGGTCGGCAAACGGCATGGTGTAGAACGGTCTCGTGGAGGTCGGCCATTCGGTGATGAAGTACATCGTGCCCATCTTTTCTCCGACGACCCTCTCGGCAGCGGTCGAGAGATCGTCACCGAAGACGAGCGGTTCGCCGCCGGCGGTGGAGATCTCGATGGCTTCTTTGTAGGTGATGCGGGGGAACGGAACGGTCGGGACCTTGAAGTCGGTGATGCCGAGGGTTTCCAGAGCGTCGCCGCAGTGTTCTGCGACGTATGCATACGCAGAAGCGACGACGTTTTCGAGCATCTTCATGGCGTCTTCTTCGTCAGCGAAGGACATTTCGATATCGATCGAGGTGGCTTCGTTTAAGTGACGAACGGTGTTGTGTTCTTCTGCACGGAAGATCGCGCCGATCTCGAAGACTCTGTCAAACCCGGCACTCATGAGCATCTGTTTGTAGAGCTGGGGAGACTGATTTAAGAATGCTTCTTTGTCGAAGTAGGCGAGCGGGAAAAGTTCGGTTCCTCCTTCGGTTGCGGCAGCGACGATCTTCGGGGTCTGGACCTGGGTGAATTTCTGGTCCCAGAGGTATTCGCTGACGGCACGCAGACAGGCGTTTCTAATCTGGAAAATAGCATTGATGCGGGGTTTTCTAAGATCGAGGTACCGGTTGTCGAGCCGGGTGTCGAGTTCGGCGGGAACTTTTTCCGAGACATCCAGCGGCAGCGGGGTCTCGGCACGGGAGATGACGCGAAGCGTCTCGGGGACGAGTTCGCGTCCTCCGGGTGCTTTTTCCGTGGCTTTGACGACGCCTTCGCATTCAATGACTGACTCGCGGGTCGCTTCTTTGACGGCGGCGAGTACTTCGGGGGTGACTTTCTTTTTGGGTATGGTGACCTGAAGGATCCCGGTTCTGTCGCGAACGAGGAGGAAGGTGAGCCCTCCAAGATCACGTTCTTCGTGGACCCAGCCTGCAATGTGCGCACGCTCAACTGCGGGGGTCACGTCTTTTATTGGTATGCGCATAAAATCTCTATAGTATTTGCGGTGGAGATAGATTAGTGTTTGTTCCAGGCAGATCCACTTTCCATGAGATGTGTGCATACAGCCCTTCGTCCGGGAAGACGAGGCTGCCGTTTGCCCCCCGGACGAGCACTGAATCCAGATATTTTCGGATGATTTCTTTCTGCCGTTGGTCACGGGCTTCCATCCGGTCGGCATACTCGCTGACTGCGTTCTCCAGATCAGGATATCCCCGTTCGTCTTTCATTGGATACACGGCAATATCCGCATAGATCCCCATTTGAAACAGACAGTTCCAGATGACATCGGCTTTGGGTTTTGCCCAGTACTTCTCCCCGTGCAGACTTTCCCACAGCCGGGTGTAGGTCACGTCCCAGGCGGTATCATTCATGAACCAGAAGATATGGACCTCTTTTGAAGCCGCCTGATGCATTTTTTTCAAAGCATCTTTGAGATCAGGCACGCTCAGCGCAAACGATGAGATCACATACTCATGTCTGCCGAGACGTTTTTCGTCCAGATCCTCCAGGACGCCGGCTATCACGCCGATCTCTGTATCCACGCTGAGAAATTTCCGGTACTCTTCCATCGCACGCACCATGGGCTTTGACGGTTCGACCACGGTCACCCGGCATCCGGCTCCGGCCAGGGGTACGGCGAGGGTGCCTGGTCCTGCCCCGATATCCAGGACCGAGGATCCCGGCGGTATATCGAGGGCCGCGAGCTGATCGGATACCCGTTTCATTCCGCCGGTTTTCAGGTTCTGCACCATTTTGTCCACAAACAGCTGGATCGAAAAAAACTCCGCACTTGATTTATAGGTTGATATCTGCCGCTGTTTTTTGGTTATTTCCCGCCATTCACTATCTGCATCATTCATATTTATCCTGAGATAGTATCTGGGAATTGAGAACGGATATGTTTTTTCCTTCTCTCATTCGTAACACGAAATTTTATAACATTAATATTTATCACACATCATTTTTAAAAACCAACATATTAATAGAATCAATACTAAGAGAAGAGTTATTAGTATGTTTGGAAAAAATACGTTCATCATCGCGGGGATCATTTTCTTAACCCTCCTTTTTACTGCTGCTGCCGGATGTATCGGTTCATCACAGACCGATCAGAATGCTGTGCTGAAGATCGCCACGCCAAACGAGATAACCGAAGCCTCGTATTTTGGGAACTATAACTTCGCCCAGATGACCCGTGTCGCCACTCCGCCGCTTGTTCAGGTGGATGAAAACGGTGAGTATATCGGCGCACTGGCAAAGAGCTGGACCGTCTCTTCCGACGGAAAAACCTGGACCTTTACGCTGGATCCGGCTTATCAGTGGAGCGACAAAACACCGCTGACTGCAGAGGATGTGAAGTTCTCTCTTGAGTATACCGGAGAAAAGGTGACGACTTCTCCGTCCTGGATAAAGAATGCCGTGATCACAACAAACGGCAATGTCGTAACGATCGGTCTTGCCGATCCGGTATACCGGCTCTGCGGTGATCTTGCCGCGATCAATATCGTGCCAAAACACATCTGGGGATCGATCGATGATCCCGAGGAGTATATCAGCGCAGGACCGTACGTCGGTTCGGCGGCCTACTACGTACAGTCGGTCGATATCAACTCGGCGACCCTCGTTCTCGCGGCGAATCCGGCGTGGAAAGGCACGGATCCGTATTACGGAACGGTGGAGATCCACTGGTTTGCAACCGAAGATGCCGCCATTTTTGCGATGCTCGGCAATGAATGCGACACTTACTGGAAGTACGGCGCCTCGTTCCCGACCGGGTCGGCCGCCCTTCTCAACTCCTCGGAAAAATTCACCGGGGTCGAGACCCCGTCGCTGAAGATGTCGTATGTGGGATTCAACACGATCTCTTCACAGGCCGGGGGGGATAAAGCGTTTCGAAAAGCCGTCGCTTATGCGTTGAATTATGATGAACTCGTCGAGATCTCCGCCTCAGGATATGGGATGACGGCAAACGCGGGATTCATTCCAAACAGTGTTCCGTATTATAAGGAGACCCCGGCCAACATCTATGATCTTGAGACTGCAAAATCGAAGCTCGATCTTGCCGGTTACAAAGATGTGAACGGTGACGGGATCCGTGAGGACACAAACGGAAAACCGCTTACCCTGACCCTCCTTTCCCGTGACAAAGTCGCGGGCGAACTCATCAAAGAGTACCTCGAAAAGGCAGGGCTGCGTGTTGAGTACAAATTCGCTTCCGATCTGAATGCCTGGATCGAATTAAAGGATGCTTTAGCATATGACATCGCCTACAACGGGATCACTCCCAAAGGCATGATGATGGATTCTGGATGGGCAACCGGATACTTTGCCTCGAATACGGTCGGTGCGGGCAAACTTCAGAATGTTGACGACCCGGCGTTCCTTGGGCTTTGTTCTGCTATCGCGACGACCCCCGACGGGGGCATGCTCAGATCCCTGATCTCTGATCTTCAGGATTATTATGCGGAGAATATGCCGGGCATCGCTCTTTACTGGTGTACGGATGTAACGCCGATCAACACGGAGATCGACGGCTGGTACATCTCGAAGGCAGCGGGGATCTTAAACGAGATCAATCTCGTCTCTGTCCATCCGGTAAATTAACCTCCATTTTTTTACTTTTGTGACAAACAGTATACATACTTCGAAAAACGTATGAACAGAACGCTTGCAAGAAAGATCGTCCGGTATGCGGTATCTCTGCTGATAGTCGTTCTGCTCGTGTTTCTGCTCCCCCGGTGCATGCCCGGCGATCCTGTCCAGTGTCTTGTCGGGGAGGATGTGTTTTTGACCCAGGAGATCCTTGACGCCGTGACGGCAAAACTCGGGCTCGATCTGCCGCTGACCGAGCAGTTTCGGATCTATATCGGCAATCTTCTGACCGGCGATCTCGGGTATTCCTATACCCGTCACCAGAATGTGGCGGAGCTGATTTTGGACCGGCTTCCCTGGACGCTCCTTTTGACCGGGGTCTCGATGCTGATCGGCTATACGTTCGGGATCATCGCCGGCACCTGGACGGGCTGGATGGCCGAGAGGAAGATGTCGAAGATCCTGACTTCGTTTGGTGTCGTGGTCTCCTGCATCCCTCCGTATCTTCTCGGGCTGATCTTTTTCTCGGTGTTTGTGTACCAGCTCGGCTGGTTCCCGTACAAAGGATTTTACACGACGCCGGATCTTTTCAGCGTGGTCTATCATATGGCGCTGCCTGTTCTGACGCTCGCATTGTTCGTGTTTGTGCGGAACATGATCATTATGCGGGGTTCGGTTCTGACGGAAAGAAACCAGCTGTATCCGCAGTTTGCAAAAAGTCTCGGCGTTCCGCAGAGAACGATCATCTACGGTCATGTGATGAAGAATGCGATTTTGCCGATCCTGACGCATTTTGCGATCGATTTCGGGTTCATCCTTTCCGGAGCGCTGTTTATCGAGATCATCTTTTCCTTAAACGGTCTGGGCAGAGTGATGTACACTGCGATCCTGAATCTGGATTATCCGGTGCTTTCCGGGCTGTTTCTCGTGATCGCAGTGATGGCGGTCTGTGCGAATATGATCGCCGATATCCTGTACGGGATCATCGATCCGCGGGTGAAACGGGGTGACGGCCGGTGAAGTTCGACCGCCGGTATATCCTTCCGGGTCTTCTGATCCTGATCCTTTTGACCGTGGCAGCGGTTCCGGGCCTGTTTGCCCCGTATTCAACCACAGACCGGGACGCGACCTATCAGGCGCCGGGTCCAGACCATCTTCTCGGGACCGACAATATGGGAAAGGATATCTTTTCCCTGCTGATATACGGCGCGAGATGGACGCTGATGATCGGGTTTGCGTCCGGTCTGCTCGCGGTGTTCGTGGGGACCGCGGTCGGGCTTTTGGCCGGCTGGAGGAAAGGGATCCTGGATGAGTTTTTGATGGGGACGACGGATATCGTTCTGATCCTTCCAAAGATCCCTCTCGTGATCGTTCTTGCCGCGTATCTGGGTCCGGGTCCCTGTGTGCTGATATTCGTTCTCGGGCTTTTGTCCTGGGAGTCGATCGCCCGCGTCGTGCGGTCGAAGGTGATCCAGATCAGGTCTGCCGAGTATATTCTCGCCGCCCGGTGTCTGGGATTTTCGGACTTCAGGATCATGTTCAAAGAGATCTTACCCGTGGTGTTTCCGGTGATCGTCCCGAAGTTCGTTCTGGTGACGGCGGCGGCGATGATCTCGGAGGCGTCGCTCGCGTTTCTCGGACTTTCCGACCCCCTTATGGTCTCGTGGGGCGGGATGATCTCGGATGCCTTTACGTACAGCGGGTTCCTTCGCGGGATGTGGTACTGGTGGCTGCCTCCGGCATTATGCATAATTCTCGGCGTTCTGGCAATCACCAGTCTTGCCTTTATCCATGAACGCGGGGTCCGTGAGGTGGTGCAGGTATGACGGATATGCTTGAGATCACTGATCTGTCGGTTTCGTTCCCGGGGTCTGGCGGAAAGATCCCTGCAGTTCGCGATGTCTCTCTCTCGCTTGCGCACGGAGAGTGTCTCGCGATCGTCGGCGAGTCGGGGTGCGGAAAGTCCGTGGTCGCTCAGTCGGTGATGGGTCTGCTTCCTTTCGGGACGGAGGTGCTTGGCAGGATTTCGTATCAGGGTCAGGATCTTTTGCATCTCGCTGAACGCGAGCTGGAATCGATCCGCGGTCAGGAGATCGGGATGGTGTTTCAGAGTCCGGAGAGGGCCCTCAATCCGGTGATGAAGATCGGAAAACAGCTGATCATGCCGCAGGTGATCCACGGACTCTGTTCGGAAACGGATGCAAAGCTGCGTGCCGAAGGGGTTCTCCGGGGTCTTGGTCTGGATGCAGGCTGGGTGATGGATGCCTATCCCTGGATGTGTTCGGGGGGTATGTGTCAGCGGATCGTGTTTGCCGCGGTGTCGCTGCTTCATCCGAATCTGGTGATCGCCGATGAGCCGACGAAGGGTCTGGATGCCGCGAATGTGAAGGATCTTGAGGCGATGCTTTCTACGGTGACCGCCGGAAATCGGACCGGGCTGCTTTTGATCACGCATGATATGGATGTGGCTTCCCGTCTTTCGAACCGGATCGCGGTCATGTACTGCGGGATGATCGTTGAAGAGGGGGAAACGCGTGAAGTGCTGACGTCGCCAAAACATCCCTACACCCGGGGTCTTCTCGGCAGTCTTCCAAAGAACGGATTCGTTCCGATCCCGGGGATCTCTCCCGCACTTACCGATCTGCCGGAAGGCTGCGTGTTCCATCCGCGATGCCCGCATGCCGGCGAACGGTGCAGAACGGCTGTTCCCGATCTTAAAGACGGGGTGAGGTGTCATAAATGCTGATCCTTGAAGCTGAGCATATCTCCAGATCCTACGGCATGAACCCTGCTCTGAATGATTTTTCTCTTTCGCTCTCTTCCGGCGAGACGGTCGGGCTTACGGGTCCTTCGGGTTCGGGAAAAAGTACCTGCGCCCGGATCCTTGCCGGACTGGAACGCTCCGATACCGGGTCCGTCAGGTATGCCGGAAAAACGCTGACCCGCCCTGACCCCGGGATCCAGATGATCTTTCAGGATCCGGCAGGTTCGTTCAATCCGGTTTTGACGATCCGGCAGTCGCTTTCAGCTGTTCTGAGCCTTCGCCGTGTTCCAAAATCGGATCATCACGCCGTTCTTCTGGCTGAGTTCGAACGAGCCGGCCTGCAGACCGAGATCTTATCGCGCTATCCTGACCAGATCTCCGGCGGTCAGGCACAGAGGGTCGCGATCGTCCGGGGCATGCTCGTGCACCCGAGGGTGATGATCCTGGATGAGCCGACCTCGGCGCTGGATGTTTCGGTCCAGGCGCAGATCCTGCACCTGCTGAAAGATATCCAGAAGGAAAACGGTGTCGCCTATGTGTTCATCTCGCACGATCCCTCGGTCGTCTCATTTATGGCGGACCGGGTGATTTGTCTGTAAGGTTTTTCCTTCAGATCCTGATGCGCAGTTTGATATTTTTTCCTGCCGATTGTACTACTACTATCATGTCAGGGTCCGTCTATCTGCATAAGATCATGCTGAAGGATTTTCTGGACACGTCGTATCTTGCTGATCTGCCGGTGGTCCAAAATCTTTTGCGTATGGGCGAGCTGTCGTTCGAGTCGCCGGTGACGTTTTTTGTCGGAGAAAACGGTTCGGGCAAGTCAACGCTTCTGGAAGCTATCGCCATTTCAGCTGGGTTCAATGCGGAGGGCGGGTCGAAAAACTTTTCCTTTGTGACACGACCGACCGAGTCAGATCTTCATTCCTACATGACATTATCCCGCCGAGGCCGGGAGAAGGACGGATTTTTTTATCGGGCAGAGAGTTTTTACAATGTGGCATCACAGGTGGATGATCTGGATCTGGATCTTTTAGGGTACGGCGGGAAGTCCCTGCACGATCAGTCGCATGGGGAAAGTCTGCTGGCGCTTGTCCAAAACCGTTTTCGGGGAAACGGCCTGTATATTCTGGATGAACCGGAAGCGGCCCTTTCCCCTATGCGGCAGATGACTTTGCTGCTGGAGATGAGACGTCTGGCCGCTGAGGAGGGTTCCCAGTTTCTGATTGCGACGCATTCTCCGATCCTGATAACGTATCCCGGAGCTGATATTTTTGAGATCACGCCGGAGGCTATTTTGAAAACGACGTATGAGAAGACCGCGTCGTATCAGATCACGAAACGCTTTCTGGATGATCCAAAACATATGCTCGATGCACTGTTCGAGGATTGAAACAAAGAAAAAAAAAGAAAAAGGTCAGCGTTCTTCTCTGACCATCTGAATACACTTTTTCGGGCATTCGTTGGAACAAATGCCGCAGCCTTTACAGTAGACCAGATCGATCTCGAGCGTATCAGGGTCGATGACCGCGTCCGGGCAGAACATCGCACAGATCCCGCAGTGGTTGCAGGTTTCCCGGTCCACGATCGGACGGAACGTTCTCCATGTTCCGGTGAGTCCGGCGGCAGCTTCGTGCGGGACGCTGATCGTCATTTTCGGCATTCTGCTCATACGATGACCTCCTCATAAGCGGCTCTCGCAGCTGACGTGTTTCTTGGATCGGCGAACGTTTCGGTGATTGCTTTTACGCCTGACTCCCGGCTGAAGAGGCCGAGTTTTGCGAGAGCGCCGATCACCGGCGTGTTCAGGATCGGACTGCCGGCAACCACGAGGTTTTCGCGCAGAGCGATCCCGGTAAGGTCCGCCTTGTACACATTGAACTCTTTCGGGAACGAGACCTCTTCGTGCGTGTTGATAAAAATCGAGCCTCCTTCTTTCAGGCCGTCCAGGACATTTACGGTGTCCATGACGGTCGGATCGAGGATGACGATCATATCGGGTTTGTTGATCTGGGAGTAAATTCTCACCGGCGCATCGTCGATCCTGACGAATGAAACGATAGGAGCCCCGCGGCGTTCTGCGCCGTAGAACGGGCAGGCGGTCGCGAATTTTCCATCTTTTACGGCGGCTGAGGCCATCATCCGGGCGGCCGTCACGCCGCCCTGTCCGCCTCTTGAGTGGATACGGATCTCGTACATTTACTGCTCCTCCTGCGGGATCCCGAACCAGAACTCCGTCCCCATCTTGCGGCTGCGGACGAACTCTGCCATATCCTCATAGGTGACTTCCTGGCCGCCGAGACCGGCGATGACGCTCGCGATCTTTGCGTCCGGGTATCTTGCCTGGATCTCGCCGGCGATAACGCCGCCGAAGCCAAACGAGTAGTCCCTGTCGATCACGACGAGGTCTTTTCCTTTGATGTTCATGTCGAGCGGGAAGGGTCTGAACCAGCGGATCCGCATAACGCCGGCTTTGATGCCTTCTTTTCTCAGAAGATCGGCGGCGACCTCTGCCTCTTTGCCGAGCGTTCCCATTGCGATAATGATAACGTCCGCATCATCGCAGAAGTATTCCTCGACCGGCGCATAGCTTCTGCCGAAGCGTTTTGCAAACTCGGCCTCGGTCTCTTTGATGACGTTTCGTGATTCACGCATGCATTTTTCCATGTCGAATCTGAACTGGTAGTGGACGTTTGCCGGGCTCATAGCTCCGTAGCCTTTCGGATCGTTGACGTCGATTTTGTGCGGGAGATCGAGCGGCGGGATGAAGTCTCCCGGTTCGGTCATCTCGAACGGCTGCATGATGTGTGAGAGCAGGAATCCGTCCATGTTGATCATGACCGGCAGAAGAACGCGGTTGTCTTCTGCGATCCGAAATGCCATCAGGGTCGCGTCGTATGCTTCCTGGACGGTCGAGACGTAGACCTGCAGCCAGCCGGTGTCTCTCTGCGAGAGGGCATCTGAGTGTTCGGCCCAGATGTTCCATCCCGGAGCGAGTGTTCTGTTGACCTGTCCCATCACGATCGGGAGGCGTGCGCCTGCCGCCCAGTGGAGCATCTCGTGCATGTAGAGAAGACCATGCGAACTTGTCGCGGTGAAAACTCTGACTCCTGTGATGGATGCGCCGATCGCGGCGGTCATCGCGGAGTGTTCCGACTCGACCGGGATGTAGCGTGCTTTGAGTTCGCCTGCTTCGACGTAGTCGGCGATGCTTTCGATGATCTCGGTCTGGGGGGTGATGGGGTATGCGGGAACGACGAGCGGTTTTGCCATTTTTACGGCTGCGGCGACGGCTTTGTTGCCGGTGGACATTACAAGTTCGTTCATTCTGTTTCCTCCGATTGTGCGGCTTCGAGAGCTATTCTTTTGAGGTTTTTGTCGACGTTTGCCTGGATGATCCCGGCGGTCTTTTCATCGACTTTTCTGAAGCGTCCCTGGGCTTTGAGGTAGTCGCCTACGGGTGCGGGCCGTTTCATGGCGGCACGCGATGGGGCGCTGACGGTGAATTTGTCGTACTCTTTTTCCCAGAGGACCCAGATGCCGGATTTGACTGCCATCTTTCCGATCTC
>MTLE01000173.1_pt1 | contig 10170 bp, 9 predicted proteins | sample 1982461 | NCBI WGS metagenome assembly MTLE01 (sample SAMN05712605, study PRJNA340218) | biofilm metagenome | isolation source: sample SPL anode biofilm adapted to -200 mV | place: USA | collected 2012-02-03 | reverse complement strand
CAAACTAGGAGATTAAGATGCGAGAAAAGATAAAAAACGCCACCACCATTGTAGTAAAAATGGGTACCACCTCGGTGACCCACCAAAATGGCACCCTGGATCTGCGAAAGCTTGAGATTCTGGCCCGGGTGCTGACGGATCTGGAAAACAGCGGCAAAAAAATGGTGCTGGTTTCCTCCGGCGCCATCGGCGCCGGGATGAACCGGATGAAGCTGACTGAACGCCCCAAAACTCTAAAAGAAAAACAGGCCGCCGCCTCGGTGGGCCAGGGGCTTCTGATGCGGGTTTATCATAAATTCTTTGATGAATACCATCAGACCGTTGGCCAGATTCTTCTGACCAAGGACGTCTTTAAACATGCCATTAAGCGCAACAACGCCATGAACACTTTCCAGGCCCTGATTGCCGGGGGGATCATCCCAATTGTCAATGAAAATGACTGCATTGCCACCGATGAGATTCAGGAGGAATGCTTTGGCGACAATGATATTCTCTCGGCGATGACGGCCGACCTGGTCGATGCCGATCTTTTGATCATCCTTTCGGATGTCGATGGTCTCTACGATGACAACCCGGCCGTCAATCAAGACGCCCGGCTGATCCAGACGGTGGAGAAAATTGACAATCAGCTGATGAAAAGCGCCGGCAACAGCGCTTCCTGTCTTGGCACCGGCGGCATGATCACCAAACTGGGCGCTGCCAAATACGCCACTGACTGCGGCATTGATATGATTATCGCTTCCGGGGAAGACGTCAAGGTGCTCTATAAAATTCTTGACGGCGAAGAAATCGGAACGGTTTTTTTAAGTGATTCACAACAGAAGGATTAAAATAAATATACGGAGGTTTCTTATGTTAAAGAAAATATTAGTGGGATTTTCGGCCGTAATGGCTGGAATGTTAATGGTTTTTGGTGGCATCTATTTTGTTGAAAAACGCAAAGAAGAAGCCATGGGAGGCAAACTGATGCGGGTTAATTACAAGTTTACCAAAGAATTCGAAGATTAAGGCCCGCCATGTCAAAGGTATTTATTTTTACAGCGTCAACCGGTGCCGGTCATAATCTGGCCGCCCAGTCCTTAAAGGAATCTCTGGATGAAGCCGGCTATCAAACCGAAGTTTATGATGCCTTTAAAGAAACCAATGTCACCCTGGACCGCCTGATTACCAAAGGTTATCAGCAGATGGTGGTCAACGTACCCAAGCTCTACGAGCAGATGTACAATCAGTTCAACAACATGAACCGCTTTCAACAGGGCATTTTTCAGGTGCTGACCCGGGTGATGAACCCCGACATCGTGCCCCTGATCAAGTCCGGCCGACCTGATCTGATCATTACCACCCATCCCTTTGTGACCAATGTACTGGGCACCTTAAAGGAGCACCATGCCTTTGATGTTCCGGTGCTGTCGATTGTCACTGACTATAAAATTCATACCCTTTATCTTAAAAAAATGATCGACGCCTATATTGTCGGCTCCGATTACACCAAAGAGACCATGGTCGAAAAAGGGGTAGCCGCCGACATTATTTATCCCTACGGGATTCCGATCCGCCAGACCTTTTTGCAAAACAACCATCTGCAGCGTCAGGAACTGGTCGATGTGGCCGGGACAATCCTGCTGATGGGCGGCAGTCTGGGCAGCAAACAGATGGAAAAAGCCTTTACCTCACTGATGAAGGTCAAGGAAAAAATCCGCATCATTGTGGTCTGCGGCAATAATGCCAAAATCGAAAAAGAAATCCGGGCCCATTATGCCCGGGAAAAAACCGACGATAAGCTTGTCGAGATCCACGGTTTTGTCAATAACGTCTCCGAGCTGATGGATCAGTCCGATGCCATCATTACCAAGCCCGGCGGCCTGACCACCACCGAAGCGATTGTTAAAAACATTCCCATGATCATACCCTTTTACTATCCCGGCCAGGAAGAAGAAAACGCCGATTACCTGGTGGATGGGGGAATGGCCATCAAAGTGGATAAAATCAAAGATTTAACCTCAATGGTTGATTTTTTGTTTGAAAATAAATACATCATCAAACGGATGTCGGAGAATATGTCCGAGGAGGCCCAGAAACGCTCGATGACCAAAACCATCGAACTGTGTCACCGTCTGATTGCCGGTTATATCGAGAAAAAAGCCTTACCTGAGCCCCAACCGGCCCTCTTTGACCCTTACAAAATTAAGGAAATAAAAGACCAATAAGAATAGCAGGTGCATATATGAAGAAAGAAATGTCAAAAACCTATGATCCCAAAGAAGTAGAAGATAAAACCTATGCCGCCTGGCAGCAAAAGGGTTATTTCAAGCCGGAAGTCAATCCCGATGGCAAACCCTTTACGATTGTGATGCCGCCACCCAATATCACCGGTCAACTGCACATGGGCCACGCCTTTGACGGGACCCTACAGGATGTCCTGACCCGTTACAAACGGATGGATGGCTATGCCGCCCTGTGGCTGCCGGGAACCGACCATGCCTCGATTGCCACCGAGGTTAAAGTGGTTGATAAACTGCGGGAAGAAGAAGGCAAAACCAAGCAGGAGATTGGCCGGGAAGCCTATCTGGAGCGAGCCTGGGACTGGGCCCTGACCTATAAAACCCGGATTACCGATCAGCTCAAAAAGCTGGGTGCCTCCTGTGACTGGAGTCGGGAACGCTTCACCATGGACGAAGGCTGCAGCCAGGCCGTTAACGAAGCCTTTGTCAATCTGTATGAAAAAGGCCTGATCTATAAGGGCAGCCGCATTATTAACTGGTGTACCACCTGTAAAACGGCCCTGTCCGAAGCCGAAGTGGAATACGCCGAGCACCAGGGCAATCTCTGGCACATCCGTTACCCGCTGACCGATGGCGATGGCTATCTGGTGGTGGCCACCACCCGGCCGGAAACGATGCTGGGGGATAGTGGCGTGGCCGTTCATCCCGACGATGAACGTTATGCCCATCTGATCGGCAAAACCGTGATGCTGCCGTTGCTTGATAAAGAAATTATCATTGTGGCTGACGACTATGTCGACATGAGCTTTGGTACCGGGGTGGTTAAAATGACCCCCGCCCATGACCCCAATGACTACGAGGTCGGCCTGCGCCACAATCTGGAGCAGATAAGGGTGCTAAACGAAGACGGCACCATGAACGAACTGGCCGGAAAATATGCTGGTATGGATCGCTACGATTGCCGTAAAGCTGTGGTGGCCGATCTGGAAGCGTTAGGTCTGCTGGAAAAAATCGAAGACCACCAACATAACGTCGGCGAATGTTACCGCTGTTCCACCACCGTGGAAACCATGACCTCGGAACAATGGTTTGTTAAAATGGAACCGCTGGCCGGCCCGGCCCTTGATGCCGTCCGTAACCGCGACACTGATTTTATTCCTGATCGTTTTAACAAAATCTACTACAATTGGTTGGAAAATATCCGAGATTGGTGTATTTCCCGGCAATTGTGGTGGGGACATCGGATTCCGGCCTATTATTGCGCCGATTGTGGGGAGATGATGGTTGCCAAGGAAGCCCCGCAGGCCTGTACCAAATGCGGCAGCACCCATATCAGCCAGGATGAAGATGTCCTGGATACTTGGTTTAGCTCTGGCCTGTGGCCGTTTTCCACCCTGGGCTGGCCACAAAACAGCGACGACTTACAAAAATTCTATCCCACCTCGGTGCTGGTGACCGGTTATGATATCATTTTCTTCTGGGTCGCCCGGATGATCTTTATGGGCCTCTTTGAAATGGGTGAAACACCCTTTAAAGATGTCTATATCCATGGCCTGGTGCGGGATTCACAGGGCCGCAAAATGAGCAAGTCTCTGGGTAACGGCATCGATCCGCTGGAACTGATCGAAACCTACAGCGCCGATGCCCTGCGTTTTACCATCATCACCGGTAATTCTGCCGGTAACGACATCCGCTGGCAGGATGAAAAGGTCGAATCCAGCCGGAATTTCTTAAACAAAATCTGGAACGCCGCCCGCTTTGTACTGATGAACCTGGATGACGACATCATGGATAAAAAGGATGCGGCCCTTGCTCATCTGGAAAACACCGATAAGTGGATTCTCTCCCGGATGAATACCATTGTGGCGGAAGTCAACCACAATATGACCAAGTACGAACTGGGGATTGCTGCCTCAAAGATCTATGATTTTGCCTGGAGCGAATACTGCGACTGGTATATCGAGCTGGTCAAGCCACGGCTTTACGGCGAGGAAGAAACGACCAAGATCGCTGCCCAGTATACCCTGCGGGTGGTGCTGGATACCATTTTGCGACTGCTCCACCCCTTTACCCCCTTTATCACCGAAGAAATCAACGGCTACCTGCCGGGAACGACCGGCGATATCATGGTGGCTCAGTGGCCGCACTTTGATGATGCCCTGGTCTTTCCGGAGGACGAAAAGCAGGTTGAGTTCTTAATGGAAGCGATCCGCAGCATTAGGAATATCCGGGCGGAAATGGATGTGCCCAATTCTAAAAAGACCCAGCTGTTTTTAATTTCGGATAATGAAGCGCACCTGGCCTTAATGGCGGACTCCCTCCATTATTTCCAGAAACTGGCCTCCGTATCGACGATTCTGCCGATTACCAAAGCCGACATTCAGGAAAACTATGTCTCCGCCGTGGTGGAAGATTTAGAAATTTATATCAACCTCGACGAGCTGGTCGACAAGGAAAAAGAAATTGCCCGACTGGAAGCCGAGAAAAAGAAGCTCCAGTTAGAAATTGACCGGGTCACCCAGAAACTGTCAAACAAAGGGTTCACCGATAAAGCCCCGGAAAAGGTGGTTGAAGTCGAACGGGAGAAACAGAAAAAATTCCAGGAAACCATGGAAAAAGTGCTGGAACGGTTGGATTATTTTAAAAAATAATCAATCGCAACCAAAATCGGAAGTTGATCACTAGATCTGAATTTTAAAACTTTGCCGCTGGAGCATCCAAAACTGCTCATCGGCAAAGTTTTTTTTATTTTATTATGATATATTTAGCTATATATATATTGATAAATATATCATAATATCATATAATCATATTACAAAGATGTTCTAAACATAGCAAGAAATGAGGTGTTTATTTTGAAAAGCGGTATATCGGTGAACAGTATCGTGAATGCAATTGTCCCCATATCTCGGTTTAATAAAGGCGAAGCAAGTAAAATATTTGACGAAGTAAATGCTGGTGGGGTAAAAATTGTCGTAAAAAATAATAAACCCACCTGTGTATTGATAACTCCAGAAAAATATGAAGAGATGTTGGAAACAATCGAGAATTATTATTTATTTATAAGTGCCGAGGAACGCATGAAAACGGCAACACCATCTGATTTTATCAGCCAGGAACAAGTGCTTAAAAATTTAAATATCAACCCGGATGATCTGGAAGATGTTGACGTGGATATCGAATAATGGCTTGGTCGATCGAATATTTAAAAGAAGCCGAAAAGGACTTGATCAAATTTGACCATTCCCAGAAACTGCAAATTTTAAAAGCCATTGCCAAGGTTTCAGAAAACCCTCTGCCAGACTATGAGGGGGGCTATGGAAAACCACTCGGAAATCATAACACATCGAGACTTGCCGGTTATTACAAGATAAAATTGCTTAAGCTGGGCATTCGGGTTGTTTACGGACTGGTCAAGGAAGATGAGAAAATGAAGATTATTGTCATATCGATCCGTGCGGAAGAGCTGGTATACAAAACAGCGGAGAAGCGAATCCGTTAGTTGTATGCAAGCGGGATTTAATTTGTAGCTTAAGCTCAAAATACGTGATCACTCCAGTTGTTTTAAACGGCTGGGGTGATTTTTTAATATGAATAAAAAGAATATTCGTGGCGTATAAGTGAATTTTATCATAGTCAGTGACGGGGGAAAAGGATATAATAAAAGGGCGAAGATGAAAATAAGACATTTTTGTATTATAAAGTAACGGCAATAGAGAGTACCGTGTAAAAATATATAAAAAATTGAATCGTAAACGCTAACATCTCTTCTTTGTTATTCTGAAAATGTGGCGAAATGAGGATATCAAGCATTAATTAAAAGCGGTTGATAAAATTTGTTTTTTAGGAGGACAATGATGAACACATGGCTACACCGAATTTCACATGGTTATGAGGTTGCAAAGCCTCTCTTGGATCAGAATTACTTAACCATCGGTTTTTCTGATTATGTTAAGGTATTTCTTACATACGGTGGTAATAAAAAAACGGTTCAGGATCGTTTTGATTTTGATATTGAATCGATATATGGTTCGAATTTTCGACCACGGCATAACTTGAAAAAATTTCTGTTTGAATTTGAAGTTGGCGATCAGGTAGTGGTGCCATTATGGGGGGCGTTTTCAGTTTTTAAAATCGTTGAAACAGCGAAGTCACTAACCAGTTTGCCCAAAGAAATGTTAAATAAAATGACTGCTAATGTTTTTATTGATGATGAAGGCTTATTATCCATAAAACGAAATGATTCTGACATTGCTGAAATTGATTTAGGCTTTATGATACGGGTTGAACCAATCAAGCTAAACATTCCTCGAGATGGCTATTGCAGCGCTGCGTTGATTTCTCGGATGAAGATACGACAGGCAACGGCAAACATCAGTGATCTGGAGGTAGATGTGCTCGATGCCATCAATCGGGCTTACACCGGCAATCAGATTGACTTTCATCTAGAAGCAATCCAGGCAATCCGTGACGATCTGATTCGAACCATTCTGGATAAACTGAATGATCGGGATTTTGAAAAACTGGTTCAGTGGTATATGAAAAAAATTGGGGCAACTGAAACGGTAATACCGGCCAAAAATGAGCCAGGCAAGTATGATGGAGCCGACGCGGATGTCATTGCTACCTTTGAGCTGTTAAAATGCATTATTTATGTTCAGGTCAAACATCATGATGGATCGACTTCTGATTGGGCAGTAAAACAAATCGTGCGTTATCTAAAACAAAAGGATGTACCTGATGATGCCTATATGCGACTAACCTGGGTTGTTACCAGTGCTGAATTTTCAGAAGTCGCAAAAAATGAAGCACAAATCAACGGGGTGAGATTGATTGATCGTCATGAGTTCGCAGAAATGCTCATTGATGTAGGTCTTGACGGGATCAACTGTGCGTTTGAATAAAAATTATTAAATTTTAAAGGAGCGAAAATGGCAAAATATTCAGGTTACACGGATCGACCAGCGTCGACAATTAATGAAGACTTATTTAGCATAGAAAAATATATTCAGGGTTTATCCAGTTTTATATTGGAGTGTAATACTCCAATGACAATTGCCATTCAGGGTGACTGGGGCAGTGGCAAGACCAGCTTCATGAATATGATTAAAGAGACGGTTCAGGATGAAGTTGTTGTTTCATGGTTTAACACTTGGCGCTATTCTCAATTCAATATGGGTGATGAGATTTCCTTATCACTTATCAGGCAGTTAATCAACACCCTACCGGGACTCGATCCAACAATGAATGAATCAATGAAAAAAATACTTAACGGTGTGGCAAAGGTCTTAAAAGCTAGTGCAATTGTTGCTGCGGAAGTAAGCGGTTTTGGTAATATGGCTGAAGGGGTTGTAAAAGCTACAGAGAATACTGTAACATCTAATGTGGAACAAATTGATGTAACACTTTCGCTCGGTATTTTAAAAGAGCAATTTCAAGAGTGCATTCATCAAGTCCTGAAAACTTCGGGTAAAAATCGAGTCGTTATATTTGTGGATGACTTAGATCGACTTAACCCAGCAAAAGCGGTTGAATTATTGGAAGTCCTAAAACTGTTTTTGGATTGCGATAGCTGTGTATTCATTCTTGCCATTGACTATCAGGTCGTTTCACAAGGCATATCTGAAAAATATGGAAATTCATTAGACGAAGAAAAAGGGAAAGCTTTCTTTGACAAAATCATACAGGTGCCATTTAAAATGCCGGTAGCATTATATGATATGTATAAATTCATAAATAGCATGTTGGAAGAAATTGGGTGTCAATATGATGCGAACAATAAAGATAACACCATAAACTATTATATTAAATTAATTCGGGCTTCAATTGGTTCAAATCCCAGAGCAATCAAGCGCCTTTTTAATGCCTATTTGCTGCTGAAAAAAATTTATGGAGTTGATTCCGAATTAGATGAAGTTGGTCAAAAATTATTATTTGCCATTCTCTGTACACAGCTCTCATTTGAAAATATTTATAATTATATTGTATTGAATAAGGGTGATATTTCAAATGGTGATTTTTTAAAAAATTTAAGATACCAGGTATTTTATTTAGATGATAAAAATGGACATTCATTATACACGGAACTGGGGATAAAAAATGATGACCAATTACGCAAAATCTGCAATTTCATGATGATCTTTTATGAAGCTATTGATCACAATGAAGATGGCGAATTATCGGACGAAGAAACAGAAAAATTCATTAGACTTTTAAATTTATCGGCAATCATTTCAACCAATGATCTTTCTGAAAACAAGGATGAAAAAACCTGGATTGTGAGAAAACACAATCGCAGATTGGTCAAACAATCAGTATTTTTTAAATTAAAAAAATATAATGAATTAAATCTTAAAATTTACCAATCAAATCAAGATCGTGGCGACTGGAAATTTCAGGATGTGTCGGCTTATGGTGATTTTAGTATTCGAAAAAACAAAGTAGAATTCTGTTTTCAGCTTCAAACAAATTTAGATACAGAATCTTCAAAAATTATCTTTAGATTTGATGAGAATAATAATCCTAACAGAGTAAACCGAGATGAGTTTGTTAATGATTTGACTCAGTGGGCAAAAGAAAATGGATTTGATTGTGACGATAATCATTGTTTTTTAAAAGAAGTTAAAACCGTCAGATATGATGATGACGAAGCTGTTTTAGGGGTTATAAATAATGATGTAAGATCATTGTTGGATTCGATGAAAACCTTATAAAAGATTTAAGGTAAAAAAATGATGGAGGAAGTAGAAAAATGAAAATCAATATTCGATTCATAATTGGTTTGTTAGCCATTTGGCTGTTGGTATTAACTGCCGTCCCAATTAGCGTCATGGCAAAAATTCCGATAAATTCGGAGGTTCAAACTCCAGCCGCTGTTGAGAAGACTGATGATTCAGGTAATGAAATACCACCAGAAATCACCAGTACAACAACAACGCCGATTAGTTTATATCGAACTCATGTTCAAAATGAGGGTTGGCAGGACTGGAAAAATAATGGTGAAATGAGCGGTACCTCCGGAAAAGGGCTTCGCTTGGAGGGGATTGAAATAAAACTGGATAAACAAGGTTATGATGTGGGGGTTTCTTATAGTACTCATGTTCAAAATATTGGTTGCCAGGCATCAAAATCAGACGGAGCCATGAGTGGGACATCCGGACAAAGTCTCCGCTTAGAAGCTATTCGCATAAACCTGACGGGTTCGGACGCCCAGTTATTCGATATTTACTATCAAGTTCACGCTCAAAACTATGGGTGGTTGGACTGGGCAAAAAACGGTGGAGAAGCAGGCACACAGGGACTGGGCTTACGTTTAGAGGGGATTTGTGTTGTTATTACGCCAAAAGGTAATGCCGCACCAGGCTCAACAGCAACACCTTACATAAGTTCAGATGCTTTTTTGAAAAATATTCAAGGCGAATGGTATGATCACACACTCAATGTGGAAGGCCCACACTTAAAGATTAGAGAACCAAATGTAGAAGCTGGATTATTATGGTTAGGTATAAAATGGTATGAGTATCGCTATCGGATTGTTTCAATCAGCCGAGATGGCCAATCGGGTACAATCGAAGCATATAAATGGAACTATTATAAGCCATATAAAACGGGAACAGGAAGCACGGGGTTTCAAAAAGTTGAAATGGATGTAAATCCACCAGATCAATACGTTTATGATTATAAAAATAACACGTTAACGGAACACAAACCAGTGGGAAGCAACGTTAAGATCATTAATTACGTGCGAAATTGATTAAATGTATTCACGATATAAAGTTATTTCAGGGGATGAATGTTAGCGTCTTCCGCTTACATTAATATCCAGATATTTATGTTTTACTATCTTAAGTAGTAGTGTTACAAGCCCAGAGCAGCTGAATCACATTCAGTTACTCTGGGTTTTTTTATCGTGCAGCGGCTTTTGGTACGAGTCAACCAGAGCCAACCC
>MTLE01001140.1_pt2 | contig 10187 bp, 4 predicted proteins | sample 1982461 | NCBI WGS metagenome assembly MTLE01 (sample SAMN05712605, study PRJNA340218) | biofilm metagenome | isolation source: sample SPL anode biofilm adapted to -200 mV | place: USA | collected 2012-02-03 | reverse complement strand
TGTGGAGTATTGGAAATGAAGTTTCGGAGTCAACCCCGGCAACTCAGAAAAAATTGGTTGACCTCATACATTCTTTGGATTCAACACGTCCTGTAACACAAGGAGGAACAGATCCAACCAGAGGAATGAAAGTTGATTATTTAAAGAATTTTGAATACCTTGATGTTATCGGGTTCAATGGGAACGGTGAAGAAGTAGGAGAATTTGAAAAGTTCTATAAAATGAATATTAACCGTTGTGCAATTGGTACCGAGATACCACACACATATCAAACCCGTGGAGTTTATCGTACGCAAACCGCCTGGCGCAGACGTGATTTTCCGTCGCCATGGGAAATTAAGTCCAACATTCCATGGGGTAAATTCAAATCGAAGGTATTTGATATCACGGATTTATCGGATAAAGAAATTTTTACAGAGGAATCAGAAAATAAATATTATCAATCTTCATACGATAATGCTTCTGTTCGTATTAGTGCACGTAAATCGTGGGAACGTACTAGCTCATTTCCGTTTTTAATGGGTGAAATACGCTGGGGAAGTTTCGATTATCTCGGAGAAGCCGAATGGCCTCAGCGTTGTGGTAATTTTGGGATTATTGATATTTGCGGTTTTCCAAAAGATCACTACTATCTTTATCAAAGTTTATGGAGCGACAAACCCATGGTGCATCTATTACCACATTGGACTCATCCCGGCAAGGAAGGAGTTAAAATCCCTGTTGTAGTGTATACCAATTGCCAATCAGCTGAGCTTTTTTTAAACGGAAAATCATTGGGTAAGAAAGAATATGTTGGAGAACAATTGGTCTGGCAAGTTCCGTATCAGGCAGGAGAATTAAATGTGATTGCATACAATAATGATCAAATAGCTGCTCAAGAATACGTCAGAACTGCCGATAAACCGGCAATGTTTGATCTAAAAATGGATAGACAGAGTGTTCGTTCCAATCAGAAGGACATAATCCATGTTGAAATTGATATTACTGATAAAGACGGAAATCTTTGCCCAATGGCTTCAAACTCGATTAATGTGAAAGTTACTGGTGCCGCCAAAATATTAGCAATGGATAACGGAGATCCTATCGAACTTTCAACCTATAAAACAAATATCAAAAAGGCATTCAGAGGAAAATGTTTGTTAATTTTGCAAGCGACTGATCAAAAAGGTCAAATAACAGTAGATATTCACTCTGAGGGCCTATCGTCACAAACGATTCATCTCAACTCAATATAAATCAAAAATATGGAAAAGAAAATATTTTACTACCTAATATATTTTTTAAACATTGTTGCAAATAGTATTTTTGCTCAATACAACGATCCCAATTTTGGAAAACCGGTTTCCGGTTATGGTTCAGACGGAACACATTCGGTAGGTGTAATTTCGTTTCCCAATCCATATTATCCAGAAAAAGACATTCAAATTTATCATCCTTCCGATGTGTCGGGGAAAGTTCCTACCATCTTTTACAGCCATGCCTATGGAGGTAATATTTCCCAAAATATCAGCGGAATGTTGAATTTTGTTGCAAAAAAAGGATATGCGATTGTGTTTGTACCGTATCAAACAACCAATGTTACTGTTCTAGAACGTTACGATAACCTTTTGAACGGTTTTCGCAAAGCTGCTCGTGATTATCCGTCGATCATTGACACCACACGTGTTGGATTTATGGGACATTCATTCGGAGGAGGAGCTTCCTTTGCTCTTTCGGATACATGCATTAGAGAAAATAACTGGGGTTCAAATGGGCGTTTTATCTATGCCCTTGCACAGTGGTACTCGTACCGAATTACACAGGAACAATTGGAGAATTTTCCTCCAAATACCAATTTATTGGTTGAAATCTTTGACGATGACACCACTAACGATCATCGCTTGGCGATCGATATTTTCAATAACATCTCAATTCCGGATGAAAATAAAGATTTCCTGTTGCTAAAATCAGACACTATTAACGGTTATATCTATGCCGCTGACCATGTAATGCCAAATACAGCTTCCGCATTCGATGCATTAGATTATTATGCTTATTATAGATTACTCGATGCACTTTGCGATTACACTTTCAATGGGAATTTAAACGGTAAAAATGTGGCACTCGGGAATGGTAGTGCTGAACAGGTAACAATGCCTGCCGGATTAAAAAGTTTAGTGGAAACGGACCATCCATTTGCAAAATACCCTGAAGATAAATACCTTTTCCCATGTACTGATACTCAAAATCCAAGAAAAGATCGCTGTTCGGGTACAACGGAAGTGAATGATTTTATTTATGAGAAGAAAAATATATCGGCATTAGTTGACCAGAATAATCAGAATCTGATCGTAGAGATACCGGAAACAAAGCCGAATCAACAGCTTTACATTTTCGGTTTTGATGGTAAACGAATAATTACAAAACAAGTTACTGGTGAAAATAAGCTGATTATCAATATTTCTGCGTTTCCGAAGGGACCTTATATGATTTCGTACGGAAATCTACAAACTAAATTTATAATAAGATAGAAACCTTATCAACCATTTAAAAAAAAAATTCAATTATTTTGTCTTCAATTAGAGTCAAATTAAACTGTTAGAAATATGTTTTGTAAAAGATATTTTTTTCTGTCCGCATCCACTATGGTTTTTATAAGTGGTTATGCTCAAACGAACAAAACGAAACCCAATGTTATCGTTATTCTGGCTGACGATCTTGGCTACGGAGATGTAAGTGCTAACGGTTCGACAACCATAAAAACTCCCAACATAGACCGTTTAGCCAATCAGGGTATTCGGTTTACAAATGGTTATGCAACTTCGGCGACATCCACTCCGAGCAGATATGCCTTAATGACGGGCATGTATCCGTGGAAGAACGAAAACGCTAAAATTCTTGCAGGAGACGCTCCACTTATTATTGGAGAAAATCAGTACACTTTGCCTAAAATGATGAAAAAGGCAGGATATGAAACTGCAGCCATAGGAAAATGGCATTTAGGGATGGGAAACGGGAATGTTGACTGGAACAAAACTATAAAACCCGGAGCAAACGAGATTGGGTTCGATTATTCTTGCCTGATTGCAGCAACGGTTGACCGAGTTCCTACGGTTTACATCGAAAACGGGAATGTCGTCGGTCTTGATACTAATGATCCGATAAAAGTAAATTATAAAAAAAACTTTGACGGCGAACCAACTGCATTGACAAATCCTGAAATGTTGAGAATGAAGTGGTCTCATGGACATAATCAATCCATCCTAAATGGAATTCCACGTATTGGGTTTCAGAAAGGAGGAAAAAGTGCAATGTGGGTGGACGAAGATATGGCTGATTATTTTGTCAATAAAGTAAAGACATTCATTGGCGAAAATAAGGAAAGACCATTTTTCTTGTATTATGGTCTGCATCAGCCACATGTTCCCCGAACTCCAAACGAAAGATTTGTAGGAGCAAGCGGAATGGGTCCACGTGGCGATGCTATCATCGAAGCTGATTGGTGTGTCGGTGAATTGCTCTCATATCTTGAGAAACAAGGATTATTAGACAATACTTTGATTGTTTTCTCGAGCGACAATGGACCGGTCTTAGATGATGGATATAAAGATGATGCCGCAGAAAGGCTTGGTAATCATAAACCGGCAGGACCATTGCGTGGTGGAAAATACAGTCTCTTTGATGCTGGTACACATGTACCTTTCTTTGTATATTGGAAAGCTGAAATAAAACCGACAGTTTCTACAGCAATGGTATGCCAAATGGATTTGTTGGCTTCATTATCAGCACTTCTCAATCAACCACTGAATGGAAATTTTGATAGTCAGAACGTTCTTCCTGCCCTGTTGGGAAAGTCGAAGAAGGGAAGAAAAGAACTTGTAATCGAAGCGAATATGAAATTAGCTTTCCGTTCAGAAAATTGGGCTTTCATTCCGGCATATAAAGGTCCGGAACGAAATCAGACCGGAAATGAAACGGGAAATTCGCCAAAGAATGCCTTGTATAACCTTAAAACGGATATTGGACAGACTGAGAATGTAGCATCTAAAGAAACCAGGCAATTGAAGAAAATTGAAAATCGCTTTTCTGAAATTACAAAAGGATATTATTCCGAAAATGAGGATGAAATTGAATTAAAATAATATGAACATTATATTATGCAATGACCAATTTCATTCTGAAGGAAAAATTAAAAGGTCAACTTTTATCAAGCAGGCAACTCTATCTATTAAATGAAAAAATACAAAATAATATCGTTCGGAATTGCGGCAGTTTCTTCATCAACAATAAATGCAGGAACGATAAGTAACCATCCCAATGTCATTTTTATTTTAGCTGACGATTTGGGATGGACTGATCCGGGATGCTACGGTAGTAAATTCTATGAAACGCCTAATATTGATCAATTAGCAAAAGAGGGAATCCTTTTCACGAATGGCTATGCTGCATGTCCTGTCAGCTCACCAACGCGTGCCAGTTTTCAAACGGGTAAATATCCTGCCCGAATTGGTATGACTGACTTCATTAGAGGCCGATATTATGTTCCTCAAAAAAGAAAAGAAATACAGCAGGTATGTCCGGTTTTACCGGCTGAAAACCTTTTTAATTTACCTTTAGAAGAAATTACTATTGCTGAGGTACTTAAAGAAAACGGTTATCAAACTGCACATATAGGGAAATGGCATTTAGCTGAAGATTCTTTGTACTTTCCTCAATATCAGGGATACGATATAAATATTGCTGGTTGCGGTAAAGGTTCACCCGGTCCGGGAGGTTATTTTGTACCATATCATAATCCTAATTTGAAGGATGGACCTGAAGGAGAATATCTGACAGACCGTTTGGGAGACGAATGTGTAAAAATGCTGAACAGATTTAAAGATAAACCGTTTTTCATCAATTTTGATTTTTATCAGGTACATATGCCATTAATAGGCAAACCTGATAAAGTAAAATATTTTACCGAAAAAGCGCATAGGATGGGAATTGATACAATTCAAAATGTATTTGACGAAAATCCTCAATGGAAAACAAAACAACCATTTAATGAAAAGAGCTTTAGAGACAGGCTGGTTCAGAATAATCCGGTTTATGCAGCAATGGTCTCAAGCATGGATGAAAATGTAGGAAAGATAATCAATGAATTGAAACGGCTTGGCTTATATGAAAATACGATTATTATTTTTACTTCGGATAATGGCGGATTATCTACTGCCGAGAGTTCTCCAACAAGTAATTTACCATTAAGAGCCGGAAAGGGGCACATATATGAAGGAGGAATAAGAGAACCGCTTATTGCTAAATGGACAAATAATTTTCCATCCGGAAAAACTTCAGATAATGTTGTTACTTCCGTGGATTATTTTCCCACAATTCTTGATTTATTAAATATTCCTCAACCAAAAGACCTAAAGATTGATGGTGTAAGCGTAAAAACTTCATTTTTCGGAAAAAAACAGGATCGGGGAGCTATTTACTGGCATTATCCTCATTATCCTAATCAAGGCGGAAGGCCAGCCAGTGCAATTCGCGAGGGCGATTATAAATTAATTGAATTTTTAGACAATGGCGAAGTAGAATTATACAATCTGAAATATGATATCGGTGAAACTCACAATCTTGTAAAATTACAACAACAAAAAGCCAGTACACTACTAAAAAAACTTCGCAAATGGAGAGTTTCAGTTAATGCAAAAATGCCAACAAAGAACACAAATTAATATCTTAAACCATATGTATATCAAGAACAATACGACTGTAGTTTTATTAATTATTTTAGCAACCTTAAGCTTATTCACAAAATCCTACGGACAACAAAACGACTGGGAAAATCCGGCCGTATTTGAAATAAACAGGTTGCCGGCACGGGCAACTTTTATGAATTATGCTGACAGACAATCTGCCATATTAGACGACTATTCACTTTCACCTTATTATTTGTCGCTATCAGGAAAATGGAAATTTAACTGGGTACCCAAACCATCCGATCGTCCTGTTGATTTCTATAAAGATAATTATGATATTAGTTCCTGGAAAGAAATTGCTGTTCCAGGTAATTGGGAATTATTGGGTTATGGAATACCGATTTATACAAACAGAGAATATCCATTTAAAGTGAATCCACCATACATTGCTCATAACGACAATCCGGTTGGTTCTTATGTAAAAGAATTTGAGTTGCCTGAAGATTGGAAAAGCCGAAAAACTTTTCTTCATTTCGAAGCAGGAGTTTCTGCTATGTATGTTTGGGTAAATGGCCGGAAAGTGGGATACAGCGAAGGAACAAAAAATCCTGCCGAATTTGATATTACGGATTATGTAAAAAATGGGAAAAACCGAATTGCCATTGAGGCTTATCGTTGGAGCGACGGCTCTTACCTCGAAGATCAGGATTTTTGGCGGCTTTCAGGTTTCGACAGAGATATCTATCTGTATAGCACCGATCAGATTCGGATTTCAGACTTTTACGTTCATACAAATCTGGATAAAAATTATAAAAATGCAGAACTAAGTTTAGATTTAAAATTCGATAATTTTAAATCCAAATTAAGAACCTCATCGATTTCGATAGAACTGTTGGATGAGAATGGAAAAACTGTCTTTAAAAAGAATTCTTCTGTCGTTTTAAAATCCAGCAGCGAAACAGTTCAAACAGTATCACAGTTGATGAAAACGCCAAAATTATGGAGTGCTGAAACTCCTAATTTATATACACTTCTTCTCGTGTTAAACGATGAGAATAATAAACCGATAGAGTTCGTTTCGCAACGCATAGGATTCCGTAGCGTGGAAATTAAAAATGGCGTTTTGCTTGTAAACGGCAAATATGTTTACCTCAAAGGTGTAAATCGTCATGAACACGATCAAACAAACGGTCATGTAATTGATAAAGAAACGATGATGGCCGATTTAAAATTGATGAAACAATCTAACGTTAATGCAGTTCGAACCTGCCATTATCCTAATTGTACGTTGTGGTATAAGTTGTGCGACGAATATGGTATTTATTTAGTGGACGAAGCTAATATCGAATCTCATGGAATGGGTTATGGCAAAGAGAATATGGCATTTGACTCTGCCTGGGACAATGCTCATTTAGCAAGGACATATAGCTTAGTCGAAAGAGACAAAAATCATCCATCAGTAATTATTTGGTCATTAGGAAATGAGGCCAGTAACGGAGATGTATTTAGAAAAACATATAACTGGATAAAAAGCCGGGACAATTCCCGTCCTGTTCAATACGAACAAGCTAAAGAAGGAAAAGCGACAGATATTGTATGTCCAATGTATGCAAGTATTGATAAAATTGCAGAATATGCAAAGAAAAAGGACATTTACCGTCCTCTTATACTTTGCGAATATTCCCATGCTATGGGGAATAGTTCAGGAAACTTGAAAGAATATTGGCAAACAATCAGGGCAAACAGAGCATTGCAGGGTGGTTTTATTTGGGACTGGGTAGATCAGGGAATTTTGACGAAGGATGAAAATGGAAATCCATATTACGCTTATGGCGGCGACTTCAATTCGAAAGGGTATCCCAATCAGGAAAACTTCTGTTTAAACGGACTCGTATGGCCCAATAGAGCTCCAAGTCCACAACTCTTCGAAGTAAAAAAAGAGTACCAAAATATTCAGATAAAAAGTAAAGATATACAAAAGGGTGTTATTACTTTAACAAACGAATTTTGTTTCACAAATTTGTCGGAATATCAATTTAAATGGGAAATATTGAAAAATGGCGAGAAGTCGTATGAAGGTAATTTCGTGGTTGAATTAGCTCCTTTGCAAAGTAAGGACGTTCAGTTAAAGTTACCTCGAATCTCAGTCGACCGTGGAGACGAATATCTTCTAAACATTTATGTTTTAACAAGAAAGACTACAGAATTTATTCCAGCCGGGCATATTATTGCTTATGAGCAATTTCTAATTGGGAACAACAATTATTTTTCTGCTATCTCAAAAGATAGTTCTACTGTCGTGCCTAAAGTTGAGAGAATAAACAATAAAATTAAGGTTACAGCGGGAAATGTTATAGCTGAATTTGATATAAATAAAAATTATCGGTTAAATGAACAATCGGGTCTGATAAGTTATAAAAAAGCAGACAAAGAATTACTGAAATCAGGCATTGAACTTAACTTCTGGAGAGCACCAACTGATAATGATTTTGGAGCTGAAATAGAACGACGATTGAATGTATGGCGTAGCGCCGGATATAATCGGGTGTTGAAAGACGTGTCAATTAATGAAAATAATGAAGGAGTTTCAATCATTTATCATTACAAATTACCCGATGTGGAAGCCGATTATATCCAAACCTATTTAATCGATGGAACCGGCGCAATAACAATTGATGCGCAATATAAAACAACCAATACTGAAATTCAGGAGATTCCCCGGTTTGGAAATATTTTCACTTTGCCTGTCGAATACGACAACTATAAGTATTATGGACGTGGTCCTTTCGAAAATTATGTTGATCGGTGTGATGCAGCATTGCTGGGAATATATGAAAGCAAAGTGAAAGATCAATATGTCCCTTATCTGCGTCCACAGGAAAATGGAAACAAAACTGATGTTCGATGGTTAACATTAACCGACAAGAGTGGTTTTGGACTAAAGGTGGAAGGCTTGCAACCACTTAGTGTTACGGCATTACATAATGCCTCGGAGGACTTCGATCCCGGATTTACTAAAAAATTCATGCATCGTAATGATATTTATCCAAGAAAAGAAGTGATTCTGAATCTTGATTTATTTCAACGAGGATTAGGTGGAACCACCTCATGGGGAGCTTTACCGTTGGATAATTACAGATATAAAAATATCAATTACAGCTTTAAATACAAAATTTCAATCATACAGTTATGAACATAAAACTAATTTTAAGTGGAATCAGCAGTTGTCTTCTGATAAACTCTGTTTTTCCTAAAGATAAAGCTCAACAACCTAATATCATTTATATTTTAGCAGATGATCTTGGATATGGCGATGTTGGTTGTTATGGACAAAAAAACATAAAAACCCCGAACATAGACAAACTGGCTCAACACGGAATGTTATTCACTCAACATTATGCAGGGTGTACTGTTAGCGCCCCATCCCGGTCTTCACTGATGACTGGTTTACATACAGGCCACACATTTATTCGTGGAAATAAGGAAGTTGATCCGGAGGGACAATATCCGCTACCAGCTGGCACTTACACAATTGCTAAAATGCTAAAAAATGAAGGCTATGCTACCGGAGCATTTGGCAAGTGGGGACTTGGTTATCCGGGTTCAACGGGAGATCCGAATAATCAGGGATTCGATGAGTTTTATGGATATAATTGTCAAAAACTGGCTCACAACTATTATCCATATTATTTATGGCACAATCAATCTAAAGTTATGCTCAATGGAAATGAGGGTCTTCAAAAACTCGAATATGCTCCGGATCTAATTCAAAAACAAGCTATCCGGTTTATTGATGCAAATAAATCAAATAAATTCTTCCTGTATCTGGCCTATACATTACCTCATGCTGAATTAACCTCTCCAAATGACAGCATCTATTCATTATATAACAAAATCACTGAGAAAAAACCATATATTGGAGTAGATTCAGGAAAGGGATACAAAGAAGGAGCTTATGGTTCTTCATTAACTCCTCATGCAGATTTTGCAGCAATGATCACCAGACTGGATGCTTATGTGGGCGATGTTATGAACGAATTAAAACGATTGGGTTTGGAAAAAAATACGCTCGTTATTTTTACCAGCGACAATGGTCCTCACAGAGAAGGTGGCGCCGATCCTGATTTTTTTGATAGTTACGGCCCTTTACGTGGCGTGAAAAGGGATATGTACGAAGGAGGTATTCGTGTTCCGATGATTGCATCCTGGCCCGGAAAAATTAAAGAAGGAACAAAAACAGATTATTTGTCTGCTTTTTGGGATATATATCCCACATTTCGAGATATAGTTGATTCAAATGATAAATTTAAAACAGATGGCATTTCTTTTCTACCTGTTCTTTTAGGGAAAAAAGATTTACAAAAACATAAATATCTTTATTGGGAATTTCACGAACAAGGCGGAAAATTTGCTGTTCGCATGGATAATTGGAAAGGCATAAAGCTTAATTATGGAAAAAATCCAGATGCACCTATGCTGTTGTTTGATCTTTCTAAAGATTTACATGAAGATAATAACGTTGCT
>MTLE01004949.1_pt2 | contig 10219 bp, 6 predicted proteins | sample 1982461 | NCBI WGS metagenome assembly MTLE01 (sample SAMN05712605, study PRJNA340218) | biofilm metagenome | isolation source: sample SPL anode biofilm adapted to -200 mV | place: USA | collected 2012-02-03 | reverse complement strand
TTCGAATCCCTGTCTCTCCGCTGAAGATCTGGATAATACCAGACATAAAAAGCCTGTAGGTCAATGACTTGCAGGCTTTTTTGTGTCTGGGGTATTTGTTGATTAACCCTGCCTCTCTTAAGGGATCATACGGATCATACTGAAATACTGAGGGATTGCCATTTAAGCATAAATATTAGCAAATCTTTATGCTCAGGATAGCTATAAAGCTATTTTGAATTATTTCAGAATAAAGTATTGATTCCTTTTGTCGATGGCTAGGGCTTTGGCAGCTTATTTATTCACTATGTTTTTCTTCAAGAATAGACTTACTTTATCGATAAAATTCTCAAAGTCAATCATAATCGGATCTTCTTTTCCTCCATGAGCTGCATTTTTGACTACCATTAATTCTCTGGGGATATCGGATGGCAGTAAATCCAATACTTTACGGCTCATCCATACAGGTGTACGAATATCATTTTCTCCATTTATTAAGAAAATGGGTTTTCTGAACTTTGGTGCTATACAAATAGGCATTTTATCTGTCGGGAAATTTGTAGGTACAATTAGCTCGCTCTTAGTTTTGTTACGTACCTTCATAACTAAAGGAATAAAATCATCGAAAGTAGTGGGCAGTGACCGACCTATAAAAGCACTAACATTATTGTTGTTATACGCGGTTATCATTGATAGGTATGCTCCTGTTGACCACCCCATAATAACAATAGCATCTTTTCGTACTTCTGGTTGTTGTGCTACGGTGTTTATAACAGCATTGTAATCTTCGAGCATCTCAGTATAACACAAGTAATTTTTATCCATCGGGAAATAGGAACTTGTCCCAAAACCTCTCCAGTCAAATGTTACAACATTGAATCCCATATTACAGAATGCTTCTGCTAGATGTAGCTGAAAATAGGACATATTTCCTGCATCTCCATTGCAAATTATGATAGTTGGTAGTTTCTTATTGTCTGGTGTCTCATACTTCCTTTTTCTTCCGTTAAGCATTTTTAGTTCTGATTCGGATAGACTGTTTTGAGTTGGGAAAAACCACGTTGCAATGTGATAATTATCATTCGTTTTTACATCCAGTTCTTTGTACATCAAGCCTAGTTCTTCCGGTTTACGTATATATACAGTGTCCGGAAGAATCGCAAAAGTGCTTTGAGTTAGTAATGTGAGAAACAATAATAATATTAGTTTCATAAGATATACAGAATATGTGTTCTTAATACGCATTGGCTTTGCTGACAGGCAGTTGTTCTCTTGTTTATTTCTTCATCGCTTCTGCTCGAAGATCAGCAGGCATTTTTTCAATTGCATAACGAAACGCTGTGCGTGGCATTACCTCTCGCTTCGACATAACGTAGTCGAATACGGCTTGTTGGTGAGCTTCGCTGGCAGCTTTGAGCATCCATCCGTAGCCTTTCTGTACAAGGTCGTCTGTGTCGAGCAAAAGAATATCTGCTATTTCTAAGATATCTTTTAGGAACAGACCTTTGCGAGCAGGTATGATGAGCGTTACGGCAGCAGCACGTCTAACGAATCGTTTATCAGACTTGGCCCACTTTTTCAGTTCGGCGATATATTCGGGATACATCATCACGAAATTACCGATCGTATGATTACAAAGAGTGTCCGTATCAGCCCAGTTATTCAGGTAATTGTGTACCCAACGATCAAGAGCCTTAAAATCGGCAGGTTCGTATTGCTTGTGCAGGGATTCTGCCCAAATACAGGCTACGATAGATTCTTCCAAATATCCGGCTTGCCAAAGTTCTTCGCAAAGTTCAAGTATTTCTTGTTTAGGCTGGTGCTTTATCAGCTTCAAACCTTCTTTGGCAATTTTGCTTACTTCACCTGTGCGTACGCCGTGTACTTTGGGGGCTTCACCTTCTTTGTGATAACGAGCAGATGAGGCGAGTACTGCTAAATCGGTGCTATCAATCAAGGCTTGACGAATGTCGGCAATGATCGGATTAGTTATTTCTTCCATTTTTAATAATTCTTATAAGGCTTATATTGCAATGCTAAGTTAATATTTCTAGCTCTTGCAAATATACGAATTTTCGAATCTTCTCTGTTTAGTGAATCATGTTTAATTCAAAACAGAGTTCCTCAATTTGAAAATGAATTGATATATCTCCGAAATTATATAATTAAATGGTTGGAGCTTATTGGCTTTTATTTGTAATTTTACATTGTATCCTTAAAACGAAAATAAAATGAAAAAAAACAATCTTTTGCTGCTACTAATCTTAATTGCTATCTTTTTGCCATCAGTTGGCTATGCGCAAATGTTGTATGTGGGAGCTAATTATCATCCTCACGATGATAAAAATATCGATAAAATCAAACAAGATATTCAATTAATGAAGTCCGCAGGCTTTACATGTGTGCGCATGGGGCATTTGGCATGGGATAGCTACGAAACTTCGGATGGTAAGTTTGATTTTGCTTGGTTTGATAAGGTGATGGATCTAATGGGGCAAGCCGGCATTAAGGTGATCATGGATATTGCCATTCATCCTGCTCCGATATGGTTGCACAAAAAATATCCATCTATCGATGTGGTCGATGCTAATGGTAATGTTAAATATCCCAATCATCGGTATATGGATGATGTGGGTGATCCTAATTATCAGAAATATGCCGTTCGGTATGCCGATTCTATTTCGAAACACTATGCCAAACATCCGGCTTTACTTGCTTTTGGCATTGACAATGAGTCGGGCGATGGCCCTATTTCTTACTCGGAAACGGTTCGGCAGCGGTTCATTGTATGGTTGAAAAATAAATATGTAACGCTCGATAATTTGAATCTGGCTTGGGCTACTCAGCGTTGGTCGCGGCGTTTGAACTGTTTTGATGAAGTTGGTTTACCTGCAGAAGGTTCAAAGAATGGTGCTCCTGAGAAGATACTTGATTTCCGGCGTTTTGTATCCGACGAAGTTAACCAGATACTTTTTAAAGTGCTCGATAAAGTAAAAGAGAATGCTCCAAATGCCTTAACCAATACGAATGCCTGGTACTTCAGTCCATTGAAATATTTTGATTATTCTGAAATTGCTTATTCCGGGAAAATGACACGCCAAGGGGAAGGTTTTTATCCGGGAACTTCGCTTATTACCAATTGGGGTGTAATGAATGCTGCGTTTGGAATAGCACGTATTCAGTTTGAAAGCAATAATCCTTTCTGGTGCAGTGAGTTTACAACCATGACGGCTGTTCCCAATGCGATACGCAAACAGGCTTACGCTACTTTGTTTTATGGCAATCAAATGGTTTGTGGCTGGACATGGCAGAGCATGCACGCCGGTGAAGAACAGTATCTTGAGGGTATGCTTGATTGGGATGGTATGCCTAACCGAAAATACGATGAGTATAAAAAAATAGCCACAGAGTTTAAAAAGATCGAAAAGTTTTTCCCCTATAAATTGCAAGCTGAAGTAGGCATGGCATTTTCATTCCCCAGCCAGATAGCGAGTGTTGCTTTCCCAGAACAGCACGAAAATCAACTTCAGGCGTGCTGGGATCTTTTTTATTGGCGCAATATGGATGCTAAAGTTGTTTCCATCAATAAAAGTCCTTTAGACTACAAACTTCTGTTTGTGCCTGGAGTGGCTGTAATGGATGAAATTACTGCCAACAAAATACGAGAATATGTTGCGAATGGCGGTACGGTAATCATGACTTCCAACTCTGCAATAGTCGACGAAACAGGAAAAGTTTTTGCTTCAACTCGACCAGGACGTTTACATGATGTGTTTGGCATTCGCGTTGCCAGTTATGAAGAAACGGAAGCGATGAATGAGGTATCGCGTAAAGCATATCAAGGAAAAAAACTCGAATTTACTTATAGAGGGAAAACTATACAAACCGAATCAGCTAGGTTTGACGTGATTGAGGGTAAGGGTGCCGCTATTATTGGCTCAATCACCAGCCTTGACAAAGATTACCCAATCATGACGATGAATAAATACGGCAAAGGCAAGGCAATATATGTAGGTTTACCAGCTAAAGGTGAAGTGCTTGGCCCCATAGTCGATGACTTAATTAAGGAACTTGGTATCAAAAAAGGACCTGAAGTACCCGAGGGTATTATGGCCCGTCAGATTGATAAGAACCACTACCTGTATTTAAACGTGAGCGGAGAGTCTAAGGAAATTAAAATGAATGGTAAATCAAAAAGTATTCTTTTTGATAAGAATTATGCCGGCAATTTTACTATTGCACCTTATGAACCCGAATTTATTGAAGTAGCACACTAAGAAGATCCGGAATATTTCAGATACATACCTATTAAATAGCTAACATATTATGACCAAAAATCTTTTGCATGGAATTCTTCTTTCCATTTTTTCTGTTTGTTTTTGTTTTGCTCAAACCAAAGCTCCCGCAGCTTTGTATCCTGTCCCTTCTGAAAACCAGTTGCGATGGCAGGAAATGGAATATTATGCTTTTGTGCACTTTTCACTTAACACCTACACCGATCAATCATGGGGTTATGGGAACGAAGATGTCAAACTGTTTAATCCGGAAAAGGCTGATTGCCGTCAGTGGGCACGTATTTGTAAAGAAGCGGGTATGAAGGGAATTATCATTACCGCTAAGCATCATTGTGGCTTTTGTCTTTGGCCATCTGAATATACTGAATATTCAGTGAAAAATGCACCGTGGAAAAACGGCAAAGGAGATATGGTTCGCGAAATGGCAGATGCGTGTAAAGAATATGGGTTAAAGCTTGGTATTTACTTATCACCGTGGGACAGAAACCATCCTGATTACGGAAAACCTGAATATATTACCTATTTTCGCAATCAATTAACAGAACTTCTCACCAAATACGGCGATATCTTCGAGGTATGGTTTGATGGCGCAAATGGTGGCGATGGATATTACGGTGGTGCAAATGAAATTAGGGAAATAGACCGTACTACTTATTACGACTGGAAAAACACCTATGCGCTTGTCCGAAAACTGCAACCAAATATTGTTATATGGAACGACGGTGGTGATCGTGCCGATTTGCGTTGGGTAGGAACTGAGGATGGATATGTGGGTGAAACGAACTGGAGCTTATTGAATGCTACCGGCGATGTGCCATGGAATATGCTACACTATGGAGTGGAGAACGGAAATGCGTGGGTGCCTGCGGAGGTAAACACATCTATCAGACCCGAATGGTTCTATCATCCGAGTGAAGATACCAAAGTCAAAACGCTTCCGCATTTAATGAATATTTATTATAATTCCATTGGGCGCAATTCAACCTTGTTACTCAACTTTCCTATTATGCCCAACGGGCTAATCAATGAAAAAGATGAAAAGGTAGCGCTTGATTTCGCTAAAGTAGTAAAAGAATCTTTTGCAGTAAACCTCGCTGAAAAAGCGAAAGTGGAAGCAACAAATGTCCGCGGCAATGCCAAAGAGTTTTCGGCATACAAAACCATTGACGGGAAGAAAGATACTTATTGGACAACTGACGATAGTATCAAGAAAGCCTCACTGACCGTAGATTTTGGCAAACCAACTACTTTTAACCGTTTGATGGTACAGGAATATATACGTTTAGGACAACGGGTCAAGGCATTTACACTTGAAGCTTTTGTTGATGGGAATTGGGAGGAAATAGCAAAGGCAACCACTATTGGTTACAAGCGTATTCTACGTTTTTCAAGTATCAAGGCATCTAAAATCCGTTTAAATATTACGGACTCAAAAAGCTGCCCGATTATCTCCAATTTGGGTGTGTACAATGCACCTTTAATTCTGGATGCGCCTCTTATCTCAAGAAATCAAAACGGAGATGTAAGTATTTCATCTGATGATATTGGTCCGTATTTTTATTTTACGCTAGATGGTAGCGAACCAACCTCAAGATCAACGAAATATACTGTTCCTATAAAAACTGACGGTAAGATTGTAGTAAGAGCAATTGCTTATGATCCTGCTTCAGGGAAAAGCAGTCCGGTAACACAAGAGAAATTTGATGTGACACGGGCCGGTTGGAATGTTGTTGGTATGAACGATGAAAACATCAAATTGTTACTTGATGGAAATATTGCTACTGCGTGGCATCAGCGCGATAGTGAAATGCCTGTAGATTTGATCATTGATTTAGGCGGCAACTATAATCTTTGCGGGTTCAAGTATCTTCCTGACCAAAACAGATGGAGCTCCGGTATTATTTCGAATTACGAATTTTACGTGTCGGATAATAATGTGGATTGGAAGTTGGTGTCGCAAGGTGAATTTGCTAATATAAAAAACAATCCGGTATGGCAAGTTAAAGAATTCCAACCAATCGAAGCCAGATATATTAAATTTAAGGCTTTGAAAAATATCTCGGGTGATAATGTAGCCGGATACGCCGAAATAGATGTAATTACAAAATAAATTTGAAATAACCAATATAAAAGTATGAAAATGCTTATTCGTTCCCTTTTCTTATTATTACTGTTATGTAATATCATTTTATGTAAAGCACAGATACAGCCTTCCGCCCAGTGGATTGCTGCCGATGTTGCTCATCCGGATTCTGTTAATACATGGATGGCATTTCGTAAAGATATTGAAGTTAAAAGACTGCCATCACACGCTGTTGCGCAAATTGCTGCTGATAGTAAATATTGGTTATGGATTAATGGTAAACAAGTTGTGTTTGAAGGGGGATTAAAGCGTGGCCCTAATTCGAAAGACACGTGTTATGACGAGATAGAGCTTGCTCCTTATTTCAAGAAAGGAACGAATAGAATTGCTGTGTTGGTGTGGCACTTCGGTAAAGATGGTTTTTCACATAAGAATAGCGGCCAGTCGGGATTCATTTTTAACATGGTATCTAAAGAAGTCAATCTTTGCAGTGACGCTTCGTGGCAGAGCTGCATCCATCCTGCTTATGAAAACACAAAAGAACCCTATCCCAATTGGCGTTTACCCGAGTCGAACATAAGGTTTGTGGCTGAACGGGACTTGAACACTTGGCAAACAGATGACATCGTTGTGCAAAAATACTTCAGAAGTTCTAAAGAAAGAGGAGCGTGGGGGAGTGCGCCTTGGAACAATTTAGTGAAACGTCCCATTCCGTTTTGGAAAGACTACGGTGTTAAGCAAGCAATTGCTGACAGGAGCCTTTCTGATTCAACTATTATCTACACCGCTAATTTACCTTACAATATGCAGATGTGTCCGGTCATAGAACTAGATGACATGGACGGAGGCACGACCCTTTTTATTGAAACAGATCACACTTTGGCGGGAGGAGCCACTAATCTTCGGGCCGAATACGTAACCAAGAAAGGCTATCAAAGATATGAATCTTTGGGATGGATGAATGGAGAAAAAATCATTGTCAGATATGACCGTAACTCCTCCATCAAGGATTTAAAAATTAGCTATAGAGAAACAGGATATGATGCAGCTCCAACTGGTAACTTCTCATGCGATGATGAATTTATTATGCGCTTTTGGAAGAAAGCCCTTCGTACGTTATATGTTAACATGAGAGATACTTATTTTGACTGTCCCGATCGGGAGCGTGCACAATGGTGGGGTGATGTCGTTACATTGATGGGAGAGAGTTTTTATACTTATTCTACTTCCGCCAATTTGCTCATGCGAAAAGCTATTCGCGAACTTGTAGATTGGCAACGTGCGGATAAAACGCTTTTTGCACCTATTCCATCTGGTAATTATAGTACGGAGCTTCCGGCTCAGATGTTGGCCAGTATTGGTAAATACGGTTTTTGGAATTATTACATGAATACCGGTGATAAAGAAACGATAGAGTATGTATATCCGCATGTGAAAGATTACCTATCTATCTGGCAACTGGATGCCACCGGGTTGACAGTAGAAAGAAAAGGAGAATGGGCTTGGGGCGATTGGGGCACTCATGTAGATATGCGTTTGCTTTTGGCAGCATGGCATTATATGGCATTGGATGCTGCGGTCAACATGGCTTTATTGACGGGCAACGATACGGACGTGCCCATGTATAATAGTCAAATGGAGAGCATAAAGAAGGCATTTAATCAATGTTGGAACGGTTATGCGTACCGTCACCCGCAATATCATGGGGAAACAGACGACCGCGTTCAAGCACTTGCCATCGTTTCGGGCATTGCCGATGAAACTAAATACAATCGCTTGTCAGACGTACTGACAACACAATGGCATGCTAGTCCATACATGGAAAAATATGTCATGGAAGCATTATGTCGTGCGGGACATAACTCTTTTGCTTTGAAACGAATGAAGAAACGTTTTGCTCCGATGGTGAACGATTCGCGGCACACAACTTTGTTTGAAGGTTGGGAAGAGGGTGGCTTTGGAGGCGGTTCCACTAACCATGCTTGGAGCGGTGGCGGATTAACCGTTATTGCACAGTATATTTGTGGAATCACACCAACCAAGGAGGGATACGCAACGTTTGATGTAAAACCCTGCCCGAATGTGTTGAAAGCAGTAAGCATTGAATTCCCAACTGTCAAGGGAATGATAGCCTCTGCTTTCGCTGATACCCCACATCAATTTACGCTATCGGTAACCGTTCCCCAAGGGAGTGAGGCTACTGTTATATTACCTTACGAAAAGTTAGACCATATCAAATTGAATGGAAAACCTGTTCCCATACGCTATCACGCAGGAAATGATGAAAGTGGTAAAAAACGATATATCCTACCCAGTGGGAGCTACACTTTAATGGCTGATAAGCCTGACGAGTAGTCACTTTATTCTTTGATAAGACTCAATATTTTCTCTTCTAATTCAGTTCCTCTTAAATTAGTTGCGATAATAATTCCCTCTTTATTCACAAGAAAGGTTGTGGGATAACCATTTATCCCATATTCCTTTTTGATTTGATCTGCGTTATCCAACAATATCTGCGGCCAAGTGATTCCGTGTTTGTCAATCAATTCTTTGAGTAACTCTGCCGGACTGTCTCCAACTATTCCTATCATTTCAAATTTAGACTTATCGACATTGGCATATAGCTTTTTAAGGTTCGGTATTTCGGCTAAACATGGTCCACACCACACGGCCCAGAAATCGAGCAGAACATATTTGCCTTTGAGGTTTTCCAATGCAATTGTCGTTTTTTGTTGGAATGATTCTTTCTCAAAAGGAAAAGGCTTGTAGCCTACTTGGGAGGAAATGAGTTGCGATTTGGGTAAATCGGTTCTTTTCAGAATAAGTTTGTTTGTGGAGGTATTTACCTCTATGATTTTATAATTATCATCTCCAATTTCAATGTATTCATTTTTTCTGTATACTTGATTGCGCTCTATTTTTTCTCCCTTTTTCATGTCATCTTTGATGATAGCTAACCCAATCGTGCTGTATGATAAATCTGTAAAATCGCTTGAGCATATTGCTATTTTCTTTCCTTTATATTCAGTGGTGGCATATTGGGGGAAATTGCACATAAACATGTTGTACTCCTTATTATACATTATAAACAAAGGAGTCCTTATTGAGCGGATTTTGCCTTCAACATAGGTTTCTACTGTAACGTCAATGGTATGGATTTGTGCCAAAGAATCTTTGTTAGAGTTATCTTCATTCATTTCAAGCAGAGATACTGGTTTGTCATCGCTTAAATCAAGGTTGTTATTGGCATCTACAACGATCTTCAAATTTCCATCCGAATCTTTTCCATAAGCAAAAGCAATTTTAGTTCTGATGGGAGTTTTGGATAAAGTGAGGCTGTCGGGAGTCCAATTCCATGATTTTTGCAATTCTTCATACCAGCTTTTCGTTATATTGCCCGATATATAATCTTGGTATGTTGCCTGACAGCTGTTTGTTTCTATATTGCCGTATTTCAGTTCTGTAAAACCTTTGGGTAATTGAGTCACTTTCAAATATGTATTTTTCCATGGATTGTTTTCATCGTCTCGAATGGGAGAAATTCCTGCCAATGCCATGCTAAAAGGTCCATATCCGCTTTGCGTGGTTAAACGGAGCTCAATTATATTTTCTTGAGAATGTGCTGCCAAGAAACTTGATAGCAGTAAGATTAACAACAATGTTTTTTGTTTCATAGTATTCATATAAAATTTTATCGCTGTAAATATAATCATATTAAAATACCTTCGGGTATATTTATCTTTAATATATCACAATTGTATTTTAATTATTTTGACTATTTTTGTATTCAAGAACCAGACTTACATGAAGTCGTATTTTCTATAACTATAATCAAAGTGACAGCAGACATGGATACTGATTT
>MTLE01003698.1_pt1 | contig 10237 bp, 12 predicted proteins | sample 1982461 | NCBI WGS metagenome assembly MTLE01 (sample SAMN05712605, study PRJNA340218) | biofilm metagenome | isolation source: sample SPL anode biofilm adapted to -200 mV | place: USA | collected 2012-02-03 | reverse complement strand
TGCATCATGAAGGTGTTCATGTCTCCATCACCGGAAACTCCACCAACCCAACCCGCTTCCAGCACCCAGTTGCCGGCACCTATAAAAAGGAAGCCCTGGAACAAGGCAAAAAATATTTCTCCGTTGCCTCCGGCGGCGGTACCGGCCGGACTCTCCACCCGGACAACATGGCCGCTGGCCCAGCTTCCTACGGGATGACCGACACCATGGGCCGTATGCATTCTGACGCTCAGTTTGCTGGTTCTTCATCCGTTCCTGCCCATGTTGAAATGATGGGTCTGATCGGAATGGGTAATAACCCAATGGTTGGCGCGACGGTTTCGGTTGCGGTGGCGATTGAGGAAGCAAACAAGTAGGCTAGGCTATTTGTTAGGTATCATTCAATTTCAAGTAAGTTCAATTGAATTTACTTGCACGACGCAAATTTATTATAAGAAAACCCAGGTTCAAAAGCCTGGGTTATTTTTATATGACGATCCTATAAAACACATATCCGTGTTAAAAATATGAGAAAGCTAACCCGTATCTACTCTTGGATATTACGGGGTGGCTGAGCCACCGTTGGAAAATTCGACCGAAATACTCAGTCCAAACTGATGAAGACGTGGACTCGTTTTGTTTATCATTCAATGCTACACAATAGGCCATCTTTTATATTTTTATTTCTAAACGTGTTATATGTATCGAAATCTTTAAATATATCAATGGTTGCAAAATATAAAGGAATGCACTTCTTATCATTAGCTTTAGCCATTTTTATAATGTCAATAATATCGTTTGAGGATATTATTGTATTATTTACTTTTTCGAAATCTAACAAGCTAGAATAAAGGGATTCACCTCGCTTTATTAAGTAATCGTATATCTGGATTGACTCATATCTTTTCTTCAGTTGGAGAAGATCTATATAGTTTTTTACTTCTGTTGTTGAAGAGCTAATGCATAATTTTTTAGTTAAAGAATCAAGTTGAAATGTGACACTATCCCCAATCTGTTCAATGAATGGTGTTGTAATTGGAATTTTATATTTTGTACCTTTTCCTTCAAATGGTAAATTGCATGAAGGGCAGCTTGAAATTAAGTTCAAAGCATTCATAGATAAAAATGGATATTCCGACTTAGGCCAAAAGTGTTCAATTTGATTATTACCAATATTATTCGTTGTATCTATATCACAATATGGACAAACAAACAAATCATTTTCAACCTTGAAATTTTCATGAAAGATTTTTCGTGAATAAGGTATGCCATAAATTAAATTGCAAATTTTATTATCACTAAAAAACTTCTCATAAAAAAACTTGTTAAAGATAAGCACAAATTCATCTGGAATTGTTTCGTGACAGATTTTTTTCTGTCTTTGATTAAGTTGCCGATTTTGAAATTTGTATAGGGCAAAATAATGCCTAAGTGCTGCTTCACTGTGGATAGTAAGTATATTATCCATATAATCCGTAAATTTTATTTTTTTAATTCTTCTATTACCAATAATTTTAAAAATATCTTGGTTCGCAGGAATTGAAAAATTCGATTTATCTCTTATATAGTTATTGAATCCCAATGTAAATCCTATATGCTTACAATGTAATAGTTCAATAAAAAATGGATAAATGACTTTATTTTCAAAAATTTTTAACATGTTTCTGTTTTTCTCATTTGTTATTAGCCACATATTGGACTCACTTATCCAGTTTTTTGTATATTAAAAACTTGAAAAAAGATTCCCCTAGCAAACTAAGCAGGTATTTTAATTCTTCCGGATTAGTATCATTTATTTGGGATAAAATATACTTTTCAAAAGGGTTTAATTTCATTTCGATATTAAATAAGTTATTTGTTATTTCGGTGTCATTTGCTAAAAATGTGTTGAAATTTGGATTTGTCACGTGATTGTTTTTTAATAGTAAAATTTGATTGGGAAATAAGCTATTTATTAGATTTGTATCATGAGAGCTTAATAAAATATGAGAATCATAATTATTAAACAGTATAGTAAACAATGGTATTAATTGTTTAGCCCACATTCTATTTAAATGTGTTTCTGGTTCTTCCCAAATTAGTATTATGTTATCTTGTATTTTAGATGAAACGAAAAACAGATGGCATAAAAATATTTTTTCACCTGTGCTCATCCCACTTAAAGCAATTGAATTATTTTCTTTAATTATATAAAACTCATTTATATAAATCAGCCTATGTTGAACAAAAAATGAAATAACTTCATAATTAGACTCCGATTGTAAAAACTTTTTTAAATCAAATTTGTAATTCATATCGTCTTCTGAAATAACATACTCTTTCCAAAATAATTCTGAAAAATGCTTTTGGGCAATTTTCTTATTCTCATTAAATGAGTAAAATTCGTTTTCAGAAAAGTTCAGAAAAATATCAACATATGGCGAAAAAGAGATTCCCATTGTTTCAAGCACCGAAGAAAGCTGTTTATCCGTATATGATTTATTTAAAACATAAAGGATTCCAAAAGAAAAATCAGAACCAATTCCACTTTTTGTATATGCATAGGCTATATCCCTATATTCCATAAGTCGTTGACCAATATAGTTTCCTTGATATGAAAGATTTTTATAATCAATATCTATCCCTAAAACAACTATTTTACTTGGTAAATAACTTTGTATCTCATCATAAGTAACTTGATTTAATTCTAGGTCTCTAAAAGGAATAATACAATCTAAATAAGAATCAGTATAAGAAACATAACCTCTGCTTTTTAAGTCATACTTTTGAATAATCGAAGTTTTACCGTGTTTTTTTATATAGAATAAGTTTCCTGTTTTTGATAATTCAATGTGAATAATAGTATTATTATGATTAATTTCATATGATAATATAAAATCGCAAGGTATCCGTTCTCTATAGCGCTGTAAATACCTGAATATTATAGCGATAAAACTTAGTATAGTAGATTTTCCTGAACCATTTTCTCCAGATAAAAGAGTTAAATTCATTTTCTTATACAATTCTTGCTGTATTGTATTATAATCTTCAGAATTAAATATGATTGTTTGGTCTTTATACTTTTTAAAATCTTTAATATATAACTTTGTAATTTTCATTCTATTTTACCTGATATTTACTGATGGCTATTTTGGGTTATTCCAGTAAAACCTTTCTTAATAATTATATTACTATCCACCTCGCTCTGCTTGATCTTTTCAGAAGGCGTGGGGACGTTTTTTTGTCTTACCCCTGGTTTCAGCTATTCAGCATGACAAGCGAAAAATGTGGAGACGTTTCATTCTTCATATCCACTCAGCCATGAGACATCGGGGACGTTTCATTTGTCACATTCCCCTAAACCCTCTCCAAAAATATGATTTGCCAGCCGTCAGCTTTTTGGCTTCACAATATTTTGAAACCATTTGAATCCAAATAGTGCCCCCATTGCCACGTAAGGCACTAGCAGTAATAACCCCAGCCAATTGTTACTCCCAATAATCAGGATCATCATTATCTGAAATGACACCACTGCCGAACAAGCCAGGGTCGCCATCATATTGGCTTGTCTGGCACCTTGAGCGGTATGATACAGGGCTTTAAAGGCTGTCAGCGAGTGCAAAATCGCCAACACAAAAAATACCGCGGCTGGTAAAGCAATTAAGTCACCAACGGTCGATTAATACACAAATTGCAACAGTTTTGAAACTGCTGAAAGCAGCACTCCAATGGCAAGAAATACTATTTTTTTCTGTCTTTCATTGTTTCCGATCCCTCGTTTTTTTTCTTCTATGATGTGGGGACGTTTCGTCATCCCAACTACACATCATAAGTTAGCATCAAGCCGCGACTATTAGACATGGGGACGTTTCGTTTGCCTTATCCATGTTCCTAGCGGAACCGTTTTTGCACTTTGTTCTCCCGCTTCAAACGACGCATTACTTTGTACATTAGCATCTATATCAAATGGAACCCAACAAATTGGCATGATAGACATGGGACGTTTCGTTCCCCCCCGGTTTCGGTTATGCGGCATGAAAGGCGAAACGTCCCAATGGCATACCAATTGCTGAATACTGTCACCAATTTCCTGATGAAACTGTCTAATTAGAGAGACGCGGGGACGTTTCGTTCGTCATACCACTCACTTTAATAAAAGCACCACCATCGCCTTTCCAATTATAATGACTTAAAGCAAAACTATGGTGCTCCAAAAATTGCTTAAATGCTAAAACAGATCGGTGAAATCATTGCAGGCGGACGCTCGGCAAATACATGAAAGAAATAGGGTACAAGACCCTGTGGATCAAACCTTATACGATCACGACTAAAGATTCTGACTTCAGTAAAAAACTCATTAATATTCCGGATGAACAATTCTGCCTTTATCCCAACACGGAAAGGACCTTTTAACTTACCAATATCATTAGTCGAAAAATTTTCCTTGATAAAAATTCTCATTTTCAAGTTTCTTTGCGGTCATTCTAAAGCGAACACAACCGTCGGGACATACCAGATCCTTGCTATATTTGCTAGTGCCACCGATATTCTCTAAATCACCACCACTTCTGACCGCTTCCATGATTGGAAACATCATCATCATGACTTTGGAACAAATGCCTTGTCCATCTGCATTTACAGGACAGCCATAGGTGCACATATACTTATCGCCGATTTCTTCGCCATTGCGGCAATATCGCTCCGTGTGGTCGCTACGAAGAAATCCAGTTACTTCAATCTCCCATTCATATTCCTCTGGATACCACTTTTTCATTATTGACCTCCATTTTTTAAGTCCGGTTTTTCGCTTTATGCGGTTTGCTTGATATAACTTGCTCTTTTTTATGATATTATATCATAAGCTTATGTCGTTGAGCGCAGAGCTAATTTTTTATATTTTGGTACCAAACGGATTAACCCTTACAGGAATCGCGTCAAAGCCTGGCCTTAAAAAGGCAGACCCAATCAAGCATTGTTTGTCTAATCATGATAGGTTAAGAGACATAGGGACTCTTCGTTCGTCATATACCAGTTATGCAAAAGAACTGTTTTTTACGTTTCATCCACTTGCTTTTATCACAAACTGACACTTATTCCAACAAAGTAAGCCGATTCTCAATCAGAGCTTTCGCAATTTCAATGGCCTTGATTAAATTTTCAAACCGTCGATAATGAGGGTTACCTTTAGCAAATTTCTTCTGTGCTTTATCACACTTACTGATAATTGAAACCACTGGCCTCAGTGCTTCGGTTAATTCTTCTTTTGTAACCTGCCCCAGTTCTTCTCTTATTTGGTCCTTTAGGGATAGTTCACTTTCAATCAGTAGCTTTGAAATAACCATTGCTTTGATTCTATTTCTAAGCAATGAATACTGGGCAGTTCCTTCCGCAAATTTCTTTTGCATCTTTTCACAGTTGCTGATCGTTTTAGATACTTCCCGAAGTGCTGTGGTCAATTCTTCATCCGTGTAATTGTCCATATGATTGCTCCTTTGATTTCACAGTACCGTGCCACAAACGTTGTCTCGCAGAGACATGGGGCCGTTTCGTCATAACTCTCATTTAAATAAAAGCACCCTCATCGCCTTTACCACCACAGCGCCCGACTCAATTTACTATGGGCACTCCACCGCAACATCCCGCAATACTGCCAGAGTGTTTCTTAGATCTGAGATTGGTTTGATATTTGGCGTTGTCAGCAATTCTTTTCCTGCTGAAAAAATCATACCCTGATTTGATGCTATCTTCAACAGCAAACTGCTGCAGTTGCAAAAATGATCAGCCGTTTTAAAAAAAGTCGTATAAAAATCAAATTTGGGGTAACAATAGTTTATAAGCCACAAGGAGGAAAGATCATGCCAAATTATGAAACCCCAGAATACGCAGTAATTGAGAAAGATAATGATTTCGAGCTTCGCGCCTACAAAAGTTATCTGACGGCTTCGATCGACGATAAAACAAACGAAAACGCCAGTGGATTTAATCAGATTTTTGATTACATCAACGGGAACAATTCCAAACATCAGAAAATTGCAATGACTGTCCCGGTGTTTAATGAACTCGGAACAGGTATTTCAATAACAGCATTTGTTCTTCCCGCTAAATATGCCAACGAACCGCCCCCAGAACCGGGTAATTCAAGAATTGCCATTAATAAAATTGATGAAAAAACCGTTGCTGCCATTACTTTTTCCGGTTCCGTGAAAAAAGAAAAACTTGCTGAACTCCAATCAAAATTGCTCCAATGGCTTCAGGAAAAGAATCTTAAGACCCATGGCAATTTCCGTCTGGCCCGTTATAATTCTCCCTTTACGCCTTTATTCTTAAGACACAACGAACTGTTGATTGATCTCGAGAAGCCCCTCTAAGCCCCACACTATTAAAACGCTGAAAAAAAGACCTGTCGTGCATGACCCGGGGGACGTTTCGCTTAGCCAATCCGTTTGCTTTATCCGTTTATTTATAGTGAAAACGACATTGCACAACTTCAATTTGACCGTCTTTTATTCGGTATACAATACGATTGGTGTCATCAATTCGGCGACTCCAAAAACCCTGAAACTCATGCCTTAATGGTTCTGGTTTCCCAATTCCTTCATAAACATTCCGGTCAATATCCTGCAACAGTACATTGATTCGCTTTAATGTCTTTTTATCCTGGCTTTGCCAATATAGGTAATCTTCCCAGGCCTCATCCGTCCAGACCTTATTCATCATCAGCCTCAATTAGCTCATGAATGGTTCCCTTGCCAGCCTCAAGACTTTTGATGGATTTTCTTAATCTTTCCACGTTTGCTTCACCATAGAAAAAATCATCATTGATCGTCAAATCAAAGGGAATTCCATGCTTACGAACCACCGCTCTTGCAAAAACATTGATCGCTGCTGTCATATTTAAGCCCAGTTCTGTACAAATCATATCAAAGTTTTTTTTCAATTCTTCATCCATCCGGATGTTGAGATTTGTTTGTGCCATAATTTGTCACCCCTTATCTAATATTTAAAGATATTATAGCTCATTTTATTGACTTTGTCCTTAAATTTAATTACAATACACATCTTATTCACCCATTATTCTAATCAAAGGCACCACCTTTATCCATTTGCATGTTTAATAACGTTACGGATCCTGTGAAAAAGGCTTTTTTACTGAACTCAGAAAATTAGCAGAATTCGGAGACATTTCGTTCGTCATATCCGTTCCACACTAAGGGGCTGTAAAAATAATCATCTGCTTTAAAAAAATCGTAGTTATTGAACATACTCTAGGCAATCAATCGAAACCTGCCGGTTTAATTATTCTATCCAGTTCTTCAATAAAAGCCGATCGTTCCGCATGAAACAGAAAAAGACTACGGCCATTCAGACGCTTTAGCATTATATAGTAAATTCGAGTAGTACCGTTTTTCCGCGCTTGCTTTGCCCTTTCCTGGTTCATCTGCTGTTGTTCTAACTTGCCTGACATCGACTGACTGGCATGACAAACAAAACGTCTCCACGTCATATAAACCTATATGACAAGACAAAATCCAAGTGCTTGAAATGAATTGAACCCTTGCTGTTAAAAGATCATCTTGACAAAATTAGCACATCGCTTTAAAATAAAACCGACGGTCGGTTTTTTTAAAGGAGGAATTTTTATGGCTAAATGGGAAACAAAAGAAAAACGGATGGATGACATCGTCAATGCTGCCGTTGCGGTTTTTCTTGATAAGGGTTATGAAGGAGCCTCCATGGAGAGCATTGCCAAACAAGCGCAAATCAGTAAAGGTGGCTTGTATCATCACTTTGGCAGCAAAGACGAAATTTTATTTTATGCCAGTGAAAAACTGAATGAACCAATTTATGCATATATTCACCTCGCTTTAAAAGAATCTGATCCGATAGCTGGGCTTCAATTTTACATTCGTAGCTATGTCTCTTATTGGTTATCGCACCAGAAGGAGCTTACTTTTTTCTTTTTAACCATGATTAAAGCCATTGCAACCCCGGAAATGTGGAAAGCGTATGCAGATTACTATACGCATATCAGCGACTTTATCAAAACACTCTATGACCGAGGCATCAGTACCGGACAATTTGTTGAACACAATACCCGGGCCAGTGCCCTGACCCTGATGTCTGCACTGGATGGTGTCCTATCCTATCTGGTAATGAGTGAAAACATCGATCTTGATGCTGTCATTGGAGATTTTGAAGCTCAGTTTATCAATACGGTATTAATCTCAAGGATTTAAGGTTTCTACCCAAGGAGGACTATTAAAATGAAAAAAATCGGGATCTTTTATTTTTCAGGTACCGGCAATACAGAAATTATTGCCCGGCTGTTAGCTGTGTCCTATAAACGCAACCAAGTAGAAGTTGAACTATTTCGGATTGAGGATGTTGTAAATCATAAAAAGACATCAGTCATCAATGATTTTGATCTGATTGGAGTCGGTCATCCCGTTCTGGGATTTGGCGCTTCGGGTATTACTGACCAGTTTGCCCAGATGTTGCCCAGATGTCCGGGGAAAAAAGCTTTTGTCTTCAAGACCGCCTCTTCTCCACACTACCTTAACCAGGGGGCGTCCGATAGGGTTATCCAAACAATGGAAGCAAAAGGCTATCGGGTCTTCCATAATTCTATCATTGCCATGCCCTGCAACTTGTATATTAAATATGACGATCAACTAAATAAACAGCTTTACCAGGCTGCCGTTAAAAAAGTAGCGCGCATCGTCACCGATACCCTCAGTGAACAGGAACAACACTTAAAAATAAATGGGGTTCTAAGCAAATTGCTTCGGGTTCTTTACTATGGGGAAGAACATTATGGAGCCCAATACTTTGCGAAAGGCCTGGCCGCTTCGGCTAATTGTACACGCTGCAAAAAATGCGTTCGTGACTGCCCGACCAATAATATTTCTGAAGCGGCGGATGGCATCTCTTTTGGTTCCAATTGCATTTGGTGTATGCGCTGTATTTACGCCTGTCCCAATCACGCCATAAAAGCTAAACATCTGTCTGGCTGCGTATTAGACCCCTACACCGGTGGATTTAATATTGATCAACTATTAAATAACCCTCAGATTGACGGCAACTATGTCACCGATAAATCAAAGGGTTATTATAAGCATTTTATAAAATATTTTAGCGAAGCTGAGAATAGTGTAAAAAATTCATCATCGAAACGATAACAAAAAATCAAAACGATCAATAAAACAAATCTCCCAGTTATGGTTTCTGTGATCTAATCACCGATTTCAAAAAAAGCCTTTGATACAATAAGAAACATTCACTTGATTTATCAATTTCTTATTCGGAGGTATTACATGTATATTAAAATAATAATCGGCTCACTTGTCGGTGGCGCATTGGGACTTCTCTATTACAAACTGGTTGGTTGCCCCAGCGGCAGTTGCCCCATTACAGCCAAACCCCATCGAACTGCAATTTATGGCGCCATTCTTGGTTTTATGATCAGTTCTTCGTTTTAAATTAAAGGTGCTGTTGTATGAAAAATAATCGATTCTTATTTCTCCTGGTACTAACTTATTTTACTTTGGGATTTATCAATATCCACTTCGCCATTTTAGGTCTCATCTGCATGATGCTGCCCTTTATTTTATTATTCAGAAACCGTAAAAAAACCTGGTGCCAAGGCTATTGCCCCCGGGCCAGCCTACTGAGTACGACCGGCAAACTTACTTCGAAATTTTCGTTGAAAACGCCAGCCTTTTTTATCCAGGGTAAGATGAAATGGATTATGCTTATCTATTTTGGCATCAGCTTAACCATTATCACCATGACCACCATTCGTGTTGGACTAGGCGTTTCACCCGCTTTGGAATACCTGCGTTTTCTGATTGTGATTCCCCTGCCATTTGAAATGCCGCAATTGATCACATTTGAAAGGCTGCCAGCCTGGTTGACGCATCTGTCCTACCGTTTTTATTCCATGATGATGACCACCACGTTTATCGGTGTGATCCTGTCACTGGTTTATAAACCACGCACCTGGTGCACCATCTGTCCCATTTCAACCATTTCCGGCGAGTATATTAAATATACTCGTTGATCTTTTGTACATCGCACAGAGTATGGTTGTCAAAATCAATACGCATCCGCATTTCACAGCGACGACAAATTCAACAATATTTAGATATTTCAACACACCTTGATAACGCAACGCCTGCGGGGTTTATCAAGCTCGTCAGAATCCCTGCTGATACCCTTCGCCTTTACGAATTTATTTTAATCAATGGATTTACAATCAAAATAAAACTGGTTATAATAA
>MTLE01004627.1_pt1 | contig 10242 bp, 4 predicted proteins | sample 1982461 | NCBI WGS metagenome assembly MTLE01 (sample SAMN05712605, study PRJNA340218) | biofilm metagenome | isolation source: sample SPL anode biofilm adapted to -200 mV | place: USA | collected 2012-02-03 | reverse complement strand
CGTACAGTGTAATCTTGCTAGATAAAAAGACTGAGAGAATCAATTATCTAGCCGAATGTCTAGCACAGAGTATTATCGTGAAGGGCAATAATATATGGGTAGCGACTTCAGGAGATGGACTATTATATTGTAATTACAAAACGCGTAACACTAATAAAACAACAGTGGAATCAGGACTACCATCAAACCATGTTAATAGCGTAATGTATGATAATAAGTATCTATGGTTAGGCACTGAGAATGGTTTATGTAAATATAACCCAATTGACAAAAGCGTGTGTACATATTACTCGTACTTAGCCTTATCAAGCACATCATTTAATATTAACGCCAGTTGCAAATTACGCAGTGGAGAACTAATATGGGGTACAAATAACGGAGCGGTAATATTCAATCCTAACAAATTAGGTCATACACACCTAAAAGGATATATTTATTTGCAAAACATAAATATTTCAGGCAGTTCAATTCGAGAGAATAAGGATTTATTGCGCGGAATTCCGGTAAATAGACAAACAGCGATTTCGTTCAGAAATGATAAAAACACGATGAGTGTTGAAATCATACCCATTGGGCTCTCTTCTACCGAAATAAAGTTTTCATGGAAGATGGAAGGTCTTGATGCAGAATGGTCTACCCCATCAAATTCTCGAATAATCACTTATACAAATATGCTTAATGGAAATTTTAAGCTAAGAATAAGAATGTATGATAATTCTCTCTCTCAAATCATTGATGAACGCGCATTAGATGTGCATGTAATTCCGTTGTATTGGCAAACGTGGTGGTTCCGTTTAACGGTGCTTGTCATTATAACGAGCATCATATTCTTTGTTCTTAAATTTTATATAGACCGTTTGAAGCGGTATCATGCAGAAGATAAAATCCGCTTTTTCACTAATACAGCTCACGATCTTCGTACATCAATAACATTAATAAACGCACCAATACAAGAACTGAATAAGGAAAAAGAGTTATCTGAAAAGGGACACTATTATTTAAATTTAGCAACAGAGCAATCTGAACATTTATCGAATGTGACCACTCAGTTACTGAACTTCCAAAAAGTAGATATGGGAAAAGGCCAACTTTTTTTAGTGATGACAGACATTGTCAATTTAGTCTACAGACGTAAGATTATGTTTCAATCAACAGCCGAAAAAAGGAATATTAGATTAGAATTCTCATCTAATATAGAATCCTATATATCTGCAGTTGATGAATCAAAAATAGAAAAGGTTATTGATAACTTAGTCTCCAATGCTATTAAATATTCTCATGCAAATGCACAGGTTGACCTTATCCTTGACTGTAAAAAAGGATTTTGGAGTTTAGAGGTAAAAGATAATGGAATGGGAATTTCAGATAGGGCCCAAAAGAAAATATTTAAGGAATTCTACAGAGAAGAGAACCAAATTAATTTGCGCGTGGTAGGTTCAGGAATAGGGCTATTATTAGTAAAAAGTTATGTTATGATGCATGGTGGAAAAATCGCTCTTAACAGTAAAAAAGACGAGGGTTCTACATTTAGAATAACAATTCCATACAAAGAGATTACAAATACAAAACCGATTAGGCGTGAAAGTTTAGAAAGCGAAACATTAAATCTTGAAAATAAAAAGTATATATTGATAGTTGATGACAATAGAGATTTACGAAATTTCTTGAAATGCTCTTTTGAAGGTCAATATTGCGTATTAGAGGCCAATAATGGAATGGAAGCTTGGGAGCTACTTCAAAAAGAGTCTCCAGAGCTAATTATCTCTGATGTGATGATGCCCGGTATGGATGGATTTGAATTATGCAAGCTGATTAAATCAACTTTTAAAACCTCGCATATTCCAATTATCTTATTGACTGCACTTTGCGAAAGGAGCAACCAATTGGAAGGTTTGGGCTTAGGAGCAGAAGATTACATTACAAAACCTTTTGATATTTCTTTGCTAGAACAACGCATAAAATCACTTGTACGAAACAGAGAAATTATCACAGAGAAAGTTTTAAATTTAGTCAACCAAGAAAGCAATCTGAAGCAAACCATTTTATCAAATGAGCTTAACGACGCATTTGTTAAGAAAGCAGTAGATATTATTTATCAGAATATACAAAATTTTAATTTTGACAAAGACTATTTTGCAATGGAGATGAATGTAAGTTCATCTCTACTATATAAGAAAATAAAAGCGCTGACAAATCAATCACCCAGCGATTTTATCAAAACAATCCGTTTAAATCGGGCAATGGATTTACTTCAGTCTCACAAGTACACTATAACTGAGGTCAGTGAGCTTTGTGGCTATTCTAGTGTCAGTTATTTCAGCACTGTATTCAAAAAACATTTCGGAAACCCTCCTACCGAAGTGTAACTAATTTCTATTTCCATGTTACATATTATTCACGTCTTATTCATCTCGTAGGAATATCTAGAATCTAAAATCAAATATCTAATATCTAATTTAGTATTAAAAAGACTCTTCTACATTTGCTTGTCAATCTACAAAAGTATATTGATATAGTCATTGTTATGTTAAATCTAATCAATTTAATCTTATGAAGCAAATGTATGATAGAAGCGGTTAAAGTAAATATCCGTAATCAAACCTTATGTAGCTTTGACGTTTAAATAGGATTGACGCCAAAGACAATGTAGTATTAACGAAAAAACATATGAAATCCTACTATTAATGTGAATACTTATGAAAAACTACAAGTTGTACTTTATTTTTTTATCTTTAAGCTTAATGATTTCCGCTTGCAATGGCGAGAAAGAGATTGAAAAATGGCCAGAAAAAGGGAATTATTTTGATCCGAGCAANNCTGTAGCCTTTGAATCATTGACACCCGATTGGGGAAGAATCAATGAGTCTTTTATTATCAAAGGGAACTTTCCTACTGATTATAAGAAGATCAAAGTGTTTTTTGCCGACAAAGAAGCCGTTTTAGTAAACTGCGATGGGCGCGAACTATTTGGCTTAATACCTAAACAATCACCAGGATTTAACGAAGTAACTTTGGAAATTGACGGTGAGAAATACACATCTAGCAATGCTAAATTTAAGTATTATCAGACTCAGTCCGTGAAAACGGTGGTTGGGAAATTTGATGATGATCAGTTTATAGAAGGAGCCTTAGATCAAGCTAGATTAAAACAGGTCTCTGACATAGTAACTGTGGGAGGACAAAAATCAGACAACCTTATTGTTGTTGCAGGTGGATGGGATGATAGAACCTATTTTGTATCATTAGATGACAAAATGATGGTTAGGCTAATCAACATTGGCTACATGGGTTCGGTTGCTGTAGACAATTCACAAAATAAAATATGCATTATGCCACGTAACGGTGGTGCAGTATACACAGCGACCCGTGCAGATGGATGGACCTTAAACTCTCTGGGTTTGACTGTTCCTTTCCAAGGAGACTGTCAAGGATCATTAGCCTATGCAGAAGACAATCGTTATGTATATGCAATGTCTGGCGATGGACTTTTCGAAATCGACCTAGAAGGCAAAAGCTATACGAAATTATTCGACAAGTCACAATATCCGGCTTTTGACGGATTAAACACGACCCAATGGAGGCATTATTTGATTTATAGTAAATACGACAAATGTTTTTTTGCTTCCTACCCTGACAACAATGGAGTACTTAAAATATGGAAAGACGATGCGAATAAGTGGCAAGTAGAACGCTATGCCGGCTTCCAGCCTGGATGGTTATCAACTGCATTTGGCGACAGACTAACTGATGCTGTACTGAAACAGCCATCGGGAATGGCTGTAAATAGTGCCGGCGAATTATATATATGCTGTAAATCTTCACATTGTATTGTAAAAATCAAGGGGAGACTTGTCTCTTTGGTGGCAGGAACTCCAGATAAAGCAGGAAAAGTGAATGGATTTCCTACTGATGCATATTTTGATAACCCAATGTGTATCACTATTGATTCTGAAGAAAATTTCTTTATCGGTGAGGAAAATTCACGCGTCGTTCGAAAAATGACAATTGAATAACATAGTAGAAACCAATATAATACAAACCAAAAAATGAAGATAAAATATATATTGTCCCTTTTTATAGCATGGATGCTCTCTCTGAGTTCAGTTTATGCGCAGCAAGTCTTAACGGCTTCAGGCTCGATTATGGACGAAAAAGGCGAATTATTAATTGGAGTATCTGTTTCGGTAAAAGAAGTGCCTTCAATGGGTACTATCACCGATCTTGACGGTCGCTTTAAATTATCAGGAATAAAACCCAGACATACGTTAATTATATCTTATGTGGGATATGACACCCAAGAGATAGTAATGCATAAAAGCGATGAGCGAATGCGCATAGTAATGAAAGAAAGTTCCAATATTATGGATGAAGTTGTGGTTACTGCATCGGGTAAGATTCAGAAGAAAATTAATGTAACCGGTGCCATTGTAGGAGTAGATGTTGCTGCATTGAAAACTCCCGCTTCATCAGTAACCAATATGCTTGGAGGGCGTGTACCAGGAATTATTTCAATTAACCGTAGCGGCGAACCTGGGAAAGATTTTTCTGAGTTCTGGGTACGTGGTATCAGTACCTTTGGTGCAGGGCAAGGCGCTCTAGTACTAATTGACGGCATTGAAGGAAATTTGAATACGCTTGACCCTGAGGACATTGAAAGTTTTTCTATATTAAAAGATGCATCTTCTACCGCTGTTTACGGTGTACGCGGTGCAAATGGTGTGGTATTGGTAACCACAAAGAAAGGTAAAGCTGGTAAATTGAATCTGCAAGTAAAAGCCAATGCAGGTATCTCCTATTCACCTCGAATGCTTGACTACGTAAATGCAGCTCAATATGCGGAGCTTGCAAACGAAGCTTCTGTAACACGCGGAGGAATTCCGATCTATTCGGACGTAGATGTAGCGTTATATGCTAATCACATGGATCCAGATCTTCATCCAGATGTAAACTGGCAAGATGTAATATTGAAAGATTATACTTGGAATCAGCAGTATTTTCTTAGCGCATCGGGTGGTGGCGAAATTGCACGTTATTACATCAGTGCAGGATATACCACAAAAGATGCTATTTTCAAACAAGACAAAGGAATAAACAGGTATAACACGAATGTAAATTACAATAAGTTTAACTTTCGAGCCAATGTAGATGTGAATATCACTCCAACTACCACTCTTTCATTAAATGAAGAAACAGTAATTGTGACTCAGAATTATCCGGGTTTTGGAAATGATAGTAAACTTTTATGGCAATCACAATCCAGCCTCACACCAGTCACGGTACCACTTATTTACACTACTGGGCAAGCTCCTGGGTATGGTACTGAAAAATCAAACATCAGTCCTTATGTACTGCTAAATATGACCGGATACAGAAAGCTTTACGCCAACAATAATAAAATCACGATGCAACTAAATCAGGATTTGAAAGTTATCACTCCGGGACTCTCCATCATGGGATTGTTTAATATCGACTCTAATAGCTCTCATACTCAAATACGCGAAAAATTACCCGCTATTTATTATGCCAATGGGCGCAAGCGCGATGGTACACTTGATATGGAAAAAGTAATAGACGCTCAAGAACCTTCATATAGCAGATCTACCGAAAACGACCGTAAATTCTATTATGAATTTCGCATCAACTATGATCGCGTCTTCAACAAAACACATCGCATAGGTGCCTTAGTGAATGCTTATTGGAGCGATTATGAATCATCCAGATTTGACCAATTGCTAACTGCCATACCTAAACGATACAATAGTTATGCAAGCCGTTTATCTTATTCATATGATGATACTTATATGACAGAGTTTAATATGGGATATACTGGTTCGGAAGCATTTGAGAAAGGCAAAAAGTTTGGTTGGTTTCCAGCCGTCTCTATAGGATGGGCCCCTACCCAGTATCGCTTCTTTCGCGATAAAAACTTTTTTGTAAATTACCTTAAGTTCAGGGCCTCTTATGGTGTTGTTGGTAATGACCGCCTCACATGGGATGATTCAGTACGTTTTCCGTACCTAACCATGATTGGGTACACAGGATCCGGATCATGGAATAACGGTACGGGTGTAACAGAAACGCAAGTTGGATCAAGTAACTTGAGATGGGAAAAAGCTATAAAGTACAATTTTGGAGTTGATGCGCGCTTCTTTCGCGAACGGTTTGATATGACTGTTGACTTCTTCAAAGATATACGTTCGGGTATATACCAGCAACGTCAGAGTGTACCTGAAGAAATGGGACTCGCCTCTCTGCCGTGGGCCAATGTTGGTAAAATGAGGAGTTGGGGAGCAGACGGACATATTTCGTACACGCAACCACTTGGTGATAATGATAAATATTTTATTGTACGAGCCAACTATACACAATCTTTAAACAAGATCACAAATTATGAAGAGGATTTAAAAAGATATGATTATCAGTCGGCTATAGGCTATCAAAGTGGTATTCGCAGAGGACTTGTATCCTTGGGACTTTTTAAGGATGAAGCAGATATTAAGAACAGTCCACGTCAAGAATTCGGTAGCTACTTACCTGGTGATATAAAGTACAAAGACATTAATGGTGACGGATTGATAAACTCTGATGATGAAATCCCTTTGAAATACTCTAATGTACCCCAAATTCAATATGGATTTGCTACAGAATTAAATTGGAAGAACTTTAATATAAGCATTTTATTTGAAGGAGTAAGCCGTGTTACTTATTTCAATAGTGGTAATATGTATCGGCCGTTCTCTGGTAGAACTACTGGCAATGTAATCACCGATTTTGCCAATCCTGCAAATCGTTGGATTTCTCGCGAGATCTCAGGTGATCCAAATACAGAAAATCCGAATGCCAAATACCCTCGTCTTTATTATGGAGGTAGTACCAATAATAATCAGAATTCCACTTTTTGGCTTCAGGATGGTAGTTATATCCGCCTAAAAAACATGCAAGTATCTTACACTGTGAAAGGTCAGACACTTAAAAAAATTGGTCTTCAAAAGGCAGTAATCAGTTTGATCGGTGATAACTTAGCTCTTTGGTCGAACGATAAACTGCTAGATCCGGCTCAAGGTAATGACCATGGGAATGTATATCCCCTTCAACGAGTTTATACTTTGCAACTTAATCTTTTATTCTAACGAAAAATGTCAATCATGATAAAATTAGATCAAACTAAAAGAAAAATCGGTTTTCTAAGTAGGTTTGCAGTAATTGCTGCCGTCCTTAGCTCAATATTTATCTTGAGTTCATGTGAAAAGTATTTAGACATTGAAAAATACGTTTACGATCAAACCACACTCGACTCAATTTTCCTCTCTCGTGCCCGAACAGAGCAGTATATTAACGGAGCAGCAAATCTACTTCCTGATGAAACCTTACTCACAGCAAGTGAGTGGGATTATAGTGGTTCAACATTACCGAGTGGACTAGGCGCGGATGAAGCAATCATCCCGTTTGAACTACCCGGAAATGCAATTCTTTATGATGAAGTAAAAGAAACCAACGTTAGATATAATCCGTGGTCTCAATGCTACAAAGGTATACGTAAAGCTAATATTATTCTGGAGAATATTTCGAAGAATCCGGAATTAACAGAAATGGAAATGCGTGATTTTAAAGGTAGGGCGTACTTTCTAAGAGCTTATTTTTACTTTTATTTGGTTAGGTTATACGGGCCGGTTGTTGTACTTCCTAATATCCCTTATGATACTGATGAAGATGTAGCAACAGCATCTCTTGAGCGTTCTACTTATGACGAATGTGTGGCTAAGATTTGTGCAGATTTTGAAGAAGCAGCTAAGCTTTTACCTATTGACAGAATAGAGACGTTACAATATCTGCCAACTAAAGGTGCTGCTTTGGCTTTTAAAGCGCGTACACAACTGTATGCAGCCAGTCCTCTTTTTAATGGTAACAACTACTATTCCGATTGGAAAGACAGGCAGGGAAGAAATTTTATCTCTCAAACAGAAGATAAAACTAAATGGGGAAAAGCAGCCGCTACATTTAAAAAAATCATAGAGATGAATAAATACGCCATTCATACAGTAAGTATTATAAATAACGATAAGGGTACTGGGACATTACCACTTCCCACGAATGTTTCTACAGCTAACTTTCCTGAGGGTGCTGGGAATATCGATCCTTACAAATCATATAAAACATTGTTTGATGGTACATATCAACCTAATATAGTTAAGGAGTATATTTACTATTCAAGAAATAACATGAAGGCTAATGGAGACTATCGACTTGTTATGCCTGCTAAATTAGGAGGAAATTCGTCTTTCAGTGTAACATTAGATATGATTGATGCATATAGAATGGCTGACGGAAGAGCATTTAGTGAAGCCACCCAAGAAGAAAAGTCTTGGCAAGCTGTTGGGCAAGATAAAACGTTTTCTTTGGATTATCCGCTTTCAGGAAACAGAGCCCATCGTGATGACGGCCGTGAGCCTCGTTTCTATGCAACTATAGGCTTTAATGCATGTATTTGGCCTACAACCTCTCATCGTGACGGTTTGTCAGCAGGCACTAGAAACTACATAGCCGATTATTATTATGGAGGAAGTGCGTCTGACATGAACAACAATAATAACAGAAATAGAACGGGATACACTAACAGGAAATATGTGCATCAGGATGATTGTATTTTTTGGAACGGTGTCATGAAAGCCAAGACTTATCCGTTATTCAGATACGCTGAAGTGTTGTTGGGCTATGTAGAAGCCATGAATGAAATGGAAGGTTCTTATACCGATGAAGAGGAGCAAGTGACAGTTAGTCGTGATGTAGATCAGATGGTAAGTTATTTTAATCAAATTCGTTATCGTGCCGGACAACCGGGTATCACTACAGCCGATGCTTCCAATCCTGCAACAATGAGAGCCTTAATAAAACATGAAAGACTGATTGAGTTCGCTTTCGAAGGCCAACGCTATTGGGATTTACGTCGCTGGAAAGATGCTTATGATGCTTACAATAGACCTATCAGGGGATTGGATGTCAGCGCAAGAGAAGCTCAACGCGAACAATTCTATACGGAAAGAATCTGGAATACAGAGAAAACAATGAAGCGAATGTTTACTAACAAAATGTATTTATGGCCTATAGACAGAAGTACCTTGAGGAGAAACGGCAAATTAGTACAAAATCCGGGATGGTAATAAGGATATTAAAAGCTTAATAACTTAAAATAATATGAAAATAATAGCATTTTTCTCGATGACCTTGCTTATAATATGTATAGCGGGTTGCGATAATAAAATACCCATGGAAGAGAATTTATGGCCTGAAACGGTTTGCCTTGTTGGAGCAAAAGATAAAATTATAGATAGACACCTTAATATAGGCTATGATAAAGATACCATATATGCATCAGTAGCGATAAGCGGTTCTCAGCCCACAAAAGAAAATGTGACTGTAGAAATAGAAGAATTCCCTTGGAGTATTAACGAGTATAATAGAAAAGAACGCGGATCGGATGATATACTGTACCGTCCATTAGCAGATGGTATTTATAGCTTTCCACAAGAAAGAGTCGAAATAAATCAAGGCGAAGTGTATGGTACTTATCCTATATTTATTGACCCTTCAACTTTGCATGTTGATTCACTCTATATGTTGGCACTAAAACTCAGCAAAACATCTCATTTTGCAATGGCAAAAGAAGATACCGTAGTTATGATTCGCCTAAATTTAATGAATAATTATTCAGGGATTTACTACATGGATGGAGTAATCAAATTAGTAGATAATCCTAAAGACTCAGTAATATATAAATCGCCACGAACTTTGCAGGCTGTAAGTGATGGTAATACAGTACGTATGTATCATCAAAAAAATGAATGGTCAAAAGGTTCAACCGATTACAGACCCAACTTTTGCTTTAATATTACTGTTAATCCGGACTATTCAGTAAGCCTGAAAACTTGGGATAAATTTAAACTTATTAGTGGCGGTGGCAAATACTATCCGGAAATGAAAGTATATGATTTATGGTATACTTTCGAGGAGAATGGCGTACAGAAGAAAGTGAGAGGATTTTTATATAAAGAGCGTAAAAATGATGATGAAGTACGTAAAATAAATGATTGGATGGAAGAGAACAGAAGATATGATTATTAGATCTTTTGCAACAAATCAGAACTACATTTTTTTATTATTAGTTTAAGAAGGTGGTGCTTCGTGAGAAGCACCATTTTCTGTAAAATTATAGATATATATATTTTGAGAAGTTGGTTGTTTCTA
>MTLE01001953.1_pt2 | contig 10250 bp, 5 predicted proteins | sample 1982461 | NCBI WGS metagenome assembly MTLE01 (sample SAMN05712605, study PRJNA340218) | biofilm metagenome | isolation source: sample SPL anode biofilm adapted to -200 mV | place: USA | collected 2012-02-03 | reverse complement strand
GGGGGCAGGGGACCGCGCCGCACGCTGGCGCGCCGAGGCGGACCGCATTCTGCAAGCCGTATTGAATCATCCCACGCGGGCGTTGGTGGCCAATGGCCGGTTGATCAAACGCCGGAATCTTACGGGCGAAGTGGTGCGCACGATTCGCTTCCCCGCCGCCGCCGAGGATGTGCCGCTGAAGACCGAGCAAGTCCATTTGGCGGAACCGGACGCGACGCTGGCCTTGCCGATCGCTTTCGGCCTGGTGCCGCCGCGCTCACTGCTGGCGCTGAACACGCTGGAGGAGTTGGAGCGCATTCACGACGCGCGCTGGTTTGGCGGCGGGTATGAGCGTTACCATTCCAGCGGCCAATGCGACCAGCCGGGTCCGTGGTCATTCGCCACGTGCTTCATCTTGCGCGCCCAGCATGAGGCGCGGTTATATGATCGCAGCCGGCGCACCTTGGAGTGGCTGGATTCGGCTTGCGGCGGGCGCACCGGCGCGTGGCTGGAAGAAGTCCCACTGGTGCGCTCACAGGCGCCCACGGCGGGCATTTTGCCGTGGACCTCGGGCGAAATCAGCCTGTTCTGCGTCCGTCATTGGCTCGGGGTTAAGTTCGAGGAAAATCACCTGTCGATCAAACCAGCCCTTTATCCGGGCAGTGGACCGGTCACGGCCGACCTGCGGTTTCGCTCGAGCCGGCTTAAAATTAAAATCGATGGCGCCGGTCCGGTGCGAAGCGCCTACGTCAATGGCCGACGCCTGAAGCCTGACCGTGGTGGGGCCCTCCGGTTGCCCCCGGACTTTACCGGTGGCACGCTTGAAATCCGCCATCGTTGAGCCCGGGGTCAGTTTGCTCCGGTGGAGGTGTGTTCGTGGACGTTCGAAAATTGCCGGGAATCAATTTGTTAAACTCTATGAAAATAAAACTCGCGTGCTGGGTGTTAGGATGGGTGTTCGCGTTGCTTCTATCGTTTTCAAGCAACGCCCAGACCGCGACACCTGCTTCAAAAAGCTCCAGCTATGCGCCGCCTTTCGAGCCCGCCACCCAGCCCGCGTTGCGGCCGTTGCCGCCGGGGGCGATCGAGCCGGCCGGGTGGCTGCGGGATTGGTGCCTGGCGGCGCGCGATGGTTTCACGGGCCACATGGATGAATTTGACGCCGAGTTTAAACGCGCTTGGGCGGCGGATCATCGCATGACGGGCGATAATCTCCTCTGGTACAAAGGCGCCTGGCCCTACGAAGGCGGCGGTTATTGGTTCGATGGCTTGGCCCGCCTCGGGTTGGCCTTGCACGATGAGGGATTGGTACAGCAAGCGAAGCGGCGACTTTACGCGGTGGCCGATGCGATGAACCCCAATGGCCTGTTGTTCCTTTGGTGGCTGGACCGGAATAATCCCACCAATCGCCAGGCGGTGAACGCCGCGCTGGAGGGGTGGCCGTTGTGGGCGTGCGGCTTGCTCGGGCGTGCCATGTCGGGGTATTACGCGGGCACGGGCGACAAGCACATCCTGGCGGCGATGGAGCAAGCGTACGGGGCGGACCCCGATTGCCTGCGGTCCATCAAGGGCAACTTGTCGAATTTATGGCCGGCGTACGATGCCTATTGCTGGAGCGGGAACCCGGGCATCGCCAAGGCGCTGGATGCCATGTTCAAGGAGCCGGGCGGCGCGTTGCTGCCGAATTTAAGCCGTTATCGCCAGGCACCCAGTTTGCATCCCGGCACGGTGGTGGATAATGCTCATGTGGTCGAGTTTCTCGAAAGCACCACGCCTTGGCTGGTGGGGTACTTGTGGACGGGCGACCGCAAGTTTCTCGAAGCGGCCGTGGGCTGGCACGACTTGCTGGAGCGCGTGGCCATGCAGCCTTATGGCGTGCCGGTTGCCGACGAATGGTACGGTCCGGCGGGCGCGTTCCGGGGCAGTGAGACGTGCGACGTGGCGGGTTACATTTGGAGCCAGGTTTGCTTGCTGTCCGTGACGGGCGAAGGCCGGATGGGGGACCGTTTGGAGCGGGCGTTCTACAATGCCGGTCCGGCCACGGTGTCGCGGGATTTCAAAACGCACGTTTATTTTCAAAGCCCCAATCGTTTCGCCAGCGGGTCACCGGATTTCCCTCACGGGCCCCGGGCGGGCGGCGGCAATTACCAGGCCAAGCACTCGCCGCTGTGTTGCAGCGCGGCGCTGAACCGCATCGTGCCCGGGTTTGCCACGCATCTATGGATGGCGACGCCGGATAACGGTTTGGCCGCTGTGGGCTACGCGCCGTGCCAGGTGACGGCTCGGGTCAGCGATGGCGTGCCCGTTACGCTGGATTGCCAGACGGATTATCCGTTCCAGGAAACGATCAACCTCACCGTTAATCCGGCGCGGGAAGCCGCGTTTCCGCTCGCGCTCCGCATTCCCGGCTGGTGTGCCGCGCCAGAACTCCAGGTGAACGGCAGCCCGTTGGCGCTCGCGCGCGATGGCAAAGGGTTTGCCCGCATCGAGCGCCGCTGGAAAGCGGGGGATGCCCTCCGGTTGCGGCTGCCGATGACGGCCCGGGTGGAGTTGGGGCGCGATGCCTCCTCGGGGCCGCCCTATACCGGGGAACATTTCGTTACGCCCGTGACCGTGCCAAATACCAACCGCCTGCGCGGAGAGCCTTACGCGACGGTTTCCTATGGCCCGCTGCTCTTCGCGCTGCCGATTGCGGATACGGCGGACGCCAATACGCCCGATCCCGGCGCGCGGTGGCGGATGGCGCTCGATGTTCAAAACCCGGGCTTGGAGGTCGAACGCACGGCGATGCCCGCGCGCTGGGATTGGCCGCTGGCGTCTCCCCTCCGGTTGAAGGCTAGGTTGGTGCCGATTAATTGGAATCCCGCCCCGGCCAACCCGCGCCTGCCCGCGTGGCCCATGGCCCCAGCCAACCCGGCGGAGACGGCCACCCTGGTGCCCTACGGCTGCACCAAGTTCCGGATCGCCATGCTTCCCGTGGTGGCGGCACCCGAAGTGAAGGTGGTGGATGTTCGACGCATCTTGTTCTTGGGCAACAGCATTACCTTGCACGGGCCGAAGTCGGATATTGGGTGGGACGGCAATTGGGGCATGGCGGCCAGTGCGGCGGATAAGGATTACGTGCATTTGACCACGCGGGCATTGGCGTCATTGACCGGGGTTGAACCTCAAATCCAAGTGCGTAATATCGCCGATTTCGAGCGTAACTATGCCACGTACGATGCTGAAGGGGCTTTGCGGGAATGCGTTGCATTCAACCCTGACTTGGTGGTGCTGGCTATCGGGGAGAATGTGCCGCCCCTAGCCAATGATGCTGTTCGGACGCAATTCAAGGCCGGAGTGCGGAAAATCCTCGCGGGTTTTCTAGCCCAACGCCATCCGCTCATCGTGGTGCGCAGTTCGTTTTGGGCGGATGCGGTCAAAGATCAGGCACTGGCCGAAGTGTGCCAGGAAGCGGGGGCCATTTGGGTGGATGCGGGCCCAGTGGGACGCGTGGCCGCCAATATCGCGCGTTCCGAGCGGGCTTTCACGCACGATGGAGTGGCCAGCCATCCTGGCGATCAAGGCATGAAGGCCTTGGCGGACGCCATTCTTGGGGCCCTTAAGCAGCGATAGGCACGCACGCTCTAACGCTTAAGCCTAATCCAGCCGAAAACGGCTGGATTCGCGGCCAGACTTACCCCGGTCGAAAATCCCCCAAATCATCCGCCGCTAGGCGGTTTTAAGGCAATTTTTTCCTAGGGAATAGTTTTTTCCTTAAGACTTCGCCCCAAAGTGTCGATAGCGAGTGTAACGCAGGCCAACGACTGCGGTTAAGACCATGTCACTGCTATTGCACTGGCATAAGTGTATCCTAGCGAAATGCATCCAGGTAAAGGGGGCCGATGACGAACGCAAAACCATCAGTTATTTTGGTGGTCGACGACGATATAATCACGAACCGCATGATCCAGGCGATTTTGACGCGCGCTGGTTTTCAAGTGGTTTGTGCGTTTGATGTAGCGGGCGCTCTGCGGGCGGTGCGGGAATCGCAACCTGATCTGGCCCTGCTGGATGTCAATTTGCCGGATGGTTCCGGGTTTGATATTTGCCAAAAAATGCACCAGGAAGCGGCCTCGGCGCAGACTCCGGTGTTGTTTGTATCCGCCAGCGAAGATATTGCCAACAAGGTCAAAGGGTTTGAGGCCGGAGGGGTGGATTACATTCCCAAACCGTTCGCCGGGGAGGAAGTGGTGGCGCGGGTGAGCACGCATTTGCGCTTGAAACAGGCCTATGCGAAGTTGGCGGAACTGCAAGCCGAGAAAATCCAGCGCCTGGCGACGGCTCAAGAGACTTTGATGCCCTTGCCTGCCAGCCTGCCGGAGGCCCATTTTGAGATCGTCTTGCATCAGGCCCTCAAGGCGGGGGGCGATTTTTACGATGTCATCCCCGTAGGACGGCAAATTGTGGATTACGTGGTGGCAGACGCCACCGGGCATGATTTAGCCGCCTCCTTTTGGACGGCCTCTCTGAAAACGCTGTTGACCGAGTACGCCAATGCGGCCACTCCCCCCATTGATGTCTTGGTATCGATCAACAACGCCTTGTGCCGGATCTTGCCTGAAGGGGTTTATTTTACCTTGTTGTATGCCCGCTTGAACCGGCAGACCAAGCGATTGACCCTCGCCAATGCGGGGCATCCTCCCGCCCTGGTGTTGACCGCTGGCGGGGGTAATGCCCAGTTCATCGAGCAAGACAGCGACGTGATGGGAGCATTCACCGAAGCCGCCTTTTCGGTGCAGGATTTGCGAGTCAATGCCAACGACCGGTTTTTGTTGTATTCGGACGGGTTGATCGAAATCGATGGTTCGCGGGACTCGGGCAGCCGGCGGCTGGCCGGGGCGGCGGCCCGTTTCAGAAAGTCATCGTTGTCCGACATGGTTCAAGGGATGGTGGCGGAAACCACCGAAGGTAAAACGGTCGTGGATGATGTGCTCTTGTTGGGGGTGGAAGTATGACCATGGCCCAGCCCAGATCCCACGCTTCTATGAAGCGGCAAATGCCCTCGCGTTTGGCGGCCGTGGACCAGGTCTGTGGCGAAATACGCGAATTTTTGCGCCAGCACGGGTTGGGCACCATGAGTTTTAACATTGAGCTTGTGGCTCGGGAATGCCTGAACAACGCCATTCTCCATGGCAACCATTCCGATGAGCGGAAGCAAGCGGCGGTCCATTTAAATCTGGGGCGGAAATGGGTCCGGCTGCAAGTAGCCGATGAAGGGTCCGGCTTCAATTGGCGCCGATTGAAGCGCCGGGGGATGCCGGAGGATGACGCCACGCATGGCCGCGGGCTGCCGATCAGCCAGTTGTACTCGGGCCGGGTGAAGTTTAACCGGCGAGGGAACCAGGTTGTGGTGTGGTTTTTGCGAAATCAAGACGAAGAGGGAACCTTATGACAAGTTATACGATCAAGCGCGCGGAACACGAGTGCCAGGTGGTGCTGGAGGGGGATTTGACGGCCTCCTTGGTGCCGGAATTGCAAGCCGCGCTCAAGCAGCAGATCGAGCAAGGGGCCAGCGAGGTGGTGTTTGATTTGAGCCAGACCGCCGTGCTCGATTCCAGCGGCATTGGCTTGATGATTGCCGCCAGCAACAGCCTCTCGCGCCGCCAGGGCAAACTCCGGGTGGTTGGAGTGTCGCGCGACATTTTGCGGCTGTTGCAGAGCATGCGCTTGGTGGCCCGCCTCAACGCCACGGGGCGCGAAGCAAAGGAGGAGCAACATGGATGACGAGGTCTTTAAAGAGTTTATCAACGAGTCGCGCGAGCATCTCTCGACCATTGAGTCGGATTTGCTAGCCATCGAGGAAAGCGGCGACGCCGCCAGCCCGGACTTGGTCAACAAAGTCTTCCGTGCCGCCCATTCCATCAAGGGTGGCAGCAGCTTTTTCGGGCTCGCCAAAGTGAAGGAGCTGGCCCACAAGGCGGAAACCATCCTGGATATGGTCCGCTCCAAGAACATGATGGTCAATCCCGAGGTGACCAACGTCCTGCTCGCCGCCTTCGACAAACTGCGCGAGATGATCAATAACCCGGGCGAGATGGAGGGGGTGGATATCGCCGATCTCTCGGAAAGCTTGTCCGAACTGGCGGTGTCCTATTTGCCGTCGGGCCGCAAACAGGAGTTAGCGGACACCGTGACGCTGCCCGCGGGAGGCAAAGGCCCGGACGTCGTGATTACCCGGCTAGTCTTTGATCGGGTCAAGACCGCGGGCCAATGCATTTATTCGGTCGAATATGACCTGATTCATGATATTGAGCGGCGGGGGCTAAATGTCATCACTTTCTTCCGCGAACTCGAGGAATCCGGTGAAATTTTGGATTGCCAGCTGGACTTTGAAGCGGCGGGGTCGCTCGATGAACCCGTGGGCAATCGTTTGCCCCTGCGCATCGTGTTTGCCACCACCGTGTCCGGTGACATGGCGGTCGAAATATTGATGGCGGCCCGCGACAAAATCCAAATGGTTTTCGACGCGCATAACGCGCCGGCCGAAGCCAAGCCCGCCCCCGCGCCGGCGTCGCCCGTGGTTGCGGTGGCTCCGCCGCCCGCGCCCGTGGCCGCCGCGCCAGCTTCGGCTCCCGCGCCCGAACCGGCCCCCATGGCCACCCCGGCGGAACCCGAGCCGGCCAAGCCCCAGCCTGCGGCGGCCAAAACGGCCGAGGCGCCCGCCGCCAACAAGCCGTCTTCCGTTCCCGCGGATGAAACATTGCGCGTCAATGTGGCCTTGCTCGAAGCCATGATGAATTTGGCCGGCGAGCTGGTGCTCAGCCGCAACCAGCTGCACTCGGCCATTGCGCAAAACAACGGCCAATTGCTGAACGTGGCGGACCAGCGCATCAACCAGGTCACCTCCGAATTGCAAGACGCCATCATGCGCACCCGCTTGCAGCCCATTGGCAATGTGCTGGGCAAGTTTCCGCGCTTGGTGCGCGATATGTCCCAATCGCTGGGCAAGGAAATTCAGCTGGATATCCTGGGCAAAGATGTCGCGCTCGATAAGAGCATGATTGAGGGCCTTTCGGACCCCTTGACCCATATGATCCGCAACGCGGTGGATCATGGGGTGGAAACCCGCGCCGAGCGTATTGCTTCCGGCAAGCTGCCCACGGGCAAGATTCGCATCGAGGCCCGCCATGAGGCCGGGCAAGTCGTCGTGGAAATTGAAGACGACGGCAAAGGCATCGATCCGCGCAAGGTGGCCGATTCGGCCATGAAAAAAGGGCTGATCACCGCCGAAAAAGTGCGCGGGATGTCGGACCACGACAAACAGGCGCTCATCTTTCTGCCGGGTTTGTCCACCGCGCAGAAAGTTTCCGATATCTCCGGCCGTGGCGTTGGGATGGACGTGGTCAAAACGAATCTCGATCATTTGGGCGGCACCGTTGAAATCAAGTCCGTGGTGGGCAAAGGCTCGCTCTTTCGCATCAAGCTCCCGCTGACCTTGGCCATCATTCCTTCGCTCGTCGTTTCGGCGGGGCTGGAACGTTTCGCCATTCCGCAAGCCAATGTGGAAGAATTGCTGCGCGTGCCGGCGGAAGAAGTCAAGAAACGCGTGGAAATTGTGGGTGACTCGGAAGTGCTGTTGTTGCGCGACCGGATCATTCCCTTGGTGCGGTTTGCCGATGTCGTCGGGGTTACCCCTACTTATATTGACCCCAATACGGGACGGCGCGAGCTGGATCGCCGGCAACGCCTGGCCGATCGCCGTTCGCCGCAACATCCGCTGGATAGCCTGGAAGAGGAAGTGCCCGCCAAACGGCCGCTCCCCGAACGCGCCAATGGCCGGCGGCATAATCCCGCCAGCGCGCTGGAAATCGTGGTCGTCACCACGGGCACCTTGGAATATGGCTTGGTGTTCGATTCCTTCCATGACACCGAAGAAATCGTGGTTAAACCACTGGGCCGCCACCTCAAGGGATTGCGCGAATACATGGGGGCCACGATCTTGGGCGACGGCACGGTGGTGCTGATTCTCGATATTACCGGGCTTTCCCTCAAAGCGCGCCTGGCGTCGGTCTCCGGCTCGGCCCGCGCGATGCAAAAAGCGCAGGAAGCCGACCGCGAGCGCCTGGCGGATGTGCACTCGTTCTTGCTCTTCCACAACGCGGCGGACGAACAATGCGCCACGCCGCTGGATACGGTGTTGCGCGTGGAGCGCATCAACCGCACCCAAGTCGAGATGGCGGGCGGCCGCCGTACCCTGCAATACCGTGGGGGTTCGCTGCCATTGGTTACGCTGGGCGATACCGCGCGCGTCAAGGAGCTCGACGATACGAAAGATTTAGCCGTCATTGTTTCCAGCGTGCGCGGCCATGAAGTGGGCTTGCTGGGAGCAATGCCGGTGGATGTGGTCGAGACCAAGGTGTCCGTGGATCAGGTGACCCATCGCCAGGCGGGCATTGTCGGCTCGGCGATTATTCGCGAGCAGACGACGCTGATCGCCGATCTCTACGAGTTGGTGGAAGCGGCTTACCCCGACCTGTTGCGCCCGCCGCCCCAAACGGCGGCTCCCATGTCCCTGGAAACTCTGGAAGAAACCAAGGCCGTGTCCGGCGGCTATGTGTTGCTGGCGGAAGATTCGGATTTCTTCCGGTCGCAAATCAAGAAATACCTCGAAGATGCCGGCCATCAAGTGCTCGCGGCGCCCGATGGCCAGGCCGCTTGGGAATTGCTCCAAAAGAACTTGGGGCAAGTCAAGGCGGTGGTGACGGATATCGAAATGCCGCGCATGACGGGGCTGGAGCTGGCGCGCCGAATCCGATCCGAGCCCCAGTGCGCCAAGCTGCCTATCATCGCCCTGTCTTCCTTGGCGGGTGAGGATGACATCGCCAACGGCAAAGCCGCCGGGGTGGATGATTACCAAGTAAAACTCGACCGTGACCGCCTGACCGCGGGCCTGGAAGCATTATGGCAGCGCTCCGAAACCGTCTGACTCTTAATTTAACTCGCTTTAAAACCCAAACCGACACGCAATATGATCCAATTCATCACCAATATGAGACTGGCCAAGCGGCTGGCCATGAGTTTTGGCAGCCTTACTGTAATCGCCCTGGCCATTGCCGCCATCGCCTGGTGGGGGGTGGCCACCATGAACCTCGCCATGGAAAACTCCAAACAGGAGTTTGGCCGCACGGTGCAAGCTAAAAACATGGCGAGCATCGTTGATAGCATCTATTTGAATATCTGGACGATTGCGAGCCAGAAAAATGCGGAGGACAAAAAGGCGGGCGAGGCCGAATTAACCAAGTCTCGCACCGCGTATAGCGATATTTTAAAGGAGCTAAATGCCGCCGATACAACTGACAAAGGCCAAGGATTGCTCAAGAATATCACGAATGCCATCGCCAGCGCGCGCGATGTAAACACCCGGGTGACCACGCTGTCTTCCAATAGCCAGGAAGCGGAAGCGATCGCTTTATTCGCCAAAGAAGGCGCCGTTTACCGCAAGGCGATTAGCACGGCCGTGGATGACTTCTTAAAATGGCGGCAAGAGCAGCTGCAAAAATACGAGAAAAATTCCCAAGACGCTGTGGGCCGGGTTAAAAGCATTTTGATTGCCGCTTCCATCGCGGCGGTTTTGCTGGCCGCCGCGTTCGGCGTGCTCATCACCCGAAGCATTGCCAATCCCATCCAAGGGGCGGTGGGTTTGCTGAATAATATGAGCAGTGGCGATCTGACCCAGGATGTGCCCAAAGAATTGAGCGAGCGCAAGGACGAGGCGGGCGATTTGGCGCGCGCCATGCAGAATATGACCACTAGCTTGCGGCGCTTGTTGGTCGACATTACCGATGGCGTGGAAACCCTGGCTTCCTCTTCGACGGAGTTGACAAACGTATCCGGCAAGACTGCCACCGAGGTCAAATCCATGGCCGAAAAAGCCAATATGGTGGCGGTGGCGGCCGAGGAATCGAGCGCCAACACCACCTCGGTGGCGGCCAGCATGGAACAAGCTTCCACCAATTTGGGCAACGTGGCCGCCGCCACGGAGGAGATGAGCGCCACGGTGGCCGACATCGCTTCCAATTCCGAAAAAGCCCGCGTGATCAGCGAACAAGCCATCGGCCAAACGCAATCGATTTCTGCCTTGATGCAACAACTAGGCAAGGCGGCGCAAGAAATCGGCAAAGTCACCGAAACCATTAACGACATTTCTTCGCAAACGAACTTGCTGGCGTTGAACGCCACGATCGAAGCCGCGCGCGCCGGGGCTGCGGGCAAGGGATTTGCGGTCGTCG